>ERZ1643247.1226-NODE-1226-length-24989-cov-6.797746_pt1 | contig 24989 bp, 19 predicted proteins | sample MGYA00579264_ERZ1643247 | MGnify/ENA primary metagenome ERZ1643247 (study PRJEB29033, sample SAMEA4952262) | chicken gut metagenome | biome: Broiler Chicken; feature: Gastrointestinal Tract; material: Caecum | place: Ireland | collected 2018 | study: Broiler... | reverse complement strand
CCGGAGGCCCGACGAAGCACAGGATCGGCGCGTTCATGCTCTTGGTGAGCTGCAACACGGCGAGGTATTCGGTGATGCGCGTCTTTACCTTTTCCAGCCCGTAGTGGTCCTCGTCCAGCACCTTCTGCGCGTCGGCAAGATCCTCTGTGTCCTGCGTCTGCTCCGTCCAGGGCAGTTCGATGAGCCAGTCGAGGTAGGTGCGGATGACCGTGCACTCGGGCGAAGAGGGCGGCATCTTGTCCATGCGGGCAAGCTCTTTGAGCGCCTTCTCCTCCACCTCGGCGGGCATGTGCTTGTTTTTGATCTGTTCGGTGAGCGTGTCGCGCTCCTCTTCGTCGTCGCCAAGCTCGGTGTGGATGGCTTTGAGCTGTTCGCGCAGGAAGTACTCCTTCTGGTTCTTGTCGATGTTGCGGCGCACGGTCGCGCTGATCTTCTTTTCGAGCTTGGCGATCTCCAGCTCGTCGTTTAAGCAGCGCTCGAAGATCTTCAGCCGTTCGACGACCTTCACCGTTTCGAGGATGGTCTGCTTGACCTCTTCCTTGATGTGCATGTGCGTGAGCGCGGCGGAGACGTAGACGTCGGGATCGTCGATCTTTTCCAGCGACGACGCCGCCTCCTTCGGGAAGCGCGGGTCGCTCGCCAGGATGTCGCGCAGCACGTCCTGCGCGGTGCGGAAATACGCCTCTTCGAGCACGGGGTCGCCGTGCACGGCGGGCAGCTCCGCAACGTTCGCGAACAGGCACCCGTCCTCTTCGTAGATCTCCTCCGCCTTGGCGCGGTATACGCCTTTGACGGTGATGCGCAGGTTGTTGGAAGGCAGTTTCGCGATCTGCCGTATCTTGACGACGGTGCCGACGGAGTACACGTCCGACGGGACGATCTCCTCCTTTTCGGCGTCCTTCTGCATGCTGACGAACAGGTCCAGCTCCTTTTCCGACGCATGCGAAACGGCGGTGAGCGAGATGAGCCTGCCCACGTCGAACGACGTCGTCACGTCGGGAAAGACGACCTTCCCGCGGAGCGCGACGAGCGGATAATTTTTCAGTTCCTTCTGTTTTGCCATAAAAGCCTCTTTTCTTACCCCTGCGGGGAACGGCGCCGCCCCTGCGGCGCAACCGTCCCCGCGGGTGCCTTGTATACAGTATAACACAATCCGCCCGCATTTACAAGCCGATTTGTATTTTTTCACCGAAGCTCCAAAAGCTCATGCAATTATCACAGAGCCGAAAAGAGCGGGAGCCGCAAAAACAGCTCCCGCCCCGATCGCATCGGGTTTATTGCCCTTGTTTTTCCCTGATGTACGCGTCCATCGCTTCGGCGGCGGTCTTGCCCGCGCCCATCGCGAGGATGACGGTCGCCGCGCCCGTCACGGCGTCGCCGCCCGCGAACACGCCCGCGCGCGAGGTCTGCCCGTGTTCGTCCGCGATGATGCCGCCCCACTTCTGCGTTTCCAGCCCCTTCGTCGTGTTTTTGATGAGCGGGTTGGGCGACGTGCCCAGCGCCATGATCACGCAGTCGCAGTCGACGGTGTATTCCGACCCGGCGACTTCGACGGGGCGGCGCCTGCCGGAAGCGTCCGGCTCACCCAGCTCCATGCGCACGCAGGTGATGCCGCGCACGCCCCCGTCTTCGCTCTCCAGGATCTCCGTCGGGTTGGTGAGGAAGCGGAACACGATCCCCTCTTCCTTGGCGTGCTCGACCTCTTCCGCACGCGCGGGAAGCTCGGCTTCGCTGCGGCGGTAAATGATCTGCACTTCCGCCCCCAGGCGCAGCGCGCAGCGCGCGGCGTCCATCGCCACGTTGCCGCCGCCCACGACGGCGACCTTCTTCGCGTGGAACACGGGGGTGCGCGCGTCCTCTTTATACGCCTTCATGAGGTTGACGCGCGTTAAAAACTCGTTCGCGGAAAAGACGCTCTTCAGGTTTTCGCCGGGGATGTTCATGAACCGCGGCAGCCCCGCGCCGCTGCCGACGAACACCGCCTCGAAGCCGCTCTCCAGAAGCTCGTCCACCGAGAGCACGCGCCCGACGACCATATTCGTTTCGATCTTCACGCCCAGCGCCTTTAAGTTGTCGATCTCCTTCTGCACGATCAGCTTGGGCAGGCGGAATTCGGGGATGCCGTAGGAGAGCACGCCGCCCGCAAGGTGCAGCGCCTCGAACACCGTCACGTCGTACCCGCGCTTGGCAAGGTCGCCCGCGCAGGTCAGCCCCGCGGGGCCGCTGCCGACAACGGCGACTTTATGCCCGTTCGGCTCCGCCTTGACGGGCAGGTCGCAGCTGTTCGCGTTGTGCCAGTCCGCGACGAAACGCTCCAGCCGCCCGATGGCGACGGGTTCGCCTTTTTTGCCGCGCACGCACTGCTGTTCGCACTGCGTTTCCTGCGGGCAGACCCTGCCGCACACGGCGGGCAGGCTGCTCGTCTGCTGAATGATCTGATACGCCTCTTCAAACGCACCCTCCGCGACCTTTGCGATAAAGTCGGGGATGTGGATGCGCACGGGGCAGCCGCCCACGCACGGCTTGTTTTTGCAGTGCAGGCAGCGCTTCGCCTCGTCCATCGCCGTTTCGGCGGTGTAACCGAAGGTCACTTCAAAAAAGTTTTTCGCGCGCTCTTCGGGTTCCTGCGCGGGCATTTCGTTTTTGGTAAGACGCATGTTCGGCATGGTTCAGCGCACCTCCTTTTTGAAGAGATTGCACGCAAGCTCGCGCTCGCGCCGTTCAAACTCCTTATAAGTGGACGCGCGCTTCATGATCTCGTCGTAGTCCACTTCGTGCCCGTCGAAATCGGGCCCGTCCACGCAGGCGAATTTCGTTTTGCCCGCCACGGTCAGGCGGCAGCAGCCGCACATGCCCGTGCCGTCGATCATGATGGGGTTCATGCTCACCGTCGTTTTTATGCCGAATTCCTTGGTGAGGAGGGATACGAACTTCATCATGGGCACGGGGCCGATGGCGATGACCTCGTCGTAGGCGTTGCCCGCCTCGATGAGCGCGCGCAGGGCGTTGGTGACCAGCCCCTTTTCGCCGTAGCTGCCGTCGTCCGTCATCATTTTGAAGACGTCGGAAACGGCCCTGAACTCCTCTTCGAGGATGACCAGCTCCCTGTTGCGGAAGCCGACGATGCCGTGCACCTCCGCGCCCAGCTCGTGCAGCTTTTTCGCGACGGGGTACGCGATGGCGCAGCCCACGCCGCCGCCCACGACGGCGACCTTTTTCAGCCCCTCCACTTTGGAGGGCTCGCCGAGCGGGCCGACAAAGTCATGGATGCAGTCGCCCTCGTTCAGGCGGTTCAGCCGCTCCGTGGTGCCGCCGACGATCTGGAAAATGATGGTGACGGTGCCCCGCTCCCTGTCGTAGTCCGCGACGGTGAGCGGGATGCGCTCTCCTTCTTCATCCACGCGCAGGATGATGAATTGCCCCGGTTCCGCCTTCCTTGCGATGAACGGCGCGTTCACCTCCATCAGCGTGACGGTCGGGTTCAGTTCTCTCTTTTTAACGATCTCAAACATGACCTACCTCTGTTGTGTGCATACAAATTTCCGATACGATCGATAGCTTATATAGTATAATCGACGGAGCGCGTTTTTTCAAGTATTTTGCGGCGGCGCGGGCAAAAAAATGCCGCCCCGCCCGCATTTTGCGGGCGGGAACGGCAAAATTTTCAACTTTTCCCGCAGGAAAGCCGCCCTGCTCTATTCGTTCAGAAGCTCCGACGAAAGCCGCAGGATCTCCTCCGCGTACTTTTTTTTGCGCCGCCCGTACACGAGGCGGTACAGCGGCGCGGCAACGGCGGCGAGCGCGGCGCCGACCAGGCACACGGCGCTGCCCCAAAGATACATCGCCCACTCCAGCACCATGCACAGCCCCAGCCCGAACAGGAGCGTGCCGCACACGCCGAGCACGGCGGCAAGCAGGACGGCGGGGCGCTTGACCTTTTTATCCAGCGCTTTCAGCCGTTCCAGCTTCTGCTGCCGTTCGCCCGCGGGCAAATATTTGTTGCGGATCCCTTCGATCTCCCGCCGTTCGCCCGCCGTCGGGGCGGAATACCCGTATTCGAATCCCTCTTTTTTTTCATCGCTCATCGCTCTGTCCCTCCGCGGGAATTTCCCGCCCGCTCTCCGTTTCCGCAAGGAGCTGTCCTTCGGGCGCGGGCAGCGCCTCCGCGCTCCTCTGCACCCCGTCCGTGCCCTCCGCGGCGCCTTCCGCGGCGGGCGACGCGCGCAGCAGGCGCAGCCTTCTGCACGCAAATACCGTCATCGTGATGCCGATCGCGATCGCAGCGGCACAGGCGGCAAAGCCCGTGACCGCGCGCAGGGCAAGCATATCGTCCCCGCCGCCGAAGGTCGCGAGCATTGCCGTTTCGAGCGCCACGACCGAGATCAGCGCGTCCACCGCGCAGATGCCGCGCAGCGATTGCACGACGGGGTCGCGCAGCCGTTTCGCCTTCACGAAATTGACGACGGCAAGGATCGCTTTATAAAAAGTGTACATCGCCGAAACGATGACCTGTATGGCGCCGTTCTGTACGGGACTGCCGTACAGCACCATCTGCGTGACGGCGGCGCACATCGCAAGGTCGAGCACCATCAGGCTGATCCCGCACAGGCGGTACAGTTTCAGTTTGCCCTCGATCTGCTCCCCGCCCCGCCTGCGCAGCCTGTGTTCGCCGAGCAGGATGCCGCCGCGCAGCGCGCTGAGCAGGATATAGTAGCAGGCGAGCACGCCGAACCATACCGAATGCGCCAGAATGCCCATGACGCCCTGGAACACGGCGTACCCGATGTTCACCAGAAACGAGAACGAGGCAAAGAGCACCGTGCGCGCGCCGTAATCGTGCAGAACGCGGCGCAGGGCAGGTTTCTTTTCCGCCGCCCGCACGAACGCCTGTTTGATGCGCGGCACCTGCCGCACCGCAAGGAACAGGGCATACGCGAGAAATACCGCCGCCCCCGCGTATAAGACATATGCCCAGACGCCCGTATAGCCGAGGCAGACCGCCGTCACCGCGCCCGCGACGAACAGCAGCGCCAACACGCCGACGACGATGAGGACGGGCACGGACGGGTCTTTCAGCACGTCGCGCAGACGGCGCTTCCCCGTCATGATCCGCCGTGCAGCCGCACCGTGAAGCGGCTGCCCTCCCCGGGCTTACTCTCCACAAAGATCTCGCCGCCCAGCAGGTCGATCGCCTTTTTGACGAGCGCGAGCCCCAGCCCGTTCCCCTCCTGTGCGTGCGAAGTATCCCCCTGGTAAAATTTATCGAAGATGTGCGCGCCCATCTCCGCGCTCATGCCGCAGCCCGTGTCGCGCACGGAAACGACGGCGCCGCCGCCTTCGGCACGCAGCGTCACGCCGACGGTGCCGCCCGCGTCGGTGAACTTTACGGCGTTGGAGAGAAGGTTCGTCCAGATCATGGAGAGCAGGCTCTCGTCCGAAACGAGCATAACGTTCTCCTCGATCGCGCAATTGAACGCCACGCCTTTGCGCTCCGCAACGTCCTCGAATTGCAGGACGCACAGCGCGAGCGATTCGCTCAGGTCGAAGGGCTTGTTTTCGGGCGGCAGGCTGCCGTTTTCCAGTTTGTCGAGCTTGAGCACGTTCGACACAAGGTCGGACAGCCTGCCCGCCGCCGCGCCGAGCACCTCCGCGTACTCCCTGCGCCGCTCCTCGGGCAGCCCTTCCTGCCGCAGGACGTCCGCACAGTTGCGGATGACCGCGAGCGGGGTCTTCAATTCGTGCGAAACGTTCGCGACAAAATCCGAACGCCGCGCCTCCGCCTTTTTCAGCTCCTCCGCCGTCGTGCCGAGGTTTTCGAGGATGAGGTCGAATACGTCGTACTCCCCCCATTCGTGCGCCAGCGAAAAGTCGATGTTGAATTCGCCCTGCGCCATATGTTCGGTCACGTTCAAAATCTTCGCGACGGGCCTGTCCACTTTGCGCCGCTTGAACAGCCGCCAGACGAGCCATACCAGGAGCGTAACGACGGGAACGGCAGCCGCCGTCACCCCGACCGCGACGGAGAGCCGCCCGGCAAACCGCCAGACGAGCCCGAACACCGCCGCGCCGACCGCCGCGACCGCGATCACGAGAACGGCGAGCGAACCGTATTCCGTCAGCCCGACGACCCCGCGTTTTTTTTCGCCGCGCTTCATCTGAGCACCGCCTTATAGCCCAGCCCGTAGACGGTGACGATCTCAAAGCCCGTGCAATGCGCCGTCTTTTCGCGCAATTTGACCATATAAACGTCCACCGTGCGCGACGTAGCGGAGGAATCGTAATCCCAGAACTGTTCCATCAGCTGTGCGCGCGTGAACGTCTTTTTCGGATAGGAGAGCAATCCATACAGGATATTGAACTCGCGGACGGTGAGCGCAAGCTCCTCCCCGTCCACGTAAGCGCTGTGCTCGTCGCTGTCCATGACAAGGTTCCCCACGACCAGCTTGCGGTCCGAACGGATGCGCGCGCGGCGCAGCACCGCCCGCACGCGCAGCAAAAGTTCGTCGAGGTCGAAGGGCTTTACGATGTATTCGTCGATCCCGAGGCCGTACCCGCGCTGTTTGGACGCAATATCCTCCCGCGCGGTCAAAAACAGGAGCGGCATGGACTTATCGGCGGCGCGCACCGCCTCCGCCAATGTGAACCCGTCCATTTCGGGCATCATGATGTCGCTGATGAGCATATCGAAATGCGCCGCCTCCATTTTTTCGAGCGCGGCGCGCCCGTTCGGCACCCCGATCGCCTCGTATCCGTTCGCGTTCAGGTGCCCGCACACGATCTTGTTCAGGCTCGCATCGTCCTCCGCCACAAGGATCCTGACCATTCTCCCGCTCCTCCTCTTTTTGTTCGCTCCGCCATTATACGCGCCCCTGTTTATCGGATTGTTAATAAATTATTAAAATTTTGTTAAAGCGTCCGCCCCGAGAACGGTCGGGCGCCCCCGAAAAAGCGGTCGGGCGCCCCCCGAAAAAGCGGTCGGGCGCCCCCGAAAGAGCGGTCGAGCGCCCCTGAAAAAGCGGTCGGGCGCCCTGCCTTATTCCGCAAGGATGCCGCTGCCGAGCGCCGCGATCTGTTCCCCGTACTTTTTTTTGCGTGAACGCAGGATCGTACGGTAGATCGGGTAATTTACGCACGCCATCGCGATGCCGACGCACCCGATGACGATGCCCCAGACGAACAGGTCGCCGATCACGCCCATCGCAAGGCACATGCCCACGCCCAGAACGAGGGCGGCGACGACCCCGAACGTCCAGGCGAACGCCCTTGCGGGCATATGCACCTTTCTGTCAAGCCCGCGCAGGCGGTCCGCCGCGCTTTCCCCGCGCGGCGCATACGAGCGCAGGATGCGCTCCGCATACCGTTTTTGTTCTTCTTTTTCCGTAAGCATATCCGGAATACCTCCTTCGGTTTTTATGCCCGAAGTATACGCCGCAACTGTTTGCGCTTTGTTCCGCTGTCGTTACCGTATCGTAAATCCTCTGTTAAAGCATTGTTAAAAACGGCTCGGGACCGAGGCGGCGTGCATGCCCCGAAAACACAAAAACCGCCGCGCGGGAGAAAACTCCCGCGCGGCGGCAAAAGATCCCGGTCTGTCCGTTCTCTGTCTTTGATCCCGTCACGCGCTCTTTTTGACGACTTCGGGCTTGGAATTGCCGAGCACGCAGTCGCGCGTGATGCGCACTTCGCTGATGTCGCCATCGGAAGGGATCTCGTACATCACGTCCGTCATCAGGTTTTCGATGATGGTACGCAGCCCGCGCGCGCCCGTTTTGAGCTTGATGGCGGTGTTCGCGATCTCGCTCACCGCAGACGGCTCGAACGAGAGCTTCACCCCGTCCATGCCGACGAGCTTCTGATACTGCTTCAAAAGCGCGTTCTTCGGCTCGGTGAGGATCTTGACGAGCGCCGTTTCGTCCAGCGGGTGCAGGCTCACGACGATCGGGATACGCCCGACGAACTCGGGGATCAGCCCGAATTTGGTAAGATCCTGCGGCTTCACCTCTTCGAGCAGGCGGTAATCGGTCTCCTGCGCGCTCTTGATGTTGCCGCCGAACCCGAGGGACGCGTCGTCCTTGCGCGCCTGCACGATCTTATCCAGCCCTACGAACGCGCCGCCGCAGATGAAGAGGATGTTCGTCGTGTCGATGCGCATGCACTCCTGCTGCGGGTGCTTCCTTCCGCCCTGCGGCGGAACGCTGGCGATCGTGCTTTCGATGATCTTCAAAAGCGCCTGCTGCACGCCCTCGCCCGACACGTCGCGGGTGATGGACACGTTTTCGCCTTTGCGCGCGATCTTATCCACCTCGTCGATGTAAATGATGCCGCGCTGCGCCTTTTCGATGTCGTAATCGGCGTTCTGAATGAGTTTTAACAGGATATTTTCGACGTCCTCGCCGACGTAACCCGCCTCGGTGAGCGTGGTCGCGTCCGTCGTGGCGAACGGCACGTTGAGGATACGCGCAAGCGTGCGCGCGAGCAGCGTTTTGCCGCAGCCCGTGGGGCCGAGCAAAAGAATGTTGCTCTTTTCGATCTCTACGTCGTCATCCTTTTTCTGTTCGCTGTTGATGCGCTTGTAATGGTTGTAAACGGCGACGGACAATACGCGCTTCGCCTTGTCCTGCCCGACGATATACTTGTCCAGCTCCGCCTTGATCTCGGCGGGCTTTTTGAGGGGGACGAGGTCTTTCGCCTCCTCCGGCTTCTCCTCTTCCAGCAGCACGGCACGCAGTTCGTCGCTGCACAGCTCGATGCACTCGTCGCAGATGGCGACGCCGTCCGGCCCGCTTATAAGCGCCTTCGTGCGGCTTTTGGGTTTGCCGCAGAAGGAACAATACTGTTCTTCGTTCATGGTTTCTTCCTCCTTTCGCGCGCGTTCCCGCGCGCAATGCAGCGGAAACTCACCTCTTATAATACACCTTGTCGATCAGCCCGTAGGCACGCGCTTCCTCCGCGGAAAGATAATTGTCGCGGTCGGTATCACGCTCGATCTCTTCGCAGGTCCTGCCCGTATTTTCGGCAAGGATGCGCGTCATCTTTTCCTTGATCTTGAGGATATGTTCCGCCTGGATCTTGATGTCGCTCGCCTGCCCCTGCGCGCCGCCGAGCGGCTGATGGATCATGACCTCGCTGTTCGGCAGGGCAAACCGCTTGCCCTTCGTGCCGCTGGAAAGAATGAACGCGCCCATGCTCGCCGCAAGCCCGATGCAGATCGTGCACACGTCGCAGCGGATATACTGCATCGTGTCATAGATCGCAAGGCCCGCCGTAACGCTGCCGCCGGGGCTGTTGATGTACAGGCTGATGTCCTTGTTCATGTCCTTCGCTTCCAGATAGATCAGCTGTGCGACGATGGTGTTCGCCATCGCGTCGTTGATCTCGCCCGAAAGGAAGATGATGCGGTCTTCCAGCAGCCGCGAATAGATGTCGTACGAACGTTCGCCGCGGCTGGACTGTTCCACGACCATGGGGATGAGGTTCATCTGCATATCCTTCATTGCAATTACTCCGCTTTTTCAGCCGTCTTTTTCGCCGTCTTTTTTGCAGCGGGCTTTTTTTCCGCCCCTTCGGCGCCTTCCTCCGTCTTCTTGGCGGCGGGCTTTTTCGCCGTTTTCTTTGCGGCGGGCTTCTCTTCCGCGGGCGCTTCCGCCTCTGCTTCGAGCGTGTTCTCCTTCTTCAGAAGGTCGAACAGCTTGTTCACGACCAGATCGTCCGCGATGTATTCGCGCTGTGAGTCGGTGACGTCCTTTTTATACTCTTCGAGCGTCTTGTTCGCGGCTTTGGCGAGCTCTTCGAGCTTGGCGTCGATCTCGCTCTCCTCCGCCTTCAGCCCTTCCGCCTTGACGATCGCCTCCACGACGAGACGGCTCTTCACGTTCTGCGTCGCCTGTTCGCGGTAGCCTTCGCGGAAGGACGCGACGTCCGTGCCCATGTAGCGCAGATAGTCGGCAAGTTTCATGCCGCCGTACTGCATGCCGAGGCGGTACTCCGCCGAACGCACCATGTTATCCATTTCGCTTTCGATCATCGCGTCGGGCAGTTCCACTTCCGCGTTGTCGGTGACCGCTTTCACGAGGTTGTTCTCCGTCTCCGCGTCGCCGCGCTCCTTCGCCTGCTTTTCGAGCTTTTCGCGCGTCTCCTTCCTGTACGCTTCAACGCTCTCCGCGCCCGCCGCGTCCTTGATGAATTCGTCGTTGAGCTCGGGCAGCTCTTTGTGCTGCAATTTGTGCAGCGTGACGGCGAACACGGCATCCTTGCCCTTCAGCTCCTCCGCCTGGTAATCGTCGGGGAACTTCACGTTGACGTCCTTGCTTTCGCCGACGTTCATGCCGACGACCTGCTCTTCGAAGCCCGGGATAAAGGAGCCGCTGCCCAGCACGAGCGCGTAGTTCTCCGCCGTGCCGCCCGCGAACTTCTCCCCGTTCACGCTGCCCGAAAAGTCGATGGTCGCGGTGTCGCCGTTCTCGGCGGCGCGGCCCTCCACGTCCACCAGGCGCGAATTGCGCTCCTGCAGGCGCGTAAGCTCCGCTTCGACCTGTTCGTCTTTTACATTATACTCCGCTTTTTTGACCTTTATACCCTTGTACGCGCCGAGTTTGACTTCGGGTTTGACGGGAACGACTGCGGTGAGCGCCGCGCCCTCGTCGCTGATGTCGTCGACGGAGAGCTGCGGCTGCCCGACGACGGTGAAGTTGTCCTTCTCCTTTTCGACGATCTCTTCAAAATGATCGTTGTACAGGTCGGTGAGCGCGTCCTCGTAGAACACGCCCTTGCCGTAGTTCAGCTCGATGACGTGCTTGGGCGCCTTGCCCTTGCGGAACCCGTTCACGGTGTACCTGCCGCGCGTGCGGAGGTACGCCTTCTGGTTCGCCTCGTCCCACTCTGCTTTGTCAAAGGTCATGGTGATCTTGACGGTGCTCTTTTCGGAAGGTTCGGTTTTGTACTGCATGGTTTTTTCTCCTGCATTTCAGCTTGGTAGTTTTTTTCGAAATACCATTCTACCACAAACGTTCTGATTTGAAAAGCGTTTTACGCCGTTTGCGGAAAATTCTGTGCGGCAGTTGCTTTTTTCGTGCGGCGGCCTTATAATAGAAGGGACTGCGCGCCCGCCCGCGGGCGCGCGAAGGAGGACCATGCCGCAGGACGCCTATACGCTGCGCCACATCGCGCGCGAACTCAACGCCGCCCTCTCGGGCGGGAAAGTGAATAAGATCATCCAGCCCTCGCGCGACGAGGTGGATATCCTGCTCTATGCGGGCGGAAAGACGCAGAAACTGCTTTTGAACACGCACGCCACCTTTGCGCGCGCCGTGCTCTCGCGGCAGGCGCGCACCGCGCCCGAAGTCGCGCCCAACTTCTGCATGCTGCTGCGCAAACACCTGACGGGCGCGCAGCTCACTTCGGTCACGCAGCTCGGCTTTGAACGTATCCTCGGGTTCGCCTTCGACTGCACGGGCGAATTCGCGCGCGCGGAGCGCGTGCTCTATGCCGAGATCATGGGCAAGTACTCAAACCTCGTGCTCACCGAAAACGGCGTCATTTTAGGCGCGCTCAAAGTTTCGTCTTTGCAGGAGAATTTTAAACGCGTACTCTTCCCCGGGGTGAAATACGCCCCGCCCGCCGCGCAGGACAAGGCGGACCCGACCGACCGCGCCGCGCTCGCCGCGCGCCTTTCCGCCTTTTCGGGCGGGGATCTCGCGCGCTTTTTGTCTGCCAACGTGGCGGGGCTGGCGTATTCGACCTGCGCCCTGTTCGCGCCGAAGCTGCCGCAGGACGCCCCCGCGGAGGAGCTCGCAGACAGCCTGCGCGCGCTCATCTTTTCGGACGAAACGGCGCCCGCCGTGGAGCGGGTGAACGGCGAACCGACCGACTTCCACGCGCGGCTTGAAGGCGGCGAACGGTACGCGAGCGTGCTCGAAGCGGCGGACAGCTACTACACCGAGCGCGAGGAGAAGCGCGGCTTTGCGGACGCGAAGCGCAGGCTGGAGAGCGCGCTGCACGCGCGGCTGAAAAAGGAGGAGAAAAAGCTCGCCCTGCTCGAAGAGCGCAGGCGCGGCTGCGCGGACATGGAAAAGAGCCGCCTGTACGGCGAACTGCTCACCGCGAACCTGTACGCCGTGCCCCGCGGCGCGGAAAGCTGCACCCTTTCCAACTGGTACGAGGAAGGCTCCCCTGCCGTCACCGTTCCGCTGGACAGGCAGCTGACCCCTTCGCAGAACGCGCAGAAGTATTACAAAAAGTACAACAAATTGAAGCGCACCCTCGCCGCCGTAGAGCCGCAGATCGCGGAGGCGGAGGAGGAGCGCGCCTACACGCTGAGCATGCTGTTCGAGGTGCGGGGCGCCGAGGAAGGCGCCGACCTTGTGGAGACGGAGGAGGAACTGCGCGCGGCGGGGGTACTCCCCGCTCCGCAGAAAAAGAAGAACGCGCCCGCAAGGCAAAGCCCCTTCCGCGCCTTTGAGGCGGCGGGCTTCCGCATCTTCGCGGGCAGAAACAATCTGCAGAACGACCGCCTGCTGCGCGAAGCGTCGCCGCACGACGTGTGGCTGCACGCACAGCGCTACCACAGCGCGCATGTGCTCGTGCGCACGGAGGGGAAAAAGCTCCCCGACGCCGTTTTGCAGACCGCCGCCGAGATCTGCGCGTATTATTCGGACGCGCAAAACGAAGAACGGGTGCCCGTGGACGTATGCGAGCGCCGCTTCGTAAAAAAGCCGCCCAAGGCGCGCGCGGGGTTCGTGGTGTATACCGATTTTACGACCGTCGCCGCCAACCCGAACGCGCACCCCGAACTTGCCGTGCGGGAATAGAAACGGCGCGCCTGCCGTGCGGGAACAGAGCCTCCGCCGCACCGCTTCGGGCATTGCCCTGCCGCAGGGGGGCATGCCTCTACTCAATATAACGCAAAGAGCGCAGGCTTCCCGCCCGCGCTCTTTTTTTGTTTTGTGCCGTTTTGCTTACGCCGTGACTTCGGATACGCTGCCAACGGTTGCCGTAATTTCGTCTACCCAATAGGTATTACCGTTTAACCCGATCGTAAGCGCGTCCGCTGTGAATCCCGTAAGTTCATATGTGTAAACATACACATCGTCATCCGACTGAATCTGCGTGATGCTGATATGCAGCGTGGTTCCTACACGAACAACGACAGCCGTATAGTACCCCTCAAAAGCACCTTCCGCACCATGCCCGGGCCACGAATCCTGGATCTCGCCGTTTAAGGTAAGCTGCCTTGTCACGACGGAAACGCCGCTTGCCGTTGCCAATTCACCGCGCAAATAGCCATCCTCTCCACCGACCGAAGTCGTATTATTCCCTACGTCAAGATCAAAATACTGACCGGAAGCCGTAAACATTTCAAGCCAAACGTCCGCATAGTTAACGTCCCTGGTATTGGCCCATGTAAAAACCGCCACAAAATCATTGTTTACCTGCTGCGCTCCCGTCATGGGATAGCCGCCGTCTCCTCCCCAGACAGGATCAGTATCGGCACTCTCATACGCCGTTCCGTTCGTGGCGTAGGTCAGGGTATAGTTTTTGCCGCCGATGGTGATGGTGTCAATGGTGGTATCCGTATCGACAGCATCCGACCAAACGATCGTTTCCGTCCCGACCACTCCGATCTTATGATAGGAATCCGGCAAAACAAGCACACCTTCCCACGAAAGCGCAAGCTCTTCGTCCGCATCGTCGCAATAGATCTGTGCGTCTTCCGCAAAGTCGCAAGCCTCGTCGACCGTCAGAACGGTAGCGGGCACATCCCAATCCCTGCCGATCACGTCGACGTTCACGCCGCCCCACGCGTTGCCGCTTGTCGTAACGTTTTTGAGCGTGGCGACCGTATCGTTCACGAGCACGCCCACGCCGCTGTTGTTCGTCGCCGTCACGTTTTCAAGCGTAACGCTGCCCGCCTGCGCGAGGTTGACGCCGTGCCCGTACACACTGCCGCTCTGCTTTGCGCCCGCAACGGTGAGGTTGCGGATGGTAACGTCCGCGCCGTTCGTGACCGTGATAATGCTTGCGCGCCCGTTCGTGACGTCTGCCCAAGGCGTAGAGCCTGCCGTCAGCGTGGAATTGCTGCCTTCAAGCGTGATATCCTGCGTGATGAACACCGTTTCGGTGAGCGTGTACTCGCCTTCCGCAAGCACGATGGTCTTGCCTTCATTGTCGCTGTCCGCGACCGCCGCAACGAGTTCTTCCGCCGTATCGACATTCACAACGTTGCTGCCGTCAAGGACGGTGACCGTGCAGGCCGCGCTCTTGCCGCCCGCCGAAGCCGTGATGGTGGCAGTGCCTTCGCCGACTGCCGTGACCACGCCGTTTTCGACCGTGGCGACGCTCTCTTTATTGCTCGTCCACGTCACCGTCTTATCGGTGGCGTTGTCGGGCGTGACCGTAGCCGTGAGGGTAACGGTATTCGTGCCGCTTTCGCCGTTTATGTACAGTGTGGCACTGGTCTTATCCAGCGTAACGCCCGTGACATCGACCGTGGCGGGGTTGACCGTCACGACGCAGGAAGCCTCATAGCCGCCCGCCGTTGCCGTGATGGTGGCAGTGCCTTCGCCGACCGCCGTGACCACGCCGTTTTCGACCGTGGCGACGCTCTCTTTATTGCTCGCCCACGTCACCGTCTTATCGGTGGCGTTATCGGGCGTGACCGTAGCCGTAAGCGTTTCACTGCCGCCCTCCGTCAGCGTGAGTTCGGTCTTGTTCAGTTCGATGCCCGTCACAGCGACCGTTTCATCCTGCGTAACGGTGACCGTGCAGGTATCCGTCAGGTTGCCGACCTGCAGCGTGATGGTAGCTTCACCAGCCGCAACGCCCGTGACCTGCCCCGCATTGTCCGCTCCGTTTGAAACGGTGGCAACGCTCGTATCGCTCGAACGCCACGTGACCGTATCCGTGCAGCCTTCCGGCGCAACGGTGTACTTCAGCGTAACGCTTGCGCCGACTTTGATCTCCGCCGTCTCCTGGAGCGAAACGGATTCGACCGTAAACTGGTCGGACTCCCCCGTGTCGCACGCTGCAAACGCAACGAGTGAAAGGGAGAGGATGCAGGCCATAAGGACCCATAGGAACTTTTTCGCCTTCATTGTTCTTTTTCCTCCTGAATTTTTCCCTTATAAAAGGGGTTCCTTCCATAAGGTGAGGAGATTATACCCTCCCCGACCCCCTTTGTCAACCGTTGTGCAGGATTTCCCTTCCGATTTTGTAAAATTCTTTCATATTTATCATTTTAATCTCACAAAACGTTCATTTATTTTAAAAATACATGAAGGGCGCTGCGGTAACCCGCAGCGCCCCTGTTTTGGATCATTCTTTCGTTTTTTCCGCAGGCGGATCCCCTTCCGGCGATCCCCCGCCGCCGTCCGCGCTCTTATCCTGTGCGGCGGTTTCATCCTGTACGGAAGTTTCACCTTGTGCGGCAGGTTCGTCACCTGCGGCGACAGAGTCCTCCCCTTCGGACGATACAGCCGCGCCCCCGCCGCCTGCGTCGGCGAGCGCCTTCTTTTTGGCTTTGTGCTTTCGGTAGAAGGAACGGATGATATCAAAAACATTCATACCCAGCCCGCACACAACATAGACGTAATAGTTGAGGAACCGCCAGACCATGACGACCCAGAAAATTTTATTCGCGGCAAGATCGGCAAAGCCGAACATGAACAGCGTTTCCATCGCGCCCGACGCGCCGGGGGTCGGGATATAGCTCGCGGCATACTGCCCGTACATCGTGATGACGACGCACATCCAGTACATTTCCCAACCGGACATCGAAGCGAACGAGCCTGCCGCAAGGTCGCCACCGCACAGCGCCATGAGCACGAAATACGGCATGGACAGCTGAATGATCGGTTCGGTCAGGCAGAGCAGGAACAGCAGCACGAAATTGAGCGGCTTTTTATAGATGAACTGCGATACGAGCGAAAAGTCGGAGACCCATTGGCGGATCTTCCCTTCGATCCGTTCGGGGCGCTTGACGATCTTCATTTTATAGAAGAGCTTGACGAACATGTTGATGAACGCCGACATCGCCTTCGGGCAAACGATAACAAAGGTGACGAAAATGGGGATGAAGGCGTTGACGGCAAACCCGACCCAACCGCCGATGCGGATCCAGTCGCCGCCTGCCTGCACGCCCGCGATGACGGCCACGCCGAAGCCCATGATAAAGGCGGCGACGACCGTCCACGAGAGCATCTGAATGCCGTATTTGACGAAAATGACGGAGGTGCTCGTCGCGCCCGAAATGCCCTTTTTGTACAGATAATAGATCTGCATGGGCTGCCCGCCCGTGGAGAGCGGTGTGATCGCCTCGTAGTATTTGCCCGTCAGCGCGACTTTTGCATTGTTCTTGAACCCGAGCTTATTGTCGTACGCGCGGTTGATGAGGGTGTACTTTGTAGTGTCGAACAAAAAGTACACGCCCGCAAGAAGGATGGCGATGACGAGGTAGATCCACCTGTTCCAATCGGCGAACATTTCCCCGAAGATCTGCTCAAACGAGGCAAGACCGCCCTCTTGTTCCATCAGCGTCTGACTGAGGCTTACGACCAGCCAGATGACGAGCGCAATGATGATGATGGTGGCGACGCCGAAGATGAGATACTTTTTCGTACTCTTCTTCTTGTCCATGTTCGTAAAGCGCGCGGAGTTATCCTTCCCCACGAGCGATTCCATCGCCTTATGCGAACGCTTTCCGCCCTCCTCAGCGCAGGACGGCGCGTCGGCCGCCTCGGGACAGGAAGACGGCGCCCGGCTCTCCGAAGAAGGCACTTCGGAAGATCTTTCTTCCTCTGCCGTTCCGGGGGCAACGGGCGGACATTCTGCTTCTTCCGCTTGCCGCATCGTTCTGTGCTCTTTGTCCATAACGCTTCCTTCCCACGATATTTTTGCCCATTATATCATAAAAAACCATATTTGTCTTGAAAAAAGCATAGCAATTAACAAATTTTTTTAAAACGCCGAAGACTTTTGTTTTTTCGGAGCGGAAGCCGCCGTTTCACCTTCGGACGCATGCAAAAGAGGAACGCCGCCGCAAGGAGCGGCGCCGCCGCCGAGAACAAAAAGCCTGCGCGCATGCCCGCCGCGTCGGAAATGCCGCCCGCAAGGGTCGGAAGCGCAGCCGCGCCCACGTCCTGCGCGAGCGCGAGCGAAGCGAGCATCCACCCGCCCGTATGCGGCAGGGCGCGGGAGGCAATGCTCATCGCGCCAGGAGAGAGCACGCCCACGAAGAACCCGCACGCCGCCGCGCAGGCAAACGAAAGCGCGGTCGAGGCGAAGAGCGCCGCCCCGACGTACGCCGCCGCGCTTAAAAGCGCGGCGAGCGCGGGCGCAAACACGGGCAGATCTCCCCTTCTGCGCCGTAAAAAGACGAACGCCGCCCCGCCGGCGCCGAGCAGCAGGCAGAACAGAACGCTGCCGACCGTTCCGCCCGCATCAGACCCGAACACATCCGCCGCAAACGCAGCGATCCATTGGTTCATCGCCGTTTCCGCGCCGTAGCCGAGCAGCACCGCAAGGACGGCGAGCAGGTACACGGGTCGGAAGGCGGCGCGCACGGGCGCCGCCTTTTCGCGCGCGGGCAGCTTTGCCCGGGCGAGGAAGACGGGCAGAAGCAGCGGCACTGCGGCGAGCGGAAAAATCGCAGCGTTCCAATGCTCCGCCCCGAACAGCAGCTGAAAGGCGAACAGGTACACCGCCAGCGCCGCCTGCCCCCAGGCGTACACGGTGCGCTGCAGGTAGATCCCGCCCGTTTTTTCGGGCAGGCCGTCCGCTATGTTGGAGAGCACGACTTCGAGCATGCCGCCCGCAAAGGCGAACGCCGCTACCGCGCCGACGATGCCGCCGTACACCGCCGCGGGAAACAGGTACGGAACACTGCCGAAAAAAAGCAGCCCCGCACAGCTGAAAAAGCTCGCCGCCATCGCGAGCGCGCGGCGGGATACGCGGTCGATCAGGAAAATGAGCGCCACGTCCGCCGCCAGCTGCGAACAGAAGCACACCGCGGTCAGAAGCCCGAGCTGTAAATATGTAAAGCCGTACAGGCGCATGAACGGCACGAACAGCAGCGCCGAAACGTTCGCCACGATCGCCTGGTTTGCCGCTCCCGCGCGGCATGCGCGCGCCGCCCGCGTAAAAGTACCTGCGTGTTTCATTCCCGTCCTTCCGCGGTAAAAAATTCTTACTCCATTCTATGCCGCAGGCGGCAGAGGCGGTGCGGCAGCGCGGAAAAGGGCTTGACGGATGAAAAAAAATCTGCTACTATGAGGGCATGAACGAACCATTGGCGCGCGTGCTCGAAGAGTACGCCTTCCTTCCCATCGGGGAGCAGAACCCGAAGATCAAACAGCTCAAAGGGATCGCGGCGAACACCAAGCCTAACCCCGAAAAACTTTTCCTCGCCGAGGGGATCTGGATGCTGTCGCTGTGCGAAAAATTTCAGACCCCGCTCGACAGCCTGTTTTTGTGCCCCGAACACATCCGCACGCCCGAGGCGGCGGCGCTCGCCGGAAAACTTGCCGCGCGCGTACAGCACCGCTACATCCTCTCCGAAAAAACGTTCGCCAAAATTTCCGAACGCGGGCAGCCGGACGGCCTGCTGGCACTTGCGAAGCTCCCCTTTTTCGACCTTGCGGCGTTCCGCCCCGCAAAAGACGCGGTCGTTTTAGTGCTGGACGGAATCGAGATCCCCGGCAACGTGGGCACCATGCTGCGCATGGCGGACGGCGCGGGCGTGGACGCGGTGTTCTTCTGCAACCGCAAGGCGCGCATGACGCACCCCAAGCTCATCAAGGGCAGCCAGGGCGCGGTGCTCTCCGTGCCGCGCTACGAATTCGCGAGCGTGGAGGAATGCGCCGCCTGGCTGGAAGAGCACGCATTCACGATCTACCTTGCGGACACGCGCGCGGAAAAATTTTACTATGACGAGCCGTTCGGCAAAAAGACGGCGCTCGTGATGGGCAGCGAACGCTACGGCATTTCGCGCGAGTGGTATTCCTGCTGTAAAAACACGCTCATCGCCATCCCCATGGAAGGAAGCTGCGATTCGCTGAACGTGGGCGTGGCGGCGACGGTGCTGTGCTACGAAGCCGTCAAAAAAAATAAATTTCTGAAGAAAAAATAGTCGCGCCTGTTCACGAAGACGGCGGCGGCGTCTTTGCAGAGCCTTACGCTGCCCTCTTCCCTGAAGGCGATCGGGGATTATGCGTTTTATTATCTGAGCGAACTGAACTTCAACAAAACGCTGAAAGTTTACTGCGAAGCGACGGAGCTGAGCGAATCCACATACCCCCTGGCGCCGTACGACGCGCTCATCGCGGCTGCCGCGACGGAGACGATCCCCTCCGGCAGCGTCAGGACAGACGTGCCTTTGAACTCTTCGTTTACGCCGAACAGGTAGCCGTCGATGATCAGCATCCCGTCCTTCCAATTTTCCGCCGCCGCGGCGCACGGCGTCCCCACAAAGGCGTTGTATTGCAGCGCAATGCCGTTCTCAGGCAGGTCGACCTTGGCAAGGGCGGTACAGCCGCCGAACAGTTCGATGCCCGACCCCGCGACCGTTTCGGGAAGGGAAACTTCCGTAAGTGCAACGCAATCCAGAAAGACGCTGCGCCCGAACGCCCGCACGACGCCGAGATCCAGCGAAGAGAGCTGCTTGCACTCCGCAAACGCATAGTCGCCGACGGACTCCACTTTGTTCAGGGAAACGGATCTGAGCCCCGTGTTTTTGAAAACATCGCTGCTGATGCTCCGCAAAGACGCGGGGAATTCGATGCTTTCCAACGCGGAACAATTCCGGAACGCGTTGTCATGGATGCGCTGCACCCCTTCACCGAGGTCGACGGCCTGCAGATTCTTGCAGCCGTCGAAAGCCGCGTACCCGACGAGCTGTACCGTATCGGGCAGAGAAACGGACGTGATCTCCTGTTTCTTTTCAAACACTCTCTGCCCGATCTGCGTGACGGTGACGCCGTTCACCCGTTCGGGGATCACCACGTCGCCGCTCGCCTCCGCCGCCGTCAGCACGCCCTTCTCGTCCACCGTGAACGACGCCGAAGGCGCGGGTTCCTGTTCCCACTTCGCATAGAACGTGACGTTGTCCGTCAGGATATACGGGTATGTCACCGCATTGTTCAGCCCCGCGTCCAGATACCAGCCCGCAAAGAGGAAGCCCTGCTTCTGCGGCACGGTGAGCGCGTCCGCACTTTCGATGCGCGCCGTCTGCAGCGGCGCGACCGCGCTGCCGCCGCCCGTATCGAACGTGACCGTATATGTATTCAGCGACCAGCCCGCGTACACGTCCTCATCCTGCGTGAGCGGCACGTTCGCATAGGTATAGGCGTCGAACGGCTGCGTCTGCGCCGTTTCGTCGAAAAACCATCCCGTGAACGTGTATCCCGTCCGTTCGGGTTCGTCAGGCAGGGTAAGCACTTCGTTGCCCGCCGTGGTGAGCTTGTGGTACAAACTGTCCTCGTTCCAGAACGAAATATCATATTCCTGCGGAGCGGGCGGGTCCGTTTCGCCGCCGTCGCCGCCGTCGCCGCCGCCTTCGTTGCCTGAGCCGCCTTCGTTCCCGCCTTCGCCCTCGTTGCCCGAGCCGCCTTCGTTCCCGCCTTCGCCCTCGTTGCCCGAGCCGCCTTCGTTCCCGCCTTCGCCTTCGTTGCCCGAGCCGCCGCCCGGCTGTTCCGTGCCGCCCGTTCCCCCGTCGGATCCGTCCGACGGAATATCAACCGCGCAGGCGGCGGCAAACAGCGCCATCAGCAGGCACAGCAAAACCGCCAGCGCCCGCAAACCTTTTCCGATCTTCATGAAAAAGCCCTCTCAAAAAAAATTTCTGCATCCTTTCCCCGCATTTTCCGCCACGGTGAAACACCGTTCGCTTTTATTGCTCCCCGTTCTCCCGCGCGTTTTTTTCTCCGCGCTCGCGGAACCGTTCGCAAAAGCCGCGGCGCACGCCGCACGACTCGTACTCGATGAGCGTATCCACGCGCACGTTGTACGCACTGCGGAAAATGGAAATATCCACATTCGGATTGTTCTCCTTCAGCGTTGCGATGAGCCGCTTCACCTCCCGCCGCTTGGAATCCTCCTCATGCGTTTCGCAGTGTTCGGTAAAGCGGCAGGCGCAGGCGAGGAAACGCAGCCCGCAATAGTCCCGCCAGCGCTCGATGTCGCGCTCGTGCACATGGTACAGCGGGCGGATGAGCTGCATGCCCGGGTGGCTCGTGCTGTGCAGTTTGGGCGGCATGCCCTGCATCTGCCCGCTGTACAGTACGCCCATCAGGATGGTCTCGATCGCGTCGTCGAAGTGGTGCCCGAGCGCAATTTTATTGCAGCCGAGCTTTTTCGCCTCCTCGTACAGGTACCCGCGCCGCATGCGCGCGCAGAGATAGCACGGGTTCTTTTCCACCGTTTCGACGGCGGCGAAGATGTCCGTTTCAAAGATGTGCAGCGGCACGCCGAGTTTTTCCGCATTCTCTTCCAGAAGCCGCCTGTTTTCGGGCGCGTAACCGGGGTCCATGGTCAGAAAGTGCAGCCCGAAGCGGAATTTTCCGTGCTTTTCCAGCTCCTGCATGCACTTGGCGAGCAGCATCGAATCCTTCCCGCCCGACAGGCAGACGGCGACGCTGTCCCCTTCTTCGATCAGCTCGTATTCGCGCACCGCGCGCACGAAACGGCTCCACAGCTCCTTGCGGTACGTCGTGATGAGCGAGCGCTCGGCGCGCTCCTGTACCGTACTCATTCCGCGCACGCAGGCAGCGCGGGGAAGCGCACGCCCGTCCGCTCCTCCCATGCGCGCACGGCAGCCGCAGTGCAGGCGCCCTCCCCCTTCTCCGCGCGCTCCAACGCGATGAGCGGCGCGCCCGCGCGGATGCGCTCGGCGATCGCCTTTGCGCCGCGGGCGATGAAGCAGTGCCCATTTTCCTCGAAAAAGGCGGGTTCGCCCTCCTCTTGCCCGTACGGGTACAGCCGCGCGGGGCAGAGTTCGTACCGCGGGAAGGTCTTGCCCGCCGCAGCCGCTTCAAAGTGCGCGGCGATGTGCTCCGCCACCGTTTCGGGGGGGACGTACGTCGTATCGACGACGTAGTCGTAATTCTCCATGTCGCAGATGTTCACGCCGTACAGCGTCTCGTACCGCGCCGCCTCGCTCGCCCTGCGCGCGCGGATGGACGCCGCCGCCTCCTCGACCGATTCGAAATGCTCGCTCGCCCTGCCCGCCGCAAGGATGCGCACCGCCGAAACGAGCGGCTCTGCCTGCATATACACGGCGAAGGAGGACGGCACAAAGTGCCACGCCATGCGCGAATCGATGATGAGATTTTTTTCCTCCCCTTCGAGCGCGCAAAGCCCGTCGTCGATCATCTTGTCGATCTCGTGGTGGCGTTCCATGTATTGGTTGAGCTCGAGCGTGGTCATGCCCATCTCCAGCGCGATCTTGCGCTGGATGGTGCCCGTCGAATACTTTTCGGCGGAAAAGCGCTCCGCAAGCAGCGCGCCGACCGTCGTTTTGCCGCTGCCGAGGTCACCCGCCAGCGAAATTTTAATGAACTTCTTCTGCATAACTTCCTCTCTTTCAGACCTGCGCGATCATATATCCCGCGTCCGTGAACGCGAGCGTGCCGCCCCGCAGGGTGCAGCCCTCCGCGGCGAGCACCTTCCCCGCCGCAAACGGCAAGGAAACCGCCGCGCCGTTCGGGTTTACGGCAACGAGCAGCTTCTGCCCGCCGCCTTCGCGTTCGTACACGGCGACGCCCTCTTTTTGCAGGACACGCAGCTCTGCCGACGCAGCCAGCGCGGGCTGGGCGCGGCGCAGGTGCGAAAGTGCGCGCACGGTGTGCAGGAGCGAGCCTTCGCGCGTCTCCATGCTCTCCGCCGTCTCGCCTGCGCCCATGGGGAGATAGGTCGTTTCCGCTTGGGAAAAGCCCGTGTTTTTGCCGCCGCCCCAGCGCATGGGCGTGCGCGAACCGGTGCGGTCGTAGCCGCCGTCCTTGCTGTGCAGCGCCTGATACGTCATGCCGATCTCGTCTCCGTAATAGAAGAACGGAACGCTCGGCAGGGTGCAAAGGAACGCGTACGCCGCTTTGGCGACCGCTTCGTCCTTGCCGTCGCACAGGCGGGGCACCATGTCGTGGTTCCCGCCGGGCACGGCGAGGAAGCCGTTCCCGCAAAGCTGTGCGCGCATCTCTTCAAACGTATCGAAAAAGAGTGCAAATCCCGCCTTGGACCCGCGGGCAAACACCGAATCCGCACCTCTGCGGAACAGGCTCATGTACGCCCGTTCGCACGCGCCGAAGTGCAGGAAAAAGTCCATGTCGAACCCCGCTTCGCCCACGGCGCGCGGCGGGTCCGACCACTCGGAGACGAACACCGCCTCGGGGAATTCCCTGCGGATGACGGAGAACATCTCCCGCCACAGCGCGCAGGTCGCGCTCTTGTCCGCGTCGTTTTTGACGAGGCTCGCCGCCATATCCACGCGGAACCCCGCGCACCCGAGCGAAAGCCAGAACCGCATCACGTCCTCGATCTCGCGGCGCAGGGGCAGCAGGCGCTCGTCCTGCCAGTGCATCTGCCACGGCTCGTCGGGCGCCGCATACCCGTAGTTGAGCGCGGGCTGCATGGAAAAGAAGTTCACCGCATAGTTCCCGTCGCGCGGGCACATGCCGTTGACGGTGCGAAGCCCCTCGCCCCGCGCGTCCGTCCAGACGTTCGGCGACCATATGTAATAATCCGAATACCCGTTGCGTTCCGCCTCGGCGGACTTTTTGAACCACGGGTGCGTATCCGACGTATGCCCGGGAACAAGATCGAGCAATATGCGCACGCCGCGCTTTTTCGCCTCTTTGAACAGGCGGACGAGGTCCTCGTTCGTTCCGAAGCGCGGGTCGACGCGCTTATAATCCGCCACGTCGTACCCGCCGTCGCGGAAGGGAGAACAAAAGAGCGGATTCAGCCAGATGCCGTTGCACCCCAGCCCCGCCACGTAATCCAGTTTTTGTATGATGCCTTCGACGTCGCCCACGCCGTCCCCGTCCGAATCGAAAAAACTCGTCGGATAGATCTCATAAAAGACGGCAGTGTCCAGCCATTGTTTCCTGTCCATCAGCGGTAACCTCCCGAAGGGCGCACTCCTCCGCCCCTTCTGTTTTGAGAGTATCATTATATTGCATTTGAACGGCATTGTCAACGCCTTTTCCGCAAGATTTGCCCGCATTCCCGCCCTCCGCGCCGCTGCGCGGAGGGCGGGAATGCGCAGACCCTGTGCTTTCCCGTTCACCGCGCGTGCCGCGTTCCCGTCCCCTCCCTGCGCGCGGCGGCGAAGGCGGGCGCATCGTCCACGGCAAACACGGCGCGCCCCTTTTCCCCGCGCAGGGCGGCAAGGTCGGCAAAGCGCACCTGCGGGTTGCGGTAGCTCGTCCAGTAATAGCGCAGCGAATGCAGCCCCGCGGCGCAGCTGTACACGGTGTAATCGTACGGCGAAACGCCCGCCTCGGGCGGTTCGCCCGCCGCGTGCACGCGCACCATGCCGAGCGGAAAGGCGACGTTTTCCAGAATGCGGAAGGTGAAGGCGGCGGCCTCGTCCTCCCCCTTCCCGCGCACGCATAATCCGCGCAGGAAGCTCAGCCGCACAAAACGCGAGGGCGACGACCAGTCCCCCGGCAGCCCCGCCGCCCCGCTGCCCGAAAAGCAGGGAGCCTGCCCTTCGGGCGCCTCCGCATAGTCCTGCGCGCGGATGTGCGCGTAGTTCAGAAGGTTCGCGCGGTGCCACCCGTAAGGCGGGCTGTTGGTCATCGCGCCCGCGCCGCGGTACACGCGCACCCCGCCCGCCGCAGGCTCGATGACGGCGCTCGCGCCCGTACGGTCGGCAAAAAACCAGTGCAGCGGCGGCACCGCGCCCATGAGCGGCGCGGCAAGGAGGGCGTAGCGCTGCGTGAAGGCGGCGATCGCCTCCTCCACGTCTGCACACGAGGCGAGCGCGCAGGTGAGCGCAAGCC
>ERZ1643247.1225-NODE-1225-length-25019-cov-4.020429_pt1 | contig 25019 bp, 25 predicted proteins | sample MGYA00579264_ERZ1643247 | MGnify/ENA primary metagenome ERZ1643247 (study PRJEB29033, sample SAMEA4952262) | chicken gut metagenome | biome: Broiler Chicken; feature: Gastrointestinal Tract; material: Caecum | place: Ireland | collected 2018 | study: Broiler... | reverse complement strand
TACAACAGGAAAAGCGCAACCATTGGAAAGAAACGCGGCGGCATATCTCATTGGAAAACTTAAACGAAAACGGGATAGATTTTGCAAGCCGCGCCGCCGTCATATTATGTCCTTTCCCCTGCGGCCCGAATATTTAGACTGAATTTTCTTAAGCTCCGCCATGCGGTCGCGCATCTTAATAGCCGTTTCGAAATCCAGCGATTTTGCCGCGACGGTCATAAGGCTTTTAAGTTTTTCAATCTCCGCGGGGATATCCTTAAGGTCCACTTTTTCGGAAGCGGCTTTGGTTATCTCGATGGTGTTGGTTATCTTTTTTATTATGGTTTTGGGGATTATTCCGTGCTCGGCGTTATACTTTTGCTGTTTTTCGCGGCGGCGTTGCGTTTCGTCGATTGCGCGCCGCATGGAGCCCGTAATAACGTCGGCGTACATGACCACATAGCTGTCTGCGTTTCTCGCCGCCCTGCCTATTGTCTGGATAAGCGAAGTTTCGCTGCGCAAGAAACCTTCCTTGTCGGCGTCGAGAATGGCGACAAGGCGCACCTCGGGAATATCCAGTCCTTCCCTTAAAAGATTGATGCCCACAACTACGTCAAACTCGCCGGCGCGCAGGTCGTTGACGATGGAAATACGCTCCATGGTGTCTATATCGGAGTGGAGATACCTGACTTTTACGCCGTTTTCGGCAAGATAAGAAGTAAGACTTTCGCTCATCTTTTTGGTAAGCGTGGTTACAAGCACTCTGCCGTTTCCCTTTACGGTGGCGCGTATACGCGAAAGAAGGTCGTCGATTTGCCCCGTAACGGGTTTTACGATTACGGGCGGGTCCAGAAGTCCCGTGGGTCTTATAATCTGCTCCGCCACGGCAGGCCCCGCAAGCTGCAGCTCGTAAGGGGCGGGAGTTGCCGAAACGTAAATAATCTGCCCTACTCTGTGGTTGAATTCCTCGAAATTAAGCGGACGGTTGTCGTAAGCCGCAGGCAGACGGAATCCGTAATCCACCAGCGATTTTTTTCTTGCGAAGTCGCCGCGGTACATAGCTCTTAGCTGCGGAATGGTCATGTGACTTTCGTCGATGAACATTATAAAGTCGCGAGGAAAGTAATCCAGAAGCGTAAAAGGCGGCTCGCCCGGCTTTCTGCCGTCGAAGTAACGCGAATAGTTTTCTATTCCGCTGCAGTAACCTATCTCGCGCATCATCTCCACGTCGTAATCCACTCGCTGGTCGATGCGCTGCGCCTCGATAGTTTATTCATGTCAGTGAAATATTTAACCTGCTCGTCCTTGTCTTTAAGTATCGCGGTTATGGCGTTGTTGAGCGTTGCCCTTTCCACGGCGTAGTGAGATGCGGGAAAAATAGCGGCATGGTTAAGCCTTGCGACAATCTTGCCCGTCACGATGTCAAACTCCGACAGCGAGTCGATTTCGTCGCCGAAAAATTCCACGCGGATTCCGTGCTCCGACGACGACGCTATGAAAATATCCACGGTGTCACCCTTGACGCGGAAGTTTGTACGTTCCGCCTCCGTATCGTTGCGCTTGTAATTTATGGCGACAAGGCGGCGTATAAGCTCGTCCCGTTCGAGTTTATCGCCGGGGCGAAGCGATACGGACAGTCTGTAATACTCCTCGGGCGCGCCCAGTCCGTAGATGCAGGAAACGGACGCGACGACGATGGTATCTCTGCGCTCGTGCAAGGAGCAGGTTGCCGAGTGTCTGAGTTTGTCTATTTCGTCGTTTACTTCAAGGTCTTTTTCGATATAAGTATCCGTGCTGGCGATGTACGCCTCGGGTTGGTAATAGTCGTAATATGACACGAAAAATTCCACGCGGTTATGGGGAAAAAACTCGCGCATTTCGTTGCAAAGCTGCGCCGCAAGCGTTTTATTGTGCGCAAGAACAAGCGCGGGACGCGCCACGTTTTTTATGATATTCGCCATCGTAAACGTCTTGCCGCTGCCCGTGACGCCCAGAAGCACCTGATGACGCAGTCCGTCCTCTATGCCCTCGCTTAATTTCCTTATGGCTTCCGGCTGGTCGCCCGTGGGGCTGTAGTCGGAAACGAGTTCGAATTCCTTATCCATGGTTAAAGTATAGCACATAAGGTTATTATGCGCAATTGTTTAAATGATTTCTTTGCGCGCATTTCGTCAAAGCGTAAAGAGCGCGAATCCGTGGACAAACGCGGCAAAAAGGGTTATAATTTTTAAAACCGAACAGTGTAACGCAAACGATTTAACCGTAAATTTTCTCCTTAAAGGCAGGTGTTGACAGTGGACAGACTGATTTTACACAGCGATCTCAATAACTTTTACGCGTCCGTCGAATGTGCGCTTGACCCCTCGCTTAAGGACGTGCCCGTAGCCGTTGCGGGCAATCCCGAAAAAAGGCACGGCGTCGTACTTGCCAAAAACACCATTGCCAAAAAAGCGGGAGTAAAAACGGGCGACGTGATTTTCGTCGCGAAACAAAAATGTCCCGACATACGCTTCGTCCGGCCGCACTTCGACCTTTACATGAAATATTCAAAAGCCGTTTTCGGGATTTATACGCGCTTTACTCCCCTTGTGGAGCCCTTCGGCCCCGACGAATGCTGGCTGGACATGACGGGCTCGACAAAACTGTTCGGCTCGGGCGAGGAAATCGCGCGACGGATTGCCGACGAAGTCAAAAAAAACGTTTCGCTTACCGTTTCGGTGGGCATAAGCTTTACCAAGCCTTTTGCCAAACTGTGCAGCGACCTTGCTTTACCCGACGGATACTTCAAAGCGGACAAAAGCGAATTTAAGGAAAAACTCTGGCCGCTTGAAATAGGAAAACTTTTGATGGTGGGCGGCAAAACGAAAGAAAGACTTAACGCGATGGGCGTATTTACCGTGGGCGACCTTGCGCTTAAAGACGAGGCGGCGCTTGAGCGCGAGCTGGGCAAAATGGGCGTAAAACTGAAAAGTTACGCTCTCGGCAAAGACGACGAACAGGTAAGAAGATACGACGTAGAGCGCGAAAAAGAAAGCGTGGGACACGGCATGACGGCTGTTCGCGACATAAAAGACGAACACGAGCTTTATGTCGTAATTTGTTATCTTTGCGAAAAAATTTCCGCGCGCATGATAAAATATGGGTTGAAAGGCGAATGCGTACACGTTGACCTCAGAAGCGCGTTTTTAAAAAGCGTAAGCAAGCAGAAAAAATTGCCGAGACCCGTTTTCGCCGCCTCCGACATTTCCGAAACGGCTTTTGCGCTTGCCAAGGAATTGACGGAAAAAAACTTCGTCCCCTTGCGCACGGTAACGGTCAGCGTTTCCGCGCTTTCGGACATGAAAAAAGGAGTCCAGATTTCGTTTTTCGATGATAAAGACCGTAAGCGCGAAAACCTGGAGCTTGCTTTAGATAAAATCCGACGTAAATACGGCAAGGATACGGTAAGACGCGCAAGTTTAATCGCGTGCGACTTTATCTACGACAAAGACGACAACGAGGATTTTCTGCCGTTTCAAAGATAAATTTTTGTCTGTTGCCTCTTTGCCGCCGCGGCGTTATTCCGTTTATGCAAATTGTAATTCTCTCCCCGTAAAACGACGGGATTAAATTTAACTCAAAAAAAACTTAAAAAAATATCCGCCCTTGTGTTAAAAGGCGGATTTATTTTATTAAAACGCACTGACAGCGCGCGAAAAACAAAGCTTAAAACAATTTTTATTGACTTACCGATTAACGGCATTTTGTCTTTTTTAATCAAAATCTTAAGCGATACAATTTCGGCAAAGGAAACATCACTTGACAAACCCCAAAGAGATAAGCAGCGCCTTGTCGATGCGGCGCATGACCTCGCCGCTAACCACCCCTATTTTATCCTTGAGTCTTCGCTTATCGATGGTGCGAATCTGCTCTAAAAGCGCGACGGAATCCTTATTAAGCCCGAAATCGCCTTTTCTGAACTCTATATGCGTGGGTAATTTTGCCTTGCTCATCTGACTGGTTACGGCGCATACTATTACGGTAGGCGAATATTTATTGCCGACGTCGTTCTGAATGACAAGTACGGGGCGCACTCCGCCCTGCTCGCTGCCCACGACGGGACTTAAATCGGCATAGAATATTTCACCTCGTTTTATTTCCATAATTCTCCTTGACGGTTACTTGCAAAGACTGAGATTTATTTCGCCCCAATCGCGATAGCCTTCCGCCATATCCTTCTCGTTCATAATATGCGGGTTGACAAGCATGGTGTTAAGGATATCTTCGGCTATTCTTTCGGGTGTTGCGCTTTCCTCGGCGGCGCGTTTAATCAGCGCCGATTCGGCCTCGGAGGAAAGCTCTATAAGATATTTACCCATTATTTATCTCCTTATAAAAATTTAATATACGCTTATTATCAATAAAAAAACGCGTTTGTATGTGTAACAATACGCGTTTTTACTGTTTTTGACAAAATCTGTCGTTTTTCGCAATCTTTGTTTTTTATTGATTACGGTTGTTTTTTTGTTGACTTTTACATTAATTTTTTCAGTACTTTTGTAAGCGGATTAAATCCCACCAGCATGAACACGAGCGAAGACACAAGCTGAAACGCATAAAACGGAAGCCCTGCCACATAAACGGGGATAAACGGTACGCCGTATAAAAGCGAAAACACAAGCGAGGTAAGCAATCCGAAAAACAGCGTACCTATAAGCGCGACGATGAGATATACATAAAGCGACTTTACTTTCAGTGCGGACAAAACCGCAGCCGAAAGGCACAAAAGCGGCCAGTAGACGAAATAGGAAATCGCCACGTCCAAAGAAAAAGCGTACAGAAACATGTCCGCCGTGCAGAACACGACGCTTGCCGCCACCGCGCGAAGACCGAAGCACACGCCGAAAACTATCGTAAGAGTGGTTACCACTTCCACGTTGGGAATAAACGACAGCGCAAGTTTGCCGATAACAAGCATGGCGCTCATTACGGCGGTTTCGGTAATTGCGCGCGCGGGAGAAACTTTTTTTCCGCTTTTTGAAAGCAGTTTAAATTCTTTTACTTCCGCGGCGGAAGACTGCACGCAGTTGATTTTATCTTCAGTCGTGCTCATCTTTGTTCTTTCTTGTCTTGGCTACTATAAGCTTTACCGCGCCGGCAACCGCCGCCAAGGCGACCACAGCCCCCACCGCTATCAGCACAATGGTCTGAGCGGGAACGGGAGTAGACGTTTTACTGCCGTCGCCGCCTTTTGCAAGCGTTGTGGAAAGAGTGTTGTAATTTTCGTCATAGTTCTGCGTGCCGTATTCGAAGGTTATTTTAGACACGTAAGAACCGTCTTCTTTGGTAAGACTTTGCTGCGACACGCCCAACAAAGCGTACTCATCGTCTATTTTATAAGTGTAGTAATATCCCTTTTCGTCATTTATGGCCGTGTTCTTCAAAGACGTTATGTACGCGCCGTAAACGCTGTCCTCTTTGACGACCGACAGGTCAAGATAGTCGTTGTACTCTTCAAGAAATTCAAGCACCGTTCCCTTATCGGTGGTAAGGTCCTCGTAAGTATAGGTCTTGTCCTCGTACTTAATCTCAAGCGTCAAAGTTTTTTCGCCGTTGTCCGTTTTAGGCAACGTCGCGCCGTATACGATAAGCATTATCGCGGCTACGGCAAGTATAATCACCGACACTATTGTTGTTTTAGCTTTGTTCATGTTGTCTCCTTTTTTTCGCGCCCGTACCGTGATGCAGTCAGTAGCGCATTGTTAAAGCCGATTGTCTGTTTGTAATTTTTTTATTCTTTTATTGCACCAAAAAATTTTGTTAAAGAAATCTCATCGCGCATAAGCGATTTCGATTATCACGTCGCTTGCCAGCACGCTTGTAACCGAATTAAGCCTTTTCGCGGCGCGCTCTCCCGCTTTGCCGAAGTGGAAGCATCCCGCTTTGACCGCCTGAAACGGCGGAAGAACGCAGGACAGCGCGGCAATCATTCCCGAAAGCACGTCGCCGCTTCCGCCTTTACTCAGCATGGGTCCGCCCGTCATGGAAAAATACGTTTCGCTGCCGTCTGTAATAACGGTGGTTGCGCTTTTAACCGCGACTGCGCAATCGTACTCGCGGGCAAAACAGCGTATCCCCTCGAGATAAGGCAACCCGCAATCGGGGTTTAACCGCGCGTACTCCACGACGTGAGGAGTAAGTATAAGCTTGCACTTATGTCCTTTTATAACGCTTTTATCGCGGCTTACCGCGTTAAGCGCGTCAGCGTCTAACACAAGCGTACCGCTGAAATTCTGCGCCAGATATTTCACAATCGCCGCTGTGTCGCCGTCCTTACCCATACCGCAACCTATCGCAATAGAATCCGCACCGTCCATGACTTCGTCAAGTGCTTTTGCGTCAAATAAAATTTTTCCGTTTTCGGACGGTAGAAAATACAGCATATTTTCCTTGACGCGCGACTCAAAAGCGGCTTTTTCCGACTTCGGCACGCAAAGCGTAACAAGACCCGCGCCCGTGCGCAGAGCCGCGACGGCGCTTTCGAAGCACATGAGCGGCGCACCGGGCATAGTCATACTGCCGCCGATGACGCGCACTTTTCCGAAGCTGCCTTTATGCGACGCGGGTTTACGCGGCGGCAAAACCGCATCTTCGTCCGACAGTATTCTGCCTTCCTTCACGCACGGAATACCTATTTCCGCAACGGTTACGTCGCCCGTATAATTTCTGCCCTCGCCTAAAATCAATCCCGTCTTAACGGCGGTAAAGGTAACCGTTTCGTTTGCCGTAACGCACGCGCCGTATGCTTTTCCCGAATCGGCGTCCAGTCCCGAAGGCACGTCCGCGGAAATCACGACCGCACGGCTGAGGTTTATTTCCGATATCGCCCTTAAGTACTCTTTCTCGGGCGCACGCGTAAGCCCTATGCCGAACACGCAGTCGACCACCGTACGGAACGCCTGCCGCTTTCAGCGCGGCAAGCCGTTTTTCGTTGCCGTCGTTACGTCTGACGCCCACGGGAAAAACGCTTACGTCGAAACCTTCTTCCCAAAACAAGCGCGCGCACTCCAGTCCGTCGCAACCGTTGTTTCCGCCGCCCGTCACGAAAAGAATTTTGTCGCCCTTCCCGCGCAAAGATTTTTCCGCACTCTTTTTAAGCGCGGCGGCGGCACGCGCAATAAGCTCGTCCTCGGTTATACCCGAATCCATAAGTTTTTCCTCGGCGGCTTTCAGGTTTTTGGGAGTAACTACGTATTCGCCGAATAAACTCATTTGGGAACCTCCAGCATACAGACGGCGGTTGCCGTACCCGCGTCGTGGGAAATGGAAACGTGAGCTTTAAGTCCCGCGGCAATTTCCTTGGCTTTTCCGTAAAGATGAACGACGGGCGCGCCGGACTTGAGGTGGTCGATTTCCACTTCGTGAAAGTTAAGCCCGTTTATGCCGCTGCCAAGCGCTTTGAAGACGGCTTCTTTTGCGCAGAAAAAGCCCGCAAGCGTTTCGTCGCGCCTGCCCGTGCTTTCGTAATAATCAAGCTCCTTTTCGGTAAAAACGCGGCTGCGGAAATGCTCGCTTTCAGCGGCATGCGCCACTCTTTTTATCTCAACAATGTCAACGCCGATCATGACCTTTAGTTCTCCTTTTTTACCCCGTCTCTTTTTTCAGAATTCCTCTTCGTCATATAAGGAATATTCCTCTTTAACGCGCTCTAAGGCGGCATCGATGTCCGAATATGAAAAGCCGCGTGCGTAAAGGTGATGCTTTAACTTTGCCATGACGAAATCCCGATGAGTGCGTATATATTTTTCCGCGGCGGCAAATGCGGCGTCCGCTTGCGAATCAATTTCTTCAAGTGCCTCCTCCGCCGCCGTGGAATCCGCACCCAGTCTTTTGAGTTCGGCACGGATTTTGTTTACGCCCGCTTTAGTACGGTATGCCGCAACGTACTCAAAGCAGAATTTACGGTCGTCGCAAAGTCCGTACTCCCTCAGCTTTTGAAGCACCGCAGACAAAACATTATAAGTGTAACCCTTTTCGCGCAAAAATTTTTTGATTTCCGACTCGGTGCGCAACCTTATCGAAACGAATTTTACGGCTTTTTCGAAAGCCGTACCCGATTCGCTTTCAAGCTGAATGGCCGAAAGCTCGTCTTCGCTTATCTCGACTCCCGGCTGAAGTCTGTATTTAACCGCGGTAAGCGCCTCCAGTCCGCAGACGAAAACTCCGTCAAGGTACACGTTGACGCGGTTCTTGTTTTTTCTTTGACAAGCAATTTCGGTGATTTTACCCATACCGCTATTATAACAGACGCGCAAAAATATGACAACGGTTTTTGCGTGCACTAAGCGTTAAAAAAAACCCTCGCCCGTATTCTATGTTTAATTTTCGATGCGTTTGCGCATAATGGTAATATCATTTCTTTTAAGGAGGATATTTAAATCATGGCGTCAAAAATGACTACCAAAACCCTGCAGGAGCTTAACGAGCTTCTTAACAGCGAGCAGTTGTGCTACAAAAAATGCTGCAACTACGTCGCGTCGTGCACGGACCCCGTGCTTAAAACCAAGCTGGGCAATTACGCAGACAACTGCAAGTCCCGCTTCCAGATGCTTTTGAACTATCTTAACAATCATCAATAATACGGAGGAAAATTTAAAAATGGCAACTTCAACCAAAACCACCGCCGCAAAAAAACAGACCGCGGCAAATAAATCCACTGCGGCAAATAAATCCGCAACGGCAAAAAAACAGACTGCGATGAAAGCCGACTGCGCAAAATCGTCAGGCGCAAGATGCAAGGCTACGGAATTCGCTCAGGACCAGTGCAAGCTTTCGGATTACGACATCATATCCGATGTTTTGGGCTCGCATAAATCGCTGATTAAGCTTTACGGCACCGCGCTTTGCGAAATCTCCTGCGAGGACCTTAGAAACATCGTTTCAAGCAAGATGAACGAATGCGCTTGCGATCAGCTTGACGCTTTTCTCTATATGAACGAACGCGGTATGTATAAGACCGAACCCGCGCCCATTCAAAAGGTAAAGGAAGCGCGTCAGAAATTTGCCGGCACCATAAAAAACATTAAAAAGTAATGTATATTTAGAAAAAGAATACGCGCCTTATCCCATTGAGAGGGCGGCAAAAAAACAGCGGTTACCCAAAATCAGGTAACCGTTGCTTTTTTATTAACGAGTATTATTTGATTATTTCTTCGTATTCGTAGGAAGTATTGCCGTTTTCGTCAGGCATGCTTTTAACGATATATCTTTTAATTTCGCTACCGTTGCGCACAGTCATGCAAACGACTTCCTTGCCGTTGTGCATTTCCTTGTCGAACGAAAACATTTTTATCGCACCGTCTTTATAGTACTTCATTTCAACTTCGGTTTCGTTGCGTTCTTCCTCGACGGAAAACTCAGACTTTTCAACCGTGACTCCGTTTTCCGTTATCGAACAGCTGTACTCGAATTCGGTTTCGTCGCCGTCGGTTTCGGTCTTGTGTTCCACCGTCATGTAACGCGACTGACCGAGATTAACGCGGAATTCCGTTTTGCTTTCGCTTTCGTTGTATTCCGTTTCGATTTCTCTTTCGCCGCAAATTTCGTAATCCTGTCCTTCAATCACCATTATCCCTTCGATGGAATAATTCTCCTCGCTTTCGTCGCGGTCATCGTCAAAATCTCTGTCGCGGTCGCACTCCCGATCATCGTCAGAATCGAATTCTTCCTCACGGTCACGGTCGCACTCACGGTCACGGTTACCGTCATCGCGCAATGTCTGATTGTAATACATCACGTATCCCGACTCTTTGCCGTCAATATCCGTAAAAGAAACGGTAACCTTTTCCGTGTATTCCGCGCGGTCGCTTTCCTCGGTTACGATTTTAAATCCGTCATCGTTTAAAAGACTTTCAACCAGCCCCATGTACCTGTCAAGTTCGTTTGTTTCCCCTCCGCTTGTGTCCGTGGTACCGCTCTCGTCGGTAGTGCCGCTTGTGTCGGTAGTGCCGCTCTCGTCAGTGGTACCGCTTGTATCGGTGGTACCGCTTGTATCAGCTGCGGGCACCTCATCGTTCATGGAAGAAATAATCATGCCCGCGGAAGCCGCGCTGAAGCCGTAAACCGACTTTGCGGAATTAAGATTATCAAGCGAAATTCCGTTTTGACCCGAATTGTTTTTGCCGCCGCTGAGGTCGCAACCCGTAAGCACCAAAGAAAATGCCAGAACCAGCGACAGAGTTAAAACCACAATAAATTTTTTCATGTTCGTAATCTCCTTAATTGATTTTATAAAGGGGACGGAATCATCCGGAATTTTTATCCGTCACACCTATATAACAACGCACACCCTCCTTTTTGTTGGTAAATTTCAAAAAAAATTTTAAATTATTTTTTATAAAGCGTTATTGACGAAAAACAGGCTTTTCCTTTATAATAATATACGGAATGAACTTAATCGGGCAAAACGCTTAAAAAAAATTACGCCTTTAAAGAAATTTTTTCTTATAAAAAGTTTCTGAGTAAAGGCGAAAATGGTTTTACAAAAAAACTTTAACGAATTTTAAAAAACTCCAACAAAACAAGTACGCAAAATTGTTTATATTACGGATGGGCAATGATTAACGACAAACTGGAACGCAAAATCATCAAGCTGAAAAACGGCGATATGAGTGCTTTTGACTACGTTTACAAGCACACGAACCGCTCCGTTTATTTTACCGCGCTTTACATCGTGCGCGACAAAATGACGGCGGAAGACGTTTTGCAGGAAACTTTTATAAAAGCCGTTTCGTCCATCGGTCAATACAAAAGCGGCACGAATTTCACGGCGTGGATAACTTCCGTAGGGCGTTCGATTGCGCTTAACCATATTAAAAAACGGCGAAGAGAAATCCTGACCGATTTTGAAGAAGACGAATACCGATACGGGCGCGAGGACGCGGACGTGCCGTACATATTCGACCTGGCGGCGAAAATTCTGACCGAAGAAGAATACCGTATCGTAATGATGTGCCAGGTTGCGGGCTACAAGCGAAGAGAGGCGGCGGAATTACGTGATATGCCCATAGGAACCGTTACCTGGAAGTTTAACGAAGCGATAAAAAAACTTAAACAAAATCTCGAAAAGGAGGAAGGCGCATGAAAAACGTTAAAAAAATGCTGACCGAGCAAGCCGATAAAATACTGCCGGACGACAGCGTTAAAGAAAACATAAAACGCGAACTTAACATATCCGCGTCGGAAGCCGCGCTTTCCTATGCGCACGGCGGAGAATCGTCGGCGCGCACAAACACCAAAAACAAGCTGATTGCCGCCTTTGCCGCAATAGTCGTGGTGGCACTGGCGCTTGTAATCGCATTGTCGCTGGTATTCAAGGATAAAAATCAGCCCTTCTCACCCTTCCCCGCGCCCGGAAATAAATTCACGCAGATAACCAATGCGGACACGTTTTACGCATACGGAGCGGCTTCGGTAGGGACAATACTCTCCTCTTTGCCTCAGGATAAAGTTTCGGGACTTAAGACAAGCGGAGTGCGTCTTGCATCCTTTGACGAAGAGAATTTTCCGACCGATGACGTCAACAGATACATGGCTCTGGTGGAAAATCTTTTGGGCGGCGACGAAATAAAGGAAACTGTTGTTTCGGGCGATATGGGTTACGAATACGGAATGACGGTATCGTATACCGATTTACTTGGTAACACAGTTGATTACACGATGTATTACGACAAGATTTTCCTGTCGTCCGATATTGACAAAGGCGAAAGCGAAGAAAATTACTCGATAATCGGAATTCTTGTTACCGATAAGGGCAATTATCCCGTGGAAGGCAAGTACGAAACCGAGTCGGAGTCCGAGGGCGGTGAATCCGAGTCGGAGTCGGAGCTTTACTTTAAAGCCTTTACTAACGCAGAGAAAACTTCCTATATCGAAGTTGAACAGGAATCGGAGTCGGAAAACGAAGGCGGCGAATCGGAATCCGAAACAAAATACAGTTATTCGGTTTTCGTGGGCGGCGTAATGACGGAAAAAACGGTCGTGGAATACGAAAACGAAGACGGCGAACTTGAAGTTAAGCTCCTGATAACGACAAATGACGGCGAAAACACTACTCTTACCTTTAAAGACGAAAGCAAGAAAAATCAACGTATTTTGTTCGTCCGCGGAGAAATGAACGGTAAAGACGTAAGCTTCCGCGTTTACGTATCCGAAGGACAATACCGATACGAATTCCAGGACGGCTCTTCTTCCGACCACGGCAGATACCACGACGATGACGACGACGATGAAGAAGATGATGACGATGACTGATTTTTTATCGGGTTTTTGTACTGACGGTATTTTTTGTCTGAGATAAATTTATCATAAACCGGCTTAAGCAAATAAAAAGATAAAAGAACACAAAAAAAGAGCTTCCGACTTAAAGCAGAAGCCCTTTTTTATTACGCAATAAGTTTTATCGAAATCGTAATTACTTGTTCATCGCTTCCTGAACAGCAACCGCGCAAGCGACGGACGCACCGACCATGGGGTTGTTGCCCATACCGATAAGGCCCATCATTTCCACGTGAGCGGGAACCGACGAAGAACCTGCGAACTGAGCGTCGGAATGCATTCTTCCCATCGTGTCGGTCATGCCGTAGGACGCGGGACCTGCCGCCATATTGTCGGGGTGCAAAGTTCTGCCCGTGCCGCCGCCGGAAGCCACGGAGAAATAAGCTTTGCCGTTGTCGACAGCCCATTTTTTGTAGGTGCCTGCAACGGGGTGCTGGAATCTGGTGGGGTTGGTGGAATTTCCCGTGATGGAAACGTCCACGCTTTCATGCTGCACAATCGCAACGCCTTCCCTTACGTCGTCCGCGCCGTAGCAACGTACTTTTGCCTTTTCGCCGTCGGAGTAAGCGATGGTGTTTACAACCTTAAGCTCGCCCGTGAAATAGTCGTATTTGGTCTGGACGTAGGTAAAGCCGTTGATGCGGGAAATAATCATGGCAGCGTCCTTACCAAGTCCGTTAAGGATAACCTGAAGGGGATTTTTCCTTACCTTATTGGCAGTTTTGGCAATGCCGATTGCGCCCTCGGCGGCGGCAAAACTTTCGTGGCCGGCAAGGAAGCAGAAGCATTTGGTATCCTCGCTTAAGAGTCTTGCGGCGAGATTGCCGTGGCCCTGACCCACTTCGCGCTGTTCGGCAACGGAGCCGGGAACGCAGAAGGCCTGAAGTCCCTCGCCTATCGCGACGGCGGCGTCGGTAGCCTTTTTGCAGCCTTTGGCGATGGCGACGGCACAACCCAAAGTATAAGCCCAGGAAGCGTTTTCAAACGCGATGGGCTGGGTTCCCTTTACGATTTTATCGGGGTCGAAACCTTTGTCGAGGCACATCTGACGCGCGGCCTCGAGGTCTTTAATGCCGTACTTTTTGAGACATTTATTGATTTTATCTATTCTTTTTTCGTAACCTTCGAAAGTAACACTCATGACTTTTACCTCCTTACTTCGTGCGCGGATCGATGTAGCTTGCCGCACCCTCGAATCTGCCGTAATGACCGGTGGACTCCTTAAGAGCCTGGTCGGCGCTCATGCCGCCGCGAATCTTGTCCATCATTACGCCCATTTTAACAAACTCGTAACCGATGATAAGGTTGTCCTTGTCAAGAGCGAGTTTCGTAATATAACCTTCAGCCATTTCAAGGTATCTGACGCCCTTAGCCTCGGTGCTGTAAATTGTGCCTACCTGACTGCGGTGACCTTTGCCGAGGTCTTCCATGCCGGCGCCGATTTCCAATCCGTCCTCGGAGAAAGCGGACTGGGTTCTGCCGTAAACTATCTGCAGAAAAAGCTCGCGCATGGCGGTATTGATAGCGTCGCAGACAAGGTCGGTGTTAAGCGCCTCCAGAATGGTCTTGCCGGGAAGAATCTCGCCCGCCATAGCCGCGGAATGAGTCATACCCGAGCAACCCAGCGTTTCGACAAGCGCTTCGCGAATAACGCCCTCTTTGACGTTAAGCGTAAGTTTGCAGGCGCCCTGCTGAGGTGCGCACCAGCCCACGCCGTGCGTAAGACCGCTGATATCTTTAATTTCTTTCGCCTGGACCCATTTGCCCTCTTCGGGAATGGGCGCAGGTCCGTGGTTGGGGCCCTTGCGGACGCAAACCATTTCTTCTACTTCCCTTGAAAAATGCATATTACCCTCCAAAAAGATTATTGCCCTGTCTATTAAGGCGCCTGACTTAGGCACCGATAAAAATTATACCATATCGCGTCCGATTTAACAACTGTTTTTTCGGTTAAATCGTTGCTTTTTTAATCGGGTTACTATATAATAAAATAGAACTGCATAAGTTTTTATAATATCAGGGAGGCTTTATAATGGACAAAAACATTCTGGTAACGGGCGGAGCCGGTTACATCGGCACGCATACCGAAGTGGAACTTCTTAACCGCGGTTACAACGTTATCGCTTTCGACAATATGGTTAACTCCTGCGAGGAAAGCATTAAGCGCGTGGAAAAAATTACGGGCAAAAAAATCAAATTTTACAATGCCGACATGCGCGACGCCGCCGCAATGGAAAAGATTTTTTCGGAAAACAAAATCGACAGCGTGATTCATTTCGCCGGTCTTAAAGCCGTGGGCGAAAGCGTCAGAAAACCGCTTGAATATTACGACAACAACATTTACGGCACGCTTGTGCTTTTGGAAACGATGCAGAAGTTCGGCGTCAAAAAAATAGTGTTCTCCTCCTCCGCCACGGTTTACGGAACGCCTGAAAGACTGCCTCTTGACGAGGATTGCGCGCTTTCCACCACTAATCCTTACGGCTCGACCAAGCTGATGCTGGAAAACATAATGAAAGACCTTTACACTGCAGACAACTCCTGGGATATAATTTTACTGCGTTACTTTAACCCCGTGGGCGCGCATGAAAGCGGTCTTATCGGCGAGGACCCCAAGGGAATCCCCAATAACCTTACCCCCTATATCGCACAGGTGGCAAGCGGAAAACTTAAGGAAATCAACGTTTTCGGCAACGATTACGACACCCCCGACGGTACCGGAGTACGCGATTACATTCATGTCGTTGACCTTGCTTTGGGCCATGTAAAAGCTATTGAAAAAATCAACGAAGCGGGCGTGCATATCTACAATCTCGGTACGGGCAACGGTTACAGCGTGCTGGACGTCATCAAGGCTTTTGAAAAGGCTTGCGGCAAAAAGCTTCCGTACAAAATCTGCCCCCGCCGCCCCGGCGACATAGCCGCCTGCTACGCAAAAGTAGATAAGGCAAAACGCGAGCTTGATTGGGTGGCTGAGCGCGGCATAGACGAAATGTGCGCTTCGCTGTGGAAATGGCAGACGATGAATCCCGACGGTTACAAATCAAAATAAAACGAACAGTATAAACAAAGCGGAACGGTTGATTTTGCCGTTCCGTTTTTTTATTAAATAATTTGTTTAATCAAATTCCTTAATTCTGTCAATTATCGCGTTGCTTTTATAAGACCCTTTGATTTAATAATACCGATATTAAACTCGCTTTTTACCGAAAGGCGACTTAATTATTTAAGCATTACTCTTCAGTCAGATAATACGATTGAATAAAACAAAATTATTTTTAAGTAAAATGCTCTATTCTTTCGGATGACGCTCGTCTAAGCAACCCGTTTCAAGCGCCTCTTCCATTTCGTTATCTGCGGTCGAAAAAGTGTCGGTGAAAAAAGAGGGCGCCTTTTCGCCGTATACTTTTTTGCCGAACTCGTAAAGATGTCTTTTTGCCTTTGCACGCTGTTTTCGGGCAATCTTAAGCGCGCGTAACTGAGTGCGGGTATCGACTTTTCCGGTTGTCTTGATATAATCGTAAAGCGATATTTCGTTTAAGTGCGAACACTCGGTCATGAATTCATATACTTTGTCGCGCATTGCCGAAGCGTTTGCTTTTACGGAAACGTTTGCTTCGGGATATACAGGCTTGCCTACTTTCAAAGTTACCCGCGGACAGAGGTAATTTTTAAAAAGTCCTTTGGGCTTACGGTAAATCACGCAAACGGGTACTGCGGGCACGTTGTTCTTTGCCGCGTAGGAAAACGAAGTGGACGGAAAAGGTCTTATGCCCGTATAATACGGCCAGATATGCGCTTCGGGCATTACCACGAGAGTACGGCCTTTTTTAATTTTGCCGTCTACTGCTTTGGTAAAGTTTTTAAAAGCCGCAAGATCGGCGGGCACAGGCAGCGCACCCAGCATTTTTACGATATGACGGACTACGGGCATATGAACGGCGTCGGGGTTACAAACTATGTAACACCTTCTCGGGGCTGCGGCGCAAACAAACGAAAAAGCGCAGTCAAGCGTGTTGACGTGGTTGCTGTAAATCACGCATCCGCCCTTAACGGAGCGCAGATTTTTCCTGCCCTCCACCCTGACTCCGTGCGCTATTTTGCAGATAATCCAAAGAACGGGAACGGCAATAAGGTAATAAAGGACAAAACTGAAAAAGCGGAAAAACGGATTTCTGCTTTCGTAGCGGTACATTTTGTCCACCGGACGGATAAGCGTAGCTTTGAAATCGGTGAAATCGTCGTTTCGCTCGTCGGAATAATATAGTTTTTGTCCGTAAAATACCTTTTTCATTTTGCGTCGTCCGCAACTGCCTCTTTAAACATTATTTCCATCATGTCGATACTGTTATCCAGTTTAAATTTTTGTGCGTATTCGATGTATTTTAAGGAAGCTTCGGCTTTTTCTTCGGGGTGTTCTATCCAATAATCGATTTTTGCCGCCAGCGAACGAGGAGTCCCGTCAAACAGACTTCTCTCGTCCAGCGCAAAAAAGCGCGTGGCGGAACGCGGACTGTCGTTTATTACGGGCACAAGGCCGCAGGTTATGGCCTCAAGCGCGGCAATAGCCTCGATTTCCACGTCGGCGGGATGCACGTAAAGGTCGCAATAATTAATTACTTTGTTAAGCTCGTCGGGCGCAAAAAAGCGTATTACGGGCGGATTGACTTTCAGTTTTTCGGCAAGAGCCATCACTTTTTCCTGCTTTGGGCCTTTTCCCGCGCAGATAATCTGTATTTTGTCGCGATATCGTGAAGCGGCAACGCCTTTGACCAGCAAATCGTGACGCTTTTCTCCGGCAAATCTTCCCGTAAACAATATCAGAATCTTGCCCTCGTACTCTGACGGACGGACGGAGTCGGTTTTTTTATAGCAAGGGGCGACGCCGTTGCTGATGACGTGCAGCGCCGATTTGTACTTATGGGCGGTAAGCTCGCTTGCGATATACTCGCTTGGGCAGTGAATGTGTTTTACGTGTTTATAAAGCACCCTGCGGAATCGGTTGTAAAGATAGTCGTTTACAAGCTTGACGTCTTTAAGGAAAATATGGCTGGAAAAATTTTCGGGTTGGCAATGAAAAGCCGCGGTACAGGGAACGTGCAGTTTTTTTGCGATTTTAAGCGCAGCTCTTCCCAATTTGAAAGGCATCATGATGTGCACGAGGTCGCTTCCCGTTATCGCTTTCGTCAAAACTTTCTTATCGGGTTTAGCAAGCTCCACTCCGTTTTTGGAAACATAGTTGTTAAAGCAATAAAAATTACGCTTCGGAACGGTGTAATATCCTTCTTTCTCGCAAGAATAAGGAGAAACTATCCTGACCTCGTAACCTCTATCGGTCAATGATTCGATTAGCCTTTGCGCCGTGATGGCCGTGCCGTTGTTTTGTTTTCCGTACACGTCCGCTATTATGGTAATAATCATATATCTCCCACAAGCGTATATAATCAATATGCCCTGATAAACGGGCATACTGACACTTACGCTTTTGTCGTTAAGATTTATCAAAGCGCAACTTACGCGAAACGCTTTACTTATACTATACTTTTTTACACTATAAAAGTCAAATATAAAACCTTAATTTAGCATTAAAAAAAGGTTAAAAAAACTCAGCTCAAAAATTCGGCTTTCCGAACCGATGAATTTAAAATATTTTTTGGGTTAAACTTTGCGCTTATAAAAATCAAAGCAAAGGAATAGTTTCAAGGAAAATAATATCGCCGCGTTCAGCCGCCTCGCCCTCGGCAAGAACGGTGGCTTTAACGGTAATTATGCCGCCCGCTTTTTCGACAAGCGCTTCAAGCCCCTTTAAAGAGCCGCCCGTGGAAATTACGTCGTCAACAATTCCTACGCGTTTACCCTTAAGGAGCTGCGCATCGTGTGCCGAAAGATACAACGTCTGTTCTCCGCCCGTAGTAATGGACTTGACGGTGGAGCTTATGCCGTCCTGCATATAAAGTTTAACCGTTTTTCTCGCCACCGCATAGAACTTCTGATTAAGTTCTCTTGCGACGACGTGCGTCAGCTGTAACCCTTTGCTTTCAGCGGTAATAAGCACCTCGACGTCGGGTGCGTATTCCTTAATTCGCTCGGCTAACTTTTTACCGCAGTATTCGGTAAGGTCCTGATTGCCGTGAAGATTGAAAAACGCAATCCTGACTCCCGAAGGAAGTGCAAGCACCGGCAACTCTTCTTTGCGACCGACAATATTGATTGTATGGAATTCAGCCATAATTTTCTCCTTAACGATAAAACCGATGTACCAAAGAGTATTATATAATTTTTTTACGTTTTAGTCAATACTTAACGGTCACCTTACGGAAATTTATGTGCTTTATTATTTTATTCATTGCGTTGACATTAACATCGAAAGAGGTTATAATAGTATACAAACAATAACTAACTTAGCCCGCAAAAAGAAGAATTTGTCTTAGCGGAGGTCGTTTTTTGTACGAGCTTGCAGAAAAAATCATAGAACTGAGGTTGGCAACGCGCCGCGCTTGTATGTGCGAGGGCAAAGGTCAATCGAAAAAAAATACTTTGTCGCTTAAGACCAAAGTGTTGTTTTTGATAGGCAAAAAATTCTCTCCTAAAGAAATAATAGCTTCTTTGCTGATTGCCAAAACAAATCTTGCGCTGCTTACCAAAGACATGGCTGAAGAAGGTCTTATCGTAAAGGAAAAGGGTACTCTTGACAAGCGCGAAGTGCGTTACGCTTTGACCGAAAGCGGCAAAAATTATCTTACGGAAAGGCTTAAATCCATAGACGAAAATCTGTCGCCGTTATTCCCCGTTGAGGATAATATCAATGAAGCGATTGAGCTTATAGAAAAAACGATTGCTTTGCTTGACGGGCAGGATTAAGACCGGGATTAACGGTATCGCGCCGTCATATAATAATATATGGACGGCGCATCCAACAAAGAGGTAAAACCACAAAAAAATGTTTTCACGGTTAAAAAAAGATCTCGAATCGGTAATGAAGCACGACCCGGCGGCAAGAAACCGCTTTGAAGTGGTGCTTACTTACAGCGGTTTTCACGCATTGGTCATGTACCGCTTTGCGCATTTCATGTATGTGCACGGTTATAAACTGATTGCCAGAATCGTGTCCCAGCTTGCCAAATTTTTCACAGGAATAGAAATTCATCCCGGCGCGAAAATAGGCTCCGGCGTGTTTATCGACCACGGAGAAGGAGTCGTAATCGGCGAAACGGCGGTTGTGGGCAACAACGTGGTTATTTATCAGGGCGTTACGCTGGGCGGCACGGGAAAAGACAAAGGAAAACGCCACCCCACTATCGAGGATAACGTCATGATAAGCGCGGGCGCCAAAATTTTAGGACCGTTTACCGTGGGCAGAAACGCCAAAATCGGCGCGGGCAGTATTGTGCTTAAAGAAGTGCCGCCCAATGCCACCGTCGTAGGCGTTCCCGGCAAAGTCGTCAAGCTTAACGGCATACGGGTAGACGACCTTGACCAGACCCTGCCCGACCCCGTTTCCGACGAGCTTAACAAAATCAATCGCCGCCTTGACGAACTTTACGCAATGATGGGAAAAAAATACAAACAAAACTGCGACGAATTACCCGACGATACTGCAAAGTAAGTTTTACAAACTTTCAGGCATTACAGTCAGGATAACAAAGATTAAATCAAACCTCATGACTGTAAGGGCAATTAAAAAAGATATGTTTTGAAATTTCAGTTTTTTCATTTATTATGAGGATAATTTATGCTTAGATTTTATAATACTCTGTCACGCCGTAAAGAAGATTTTCAACCCGTAGGAAAAGTGGTTACCATGTATTCGTGCGGCCCCACCGTTTACAACTACGCGCATATAGGCAATCTGCGCACTTACGTATTTATGGACCTTGTAAGACGTACCCTTAAATACGACGGATATAAGGTCAAGGGGGTCATGAACATTACGGACGTGGGACACCTTTTGTCCGACGGCGACGAGGGCGAAGACAAAATGGAAGTTGCCGCAAAAAAACTGAAAAAGTCCCCTTACGAAATCGCCGCATTTTACACCGACGTGTTTTTTAAAGACATTGCCGCACTCAACATAGGAAAACCCGAAATAATCGCAAAAGCCACCGACCATATCGACGACATGATTAAATATGTCCGGGCGCTTTACGAAAAGGGTTACGCTTACGAAACCAGCGACGGAATATATTTTGACATTTCCAAGTTCAAAGACTACGGCAAGCTGTCAAGACTTAACCTTGACGACCAGATTGCCGGCGCGCGCGTGGAAGTCAATGACGAAAAACGCCACCCTGCCGATTTCGCCCTGTGGAAAAAAGCGCCGAAAGAGCATATTATGCAATGGCCCTCTCCCTGGGGCATGGGATATCCCGGCTGGCACATAGAATGTTCCGCCATGAGCAGGAAATATCTGGGCTCGATAATCGACATTCACAGCGGCGGCGTGGACCATATACCGGTACATCACGAAAACGAAATCGCCCAGTCCGAAGCGCTTGAGGGGCACAAGACCGTCAATACCTGGCTGCACGGCGAATTCATGTTGGTGGACGGCGGCAAAATGAGTAAATCTTTGGGCAATACTTACACCATAGCCCAGCTTGAGGAAATGGGTTATACTCCCCTCGCCTTCCGCTATTTTTGCCTTAACACGCATTACCGCAAAAAACTTAACTTCACTTTCGAGGGACTTAAAGCGGCGGAAACCGCATATAACAGACTTCTTAACCAGCTTTACGAACACAAGCTTTCCGCCGGCGTGACCGATAAAGAGGTTATCGACAAGTACCGTGCGGAATTCGGCGCCGCCGTCGATGACGACGTAAATATTCCCTTAGCGCTGGGCATACTGTGGACGATGCTTAAAGAACCCGCGTCAAAGGATATTTACGCGCTTGCCCTTGAATTCGATAAGGTCTTGGGATTAAGCCTTGATAAGGCAAAACCCGCCGAAAAGGAAAAAATCGAAGTACCCGATGAAATCAGACAAATTGCAGAACAAAGGTTATCCGCGCGTAAAGACAAAAATTGGGCGGAAAGCGACAGACTGCGCGATAAACTTGCCGAAATGGGTTACGCAATCATTGATTCCAAAGACGGTTACACCATAGAAAAGAAATAAACGATAAACGTTTTTACCTACGCAAAAACCTTATAAAAAAACGGACGTCTCTTAACAAAGTCGTCCGTTTTTTTATATGCTTTTTAATAAATTTCCGCAAACTGTTCTTTCAGCGCGTTAAGGAAGAACCTGTTAAAAATTATTTTATCGCGAAAATCGATAAACCGATTTAAAAAGGAAAACGCGCGTTTTGCAACAAATAACGCGCGCCTTCCTTTAAGAGGTAAAATTATGGAAGAAATGTCATTGTGATACTGCGCTCAGACAGTGACGGTAACTGTTTGCTCCTGCCCGTCGCGAACTATCTGAAGGGTTACCTGACTGCCTGCATCCGCATACAGCAAAGCGTCGGACACTTGGAAAAGACGCGTTACGACGGTGGTTTTGCCCTTTACAGTAATGCTTTTTATTTCGTCGCCCACGCTTAATATTCCGTTGCTTACTCCGCCCGCCGCAACGTCGCTGACTGAAACCTTCTGAATAATCGAAGTAAGATAAGCTTCCTCATCATATACGGCCTTGCTTTCCGTAGCCTCCAGCGTTACGCCCAAAGTCCGCTTATCGAATGTGCCGTCGTTCCGAATTACGTTTTCGGCAACTCCTACCGCTACTTTCGAGGGAATTGCGTAAGATATGTTTTCAATCGAAGAAGAAGACGTTTTTGCGTTGACTATGCCTATAAGTCTTCCGTTTGAATCAAACAACCCGCCTCCGCTGTTGCCGCTGTTAATACTTGTATCTACGCGCATAACCCTGAAAGCAGTCGTTCCGCCGCTCAGCCCCTCCATGGTGATATACTCCGAATCCACGCTGAGCGTACCGGTCGTCGCGGAAAAGCCGTCGCCCTCGGGATTGCCGATGGCTATCGATTGCTGACCGAGCTGAACCGAATCCGAGTCGGCAACCGTAACGGGAAAACAACCGCTGTTTTTGTAGGTATCGGAGCCGCTTATTTTGATTACGGCGATGTCGTTGTCCATAGAGCCGCCGATAAATTCCGCCTTAACAGTAGAGTTTTCCAGCACGGACGAATCGGTAGCGTCTATCTGGGCGCTCATGCCGTACAGACAAACTCCTATATATTCCGCAATACCGTTTTCGGCGGAGGAAGTACTTTCGTATATGACGTGATAATTGGTGATTATGTAAGCGTCGCCGTTGTCTTTATCGTCCGACAATATCACGCCCGCGCCCGCGGAATGTGCGGTTTTAGTAGTATATCCGCCGAAAGGCGAATAAGAACGTATCGTATATCTTGAGTAAATAGTGACGGACGACATTATCGCTTTACTGACTGCGTAGGAGTTAGTGCTTACTCCCAAAGACTTCATTACCGATTCGTAATCGTTTAAGAAATCCAGAAAACTTCCTTCGTAACCGTCGTTTTTTGCCGCGTTATACCAGTTGGTTAAGTAATCTGCGACGCTTTCTCCGTCTTTTCCGTCAGTTCCTGCAAGACTTGCAAGCCACTCGCTCTCGTTGCCAGTATATCCGTTTTCCACCGCTATATCGTAAGCAGATTTCGCTTGTGTGTCGGCACATCCGACCGCAACAGCCGCCGCTACAATTACGCAAAGCACTACGGCAAAAACTCTGGCGAATTTTTTCATATCACTGCCTCCGCTTGTTTTGTTTTACGATGATATTATATATTAAATATAAGAACTGTTTTTGTTGATAAAATAAAGAGAAAATGAAAAATTCTATCACTTTATCGTAATAAACCAACCCTCAACATAAAAGTCTTTATAATAAAGTTTAATCGGATAAAAGGTGATAACGACTGCACAACAGCTGTTTTAATAACACTGGACACAGGCAAAAAATCAAAGAAAAAGGCGTACCGCTTTTATCGCGATACGCCTTAGTGTTTATTGAATGTTTTTTACGCTTTCTTTACGCCGTCGGCCTTGATAACGAATTTGATTTTGTCGCCGATGTTAAGTTTGGGAGTGCCGGCAACGATACCGGTAAAGTAAGGCTGCATACCGTCAACGCTTGCATAGACGATGGTGTTGTCGCCAAGAACATCAGCATCTTCGACAACGCCGGAGATGACAAGCTTCGGATTAGCCTGAACGGCTTCCTTGCCCGTTTCCATGTTCTTGTAATCGACGATAACTTCATATTCGCCCTCGTCGAACTTGCCGTCGTCGTTAGGCAACGTAAGCTTGCTTTTTCCGAAAGAAACGACAGCGTATTTGTTGACGATAGTCTCGGGCTCGGCCTGAGGCGCGCCTTCAGCGGACTGAGCGGGTTTAACTTTGGTAACGACTTCCTTAAGGGCAACTTTTGCAAGCGTCTTGTTATCGGAAACCGCACGGAAAGCAATAATTCTTTCGCCCGAATACATATCGAACAGCATGATTTTGTCGGGGTTGACGTAATACTTAAGTTTTGCACCGTTCTTAACGTCAGCGTCAAGCGGGTGTTTAGCAACCATGAAAGTAGTCTTGCCTTTGACTGCGGAATAAACAGCCGTAAATCTCGGGAAAGGCTCGGTAAAATCGGCGGTAGCTTTGATGACAGCGTCGAATTCGGAAGTAGCTTCGGTGGTCAAAGCTTCGGGCGGAATACCCAGTTTGACCTTGCCGCCTACGGCGCCGGGAGCGGTAAGTTTTGCAGCAACCGCCTCGGGAAGCACGATTTTGCTGTCGCCGAAGGAAATCACCAAAGTATTGCCCTCGCCCACATTAAGCTCAGCGTCAATCATATTGTAACGCGGTACGCCCATGATAGTAAGCTCGGTCTTATTATCGAAGAAATGCAGGTGATGCGCGTCGATGGCGAGTTTAACGTTTTCGCCCGCCTTGATGGAAGTACGAGCGTCGATACGTGCGACGGTATAATCCTCTTTGCCGTCAACTTCCATATAAAGGAAGGTTTCGTTTCCGAGTTTTTCCATAACGTCGACGTGCGCGTTGATAACGGTATTGGGCGAAGAAGAAATAAAGATTTCCTCGTCGTGAATATCTTCGGGACGGACGCCCAAAGTAATTTCCTGTCCGATATAAGCCTCGTCGATAAGGCGTTTTGCCTTCTCTTCGGGAATTTCAATCTTGTTGCTGCCGAAAGAAGCGTACATCTTACCCTTCTCGCGGGAAAGCACGGCATGCTTGAAGAAGTTCATCTGCGGAGAGCCCAAAAAGGACGCAACAAACTTATTCTCGGGGCTGTCGTAAAGGAACTGAGGAGTATCGACCTGCTGTACGATACCGTCTTTCATGACGACGATACGGGTACCCATGGTCATAGCCTCGGTCTGGTCGTGGGTGACGTATATAAAGGTTGTGGCAAGTTTGTGGTGAAGCTTGGTAATCTCGGTACGCATCTGAACACGCAGTTTCGCGTCGAGGTTGGAAAGAGGTTCGTCCAGAAGGAAGACCTTAGGCTCACGCACTATAGCACGTCCCAACGCGACACGCTGACGCTGACCGCCGGAAAGCGCTTTGGGCTTACGCGAAAGCAAAGGAGTGATGCCGAGGATGGCCGCAGCCTCCTTAACCCTGTCGTCGATTTCCTGAGAAGCCATTTTTCTGAGACGCAGACCGAACGCCATGTTTTCATACACGGTCATGTGCGGATAAAGAGCGTAGTTCTGGAACAC
>ERZ1643247.1223-NODE-1223-length-25038-cov-152.593404_pt1 | contig 25038 bp, 19 predicted proteins | sample MGYA00579264_ERZ1643247 | MGnify/ENA primary metagenome ERZ1643247 (study PRJEB29033, sample SAMEA4952262) | chicken gut metagenome | biome: Broiler Chicken; feature: Gastrointestinal Tract; material: Caecum | place: Ireland | collected 2018 | study: Broiler... | reverse complement strand
GTTCTCGGAAACCTACCATAGCAATATGGCAAGGCGCCGGGTTCTTACCCTACTTGTCACGTCGGTGGCTCCCATCCCGATGGCGACCATGATGGGCAAGGAATGGGGCGGCATGGGCCAGAACTACCTGCGCAGCCTGCTGGCGCTGGGCTTCCAGGCGTTTTTGATTATCGTCTGCGTGGCGATCTACGCCGTGCTGGTGCAGAACATCGCCACCGAGGATGACATTATCATGGCGATTTGGACCTGCGTGGGCTATACGGTACTGCTGTGCTTTACCCTGTTTAAGACCGGCAGCCTGTCCAAAGCAGTATTTCAGGCGCACTGACCCAGGAAGGAGGAAGCTCAAAATGGCTTATGTACCCGTACCCAAAGACTTGTCCAAGGTCAAGACGAAAGTCGCATTCAACTTAACCAAGAGGCAGCTTGTCTGCTTCGGCGGCGGGGCGCTCATCGGCGTGCCGCTTTTCTTTTTGCTGCGGGGCCCGGCTGGCAACAGCGTGGCTGCCATGTGCATGATGCTCGTCATGCTGCCCTTCTTCCTGCTGGCAATGTATGAAAAACACGGCCAGCCCCTGGAAAAGATCGTCGGCAACATCATCAAAGTGGCTGTCATACGGCCCAGGCAGCGCCCGTATCGGACCAATAACTTCTACGCCGCGTTGGAGCGGCAGGCAAATCTCGATAAGGAGGTGTATGACATTGTTCGCGGCAAAGACAAAGCGGCAGGCCGAAAAGGCAGAGCCGCAGACCAGACCCCGGCGTAAGCTGACCCGCGCCGAACGCAAACAGATCGAGGCAGCGATTGCCCGCGCCAACCGCACGGACAAAAAAGAGCAGTCCGCCCAGGACAGCATCCCCTATGAACGGATGTGGCCGGACGGTATCTGTAAAGTGGCGGATGGCCGCTATACAAAAACCATCCAGTTCCAGGACATCAACTATCAGCTCAGCCAGAACGAGGACAAAGCGGCCATCTTCGAGGGCTGGTGCGACTTCCTCAACTACTTTGACAGCTCCATCCGTTTTCAGCTGTCCTTCTTGAACCTGGCGGCGTCCCAGGAGACTTTCGCCAACAGCATTACGATCCCGCCCCAGGGGGACGACTTCGACCCGATCCGGGTGGAGTACACGCAGATGCTGCAAAACCAGCTGGCGCGGGGCAACAACGGTCTTATCAAAACCAAGTACCTGACCTTTTCCATCGAGGCGGACAGTATCCGCACCGCCAAGCCCCGGCTGGAGCGCATTGAGACCGATGTGCTGAACAACTTCAAGCGGCTGGGCGTGGCCGCCGAGGTTCTGGACGGCAAAGCCCGGCTGGCTCAGCTGCACGCCATCTTCCACATGGATGAGCAGGTGCCGTTCCGGTTTGAGTGGGATTGGCTGGCCCCGTCCGGCCTCTCCACCAAGGACTTCATCGCCCCGTCCGGCTTTGAGTTCCGAACCGGCAAGCAGTTCCGCATGGGTAGGAAGTACGGAGCGGTCAGCTTCGTGCAGATTCTGGCCCCGGAGCTGAATGACCGGATGCTGGCGGACTTCCTGGACATGGAAAGCAGCCTGGTCGTGAACCTGCACATCCAGTCGGTGGACCAGGTGAAGGCCATTAAGACGGTGAAACGGAAAATCACCGATCTGGACCGCAGCAAAATTGAGGAACAGAAAAAGGCTGTCCGCGCCGGATATGACATGGATATAATCCCGTCCGATCTGGCAACTTACGGCAACGAGGCCAAGAAGCTGTTGCAGGACCTGCAAAGCCGCAACGAGCGGATGTTCCTGGTGACGTTTCTGGTCTTGAACACAGCGGATACCCCCCGCCAGCTGGACAACAACATCTTCCAGGCCAGCTCCATCGCCCAGAAGCACAACTGCCAGCTGGTACGGCTGGATTTCCAGCAGGAGGAAGGCTTGATGTCCTCTTTGCCGCTGGGTTTGAACCAGATTGAGATCCAGCGCGGGCTGACCACCAGCTCTACGGCCATTTTCGTGCCGTTCACGACGCAGGAGTTGTTTCAATCAGGCCGCGAGGCGCTGTACTACGGCATCAACGCTCTTTCCAACAACCTCATCATGGTGGATCGCAAGCTGCTGAAGAACCCCAACGGCCTGATTCTGGGCACGCCCGGTTCCGGCAAAAGTTTTTCGGCCAAGCGCGAGATTGCCAACTGTTTCCTGCTCACCAGCGATGATGTCATCATCTGTGACCCGGAGGCCGAGTACGCCCCGCTGGTGGAACGTCTGCACGGGCAGGTCATTAAGGTTTCGCCCACTTCCACCAACTATATCAACCCGATGGACTTGAACCTGGACTATTCGGACGATGAAAGCCCGCTGTCCCTCAAGTCCGATTTTATTTTGTCGCTGTGCGAGCTGATTGTGGGCGGTAAGGAAGGTTTGCAGCCGGTGCAGAAAACCATCATCGACCGCTGTGTGCGGCTGGTCTACCAGAACTATCTCAACGACCCCAGGCCGGAGAATATGCCGATTCTGGAGGATTTGTATGACCTGCTGCGGGCGCAGGACGAGAAGGAGGCCCAGTACATCGCCACGGCGCTGGAAATCTACGTCACTGGTTCTTTGAATGTGTTCAATCACAGGTCCAACGTCAATGTGCATAACCGCATCGTCTGCTATGACATCAAAGAGCTGGGCAAACAGCTGAAGAAAATCGGGATGTTGGTTGTCCAGGATCAGGTGTGGAACCGTGTCACCATCAACCGGGCGGCCCACAAGTCCACCCGCTACTACATCGACGAGATGCACCTGCTCTTAAAAGAGGAACAGACCGCCGCTTATACGGTAGAGATCTGGAAGCGTTTTCGTAAATGGGGAGGAATCCCTACAGGTAAATGAATTTGTTCCGGGAAACGCTTGCGGAACAAATTTTGCCGTCCTGGCCGAAATCGGCGTGTAGGCCAGGAGTATGAACGCGGAAGAAATCGGGAAGGGGGCAGCGCCCTGATCCGAGTGGAAGGCCGGACACAAAAAGCCGGTCACACGCAACGCATAGAAACTGAACCTCCATTATTAGGAGAATATAATGTTTCCACGAGGCCGCGTTGCCAGCCGATACGGGGAAACCCGTGGCAAAAAGATATGCTATGCTGGGCGTGAATGGACACGCCGCTGAAAATGGGCGAAAGCTCCAGAGGAATGGATAAAAAGCCATTCGCTAATCACAATCAGATTACTCAGAACGTGAAGGATCTTCTTGCGTCCCGCGAGGTAGAGAACATCTTCGAGAACTCCGACTTCGTGTATATGCTCAACCAGGCGGGCGGTGACCGGCAGATTCTCGCCAAGCAGCTGGGCATTTCTCCGCACCAGCTGTCCTATGTGACCCATTCCGGCGAGGGCGAGGGACTGCTGTTCTACGGTTCCACGATTTTGCCTTTCGTGGACCACTTCCCGAAAAATACCGAGCTGTACCGCATTATGACTACAAAACCACAGGAAATAAAGGAGGCCGATTGATTATGAAACCCGAAATTCTGAACAATGACCACATGATGTTTTTGGACCGTGCCCTGGACACCCAGCGCACCGCGCTGCTGACGGCGATGGCTGATGCAGTTGCCGAGTGCCGCACGGCGGCAGACCAGGCTGCGGAGCTGACCGAGACCGGCGAGATCGGCCTGCTGCGCTTGGTGGAGATTTTGTGCGCCGCCAAAGTCCAGCGGGGCCAGACCGGCGGGGCCGTGCTGGAAGGCACCGAAGTCCAGATTCTGGCGGATGCGCTGGCCCAGCTTTACGCCTGCCTGACCGAGTGCCGCTTCGTGGGGCCGATGGGGCTGGCGGCCTATGCGGAGCTTTCCGGCATGATGGCCTCCCTCATGCTGGGAGAATGGTTTGATTAAGGAACCGCGCCTGCGCTTTACGGAGGAAGAACGGGCGGACCCGGCATTGGAAAAACCCATCCGCAAGGCGGAAAAGGCCGCCGCCAAAGCGGACAAGGCGCAGGCAAAAATCCCGAAAAAGCAGGTCAAACGGACCGAGGTGGACCCCAAGACCGGCAAGGTCACAACCAAGCTGGTGTTGGAGGATAAGCCCCGGCCGCCCTCCAAGCTGTCCCATTCTCTGCGGGATGCGCCGGGCAATGCAGTGGCAGGCAAGATTCACCAGGAGATTCAGGAGTCCGAGGATGACAACGTGGGCGTGGAGAGCGCCCACAAGTCCGAGGAAGCCGTGGAGACTGGCGTGCATCTGGTCCAGGAGGGCTACCGCAGCCACAAGCTGAAACCCTACCGCAAGGCCGCCCAGGCCGAGCGACAGCTGGAAAAGGCCAACATCAATGCACTGTACCAGAAGTCGTTGCAGGACAATCCCCAGGCTGCGAGTAACCCGCTGTCCCGGTGGCAGCAGAAGCAGCAGATCAAAAAGCAGTACGCCGCTGCCAAACGGGCCGCACAGTCCGGCGGGACCGCCGCTGGTGCCGCCCAGAAATCCGGCAAGGCGGCCAAAACGGTCAAAGAAAAGGCCCAGCAGGCCGGTGCCTATGTGATGCAGCACAAGAAAGGCTTCATCATGGTGCTGGCGATTTTCCTGCTGATCTGCCTGCTGCTCAACACTATGTCCTCCTGCTCCATGATGGCGCAGAGCATCGGTTCGATGATTTCCGGCACCACCTACCCTTCGGATGACCCGGAGCTGGTGGCGGTGGAGGCCGACTACGCCGCCAAGGAGGCCGCGCTGCAAGCCGAGATCGACAACATCGAGAGCAGCCACCCCGGCTATGACGAGTACCGCTATGACCTGGATATGATCGGCCACGACCCCCACGAGCTGGCGGCCTACCTGTCTGCCGTCTTGCAGGGCTACACGCGAGCAAGCGCCCAGGCGGAGCTGGAACGCATCTTCAATGCCCAGTACCGGCTGACGCTGACCGAGGAAGTGGAGGTGCGCTACCGCACCGAGACCCGGACCGACAGTGAGGGCAACGAGTATGACGTTGAGGTGCCCTATAACTACTACATCTTAAATGTGACCCTCACCAGCAAGCCCATATCCTCTGTGGCTTCGGAGTTGTTGACGCCGGATCAGCTGGAGATGTACCAGGTGTACCGGCAGACGCTGGGCAACAAGCCGTTGATATTCGGCGGTGGTTCCGCCGACACCAGCGACTCCGAGAGCTTGGCCGGTGTGGAGTTTGTGAACGGAACACGGCCCGGCAATCAGGCGGTGGTGGACATCGCCAAAAGCCAGGTGGGCAATGTGGGCGGCCAGCCCTACTGGAGCTGGTACGGATTTACCTCCCGTGTGGAGTGGTGCGCCTGCTTCGTCTCCTGGTGTTACGGCCAGATGGGGTTATCCGAACCTCGCTTTGCCGCCTGTCAGTCCCAGGGCGTCCCCTGGTTCCAGTCGCACGGTCAGTGGGGTGCGCGGGGATATGAAAACATCGCTCCCGGCGACGCCATCTTCTTTGACTGGGATTTGGACGGGTCCGCCGACCATGTGGGCATCGTGGTGGGCACCGACGGCAGCCGCGTCTACACCGTGGAGGGCAACAGCGGCGACGCCTGCAAGATTAAAAGCTACTCGCTGACTTATGAGTGCATCAAGGGCTACGGCCTGATGAACTGGTGATTTTTTCGGAGGTATAAAACTGAATATTGTATCTTTTGGGGGCGGCACGAACAGTGCCGCCCTTTTGGTTGGGCTTCATCAGCATGAGATTCCCGTTGACCTCATCACCTTTGCGGACACCGGGGCGGAGCATCCACATACCTACCGCTTTCTGGAAATCATGAACCGGTGGCTGCAAGAACACAGGATGCCACACATTACGGTGGTGAAGAATGTAGACCGCAGTGGCAACCGGCTAACCCTGGAAACGGAGTGCCTGCGTTCGGGGACGCTGCCCTCCATCGCCTACGGCTTCAAGCGGTGCTCGCAGAAGCACAAAATCGGCCCGCAGGAAAAGTTCTGCAACCACCATCCGCAATGCCGCGCCGTGTGGCAGGCGGGCGAACGGGTCACGCGGTTCATTGGCTACGACGCCGGGGAGCAGAAACGGTACGAACATTCCAAAAAGTACAATGAAGCGGACAAAAAGTATAAGAACCGCTATCCGCTGATTGAGGACTGGCACTGGACGCGGGACGATTGTATCCGGGCAATTCAGGAGGCGGGTTTGCCTCTGCCCGGTAAATCGTCCTGCTTTTTCTGCCCCAGTATGAAGCGCGACGAAGTAGAAGCCCTGAAACGGCAGCACCCCGACCTGTACCGTCGGGCGCTTGCCATTGAGGAAAACGCAATGCCCCATCTCAAGACCGTCAAGGGATTGGGGCGCAACTACGCTTGGAAAGAGCGATATGGAATGGAGTGATTGACTATGGCTAAGAACAAAATCGAGCGCATCGACCAGGAGATCGCCAAAACCCGCGAGAAAATCGCGGAGCAGCAGGAAAAGCTGAAGGCCCTGGAAGCGCAGAAAACTGAAGCGGAAAATCTGGAGATTGTCCAGATGGTGCGCGCCCTGCGCATGACCCCGGCCCAGTTGAACGCCCTGCTGGCTGGCGGAATGGTGCCCGGCCAGGAAGCGATTCCCGCCAATTCTGAACAGGAGGACATGACCCATGAAGAATAAGAAGATTTTCAGAACCCTTGCCGCCCTTTGCACCTCTCTGGTGCTGATGGGCGGCTTTTCTGTGACCGCCTTTGCCCAGGGCACGGACCCCGCGCCGACGGCCACACCGGAAGCTGATGCCACCAATGACAGCAATGTGGTGGTGGAGGAAACCGAGGACAGCCCGCCGCTGACCCCGGAGGGCAACGCCGCCCTGGTGGATGACTTTGGCGGCAACAAGCAGCTCATCACCGTCACCACCAAGGCGGGCAACTACTTCTACATCCTCATTGACCGTGCCAACGAGGACAAGGAGACCGCCGTCCACTTCTTAAACCAGGTGGATGAGGCCGATCTGGAGGCACTGATGGAGGACGGCCAGACCACAGAGGAAACCCCTGCCGTCTGCAACTGTACGGAGAAGTGTGCGGCGGGCGCAGTGAATACGGCTTGTCCGGTCTGCGCCGTGGATATGGCTGGATGCACGGGTCAGGAGCCGGAACCTACGCCCACCCCGGAGACGGAGGCTGAGCCGGAAACCGAACCGGCGGGGCTGAATCCGGCGTTTTTGCTGGTGGTGCTGGCCGCGCTGGGTGGCATCGGTGCGCTGGTCTACTTCAAATTCATCAAGCAGAAGCCCAAGACCAAGGGCAGCGATAACTTAGATGATTACGATTATGGCGCAGATGAAGAACTCCCGGAGGATGAGACCTGGGAGACCGAGCCGGAGGAAGCCGACGGGGGCGGCGATGAAGAAAGCGAGAACCCGGTCAAATGACCCGGTTCACCGACAGCCCCTTTGAACCCATGATGACGCGCAGGCCGGAGGGCGGGAAGGCAGCTTCTCGCCCTCCCTCTTTATCTCCCGGCCACCCCTGTTATGGCTGTGGAAACTATCGCCCCGGTCAGCCTTGCGTGGGATTCTGTCATAAGGAGCTGACCGCATGGCTGCGCGAAAGGAGGAGACAGAAATGAAATTGGTAATTGCCGAGAAACCTTCGGTTGCAAATTCGTTGGCCGCTGTACTGGGCGCTACCACCCGCAGGGACGGCTACCTGGAGGGCGGCGGCTGGCTGGTGAGCTGGTGCCTGGGGCATCTGGCCGGGCTGGCCGATGCCGCCACCTATAATCCTGACTACGCCAAGTGGCGCTATGATGACCTGCCGATTTTGCCGGAGACCTGGCGCTTCACCATCGCCAAGGACAAACGGGATCAGTTCGATGTGCTGCGTACCCTGCTGCGGCGGGAGGACGTGACCGAGGTAGTCAACGCCTGCGATGCCGGGCGCGAGGGTGAGTTGATTTTCCGCACCGTTTACTGTCTGGCGGGCTGCACCAAGCCCATGAAACGGTTGTGGATCAGCAGCATGGAGGATTCCGCCATCCGGGAGGGCTTTGCCAACCTGCGCCCCGGTGCGGACTATGACGGTCTGCATCAGGCAGCCCTCTGCCGGGCCAAGGCCGACTGGCTGGTGGGCATCAACGCCACCCGCCTCTTTTCGGTGCTGTACCACCGCACCCTCAACATTGGCCGCGTCATGTCCCCGACGTTGGCGCTCATCGTCCAGCGGGAGGCCGAGATCGACGCCTTCAAGCCGGTGCCGTTTTATACGGTGGCGCTGGATCTGCCCGGCGTTTCCGCTACCAGCGCCCGGATAGACAAGAAAGCGGATGCCGAGCAGTTGAAAAGTGCCTGCCAGGGCGGCATGGCCACGGTCAAGAGGGTGGAACGCAAAGACAAATCCGAGAAACCGCCCGCCCTCTACGACCTGACAACACTCCAGCGGGACGCCAATCGCTTGCTGGGCTTCACGGCGCAGCAGACATTGGATTACCTGCAAAACCTCTATGAAAAGAAGCTCTGCACCTATCCCCGGACGGACAGCCGCTACCTGACCTCCGACATGGCCGAGGGCCTGCCGGTGCTGGTGAATCTGGTCGCCAACGCCATGCCGTTCCGCAAGGGCATCGCCATCTCCTGCGATGCGGCGGCGGTCATCAACGACAAGAAAGTGACCGACCACCATGCGGTGATCCCCACCCGCAACATCCGAGAGGCGGACCTGTCCGCCCTGCCGGTGGGCGAACGGGCGATTCTGGAGCTGGTGGCGCTGCGCCTGCTGTGCGCGGTGGCCCCGCCCCACACCTACGCCGAAACCGCTGTCACGGTAGAGTGCGCCGATACAGAGTTCACCGCCAAAGGCCGCACGGTGAAGCAACCTGGCTGGCGGGCGCTGGACGCCGCCTACCGCGCCAGCATGAAAAATGCGGAGCCGGACAAAGACGCCGAGGACAAGGCCCTGCCGGAGCTAACCGAGGGCCAGGAACTGCCGGTCGCCGGTGCCGTCGTCAAGGAGGGCAAGACCACGCCGCCCAAGCACTTCACCGAGGACACGCTGCTCTCCGCGATGGAGACTGCTGGAAAAGATGATATGCCGGAGGACGCCGAACGCAAGGGGCTTGGCACCCCTGCCACCCGCGCCGGAATTTTGGAGAAGCTGGTGTCCACCGGCTTTCTGGAGCGCAAAAAGAGCAAGAAAACCGTGCAGCTTTTGCCGTCCCATGATGCCATTTCCCTGATTACCGTCCTGCCGGAGCAGCTGCAATCCCCACTGCTGACCGCCGAGTGGGAATACCGGCTGGGCGAAATCGAGCGCGGCGAGCTGGCCCCGGAGGACTTCATGGCCGAGATCACCGCCATGCTGAAGGAGCTGGTGGGGACCTATCGGGTCATCAAGGGCAGCGAGTACCTGTTCACTCCGCCCCGCGAGGTGGTGGGCAGATGCCCCCGCTGCGGCGGCGAAATTGCAGAAATGCCAAAAGGATTTTTCTGTCAGGACAAATCTTGCAAATTTGCAATCTGGAAAAACAGCAAGTGGTGGGCCGCCAAGCGCAAGCAACCCACCAAGGCCATCGTGGCGCCGCTGCTGAAAGATGGCCGCGCCCATGTGACGGGGCTGTACTCCGAGAAAAGCGGCAAGACCTACGACGCCACCGTGGTGCTGGAGGACACCGGCCAGTACGTCAATTTCAAGCTGGACTTTGACCGGCAGAAAGGCGGCGGCAAATGAAACTGAGTTTGTATGAACAGGAAACCATTATCCTCTACAACCAGGCCGAGGCCACCGCCGAGGTCTACACCCACGACCTCAAGCTGCTGGAAAAGCTGCGTCGGCTGGCGGAGAAGTACCCGGACCAGATTGTAAAAAAAGACCGTCAGACCTTTACGGTGCCCAAACGCTGCGTGTCGGTGCGGGAACCTTATAGCGCCGAGCGTCGTAAGGCAGCCAGCGAACGGGCCAAGGCTGCCGGGTACAGGCCGCCCGTCCCGAAAGCGGGCGGTAAGTGAGTATGGGCGAAAACCTTTTTGAAGTTGTGAAGCAGTCCGTCACCGTCCGGGAGGCGGCAGAACTGTACGGCATCGAGGTAAAGCGCGGCGGTATGGCCTGCTGCCCCTTCCACGATGACCGCAACCCCAGCATGAAGGTGGACACACGTTTCCACTGTTTCGGCTGTGGCGCAGACGGCGATGTGATCGACTTCACCGCCCGGCTCTATGACCTGTCCCCCAAGGAGGCCGCCGAAAAGCTGGCCCTGGATTTTGGCCTGGCCTATGACAGTCAGGCCCCTCCCCGGAGGCGTTACGTCCGGCAGAAAACCGAGGCGCAGAAATTAAAGGAAAAACGGGAACATGGGTGGCGTGTTCTGGCGGACTACTACCACTTGCTCCGAAAATGGGAAACCGACTATTCCCCCAAAACGCCGGACGAGGACCCGCATCCCCGTTTTATGGAGGCCATTCAAAAGAAAGATTACATGGGCTATCTGCTGGATACGTTTCTCGACAGCAGCACCGAGGAACAGGACCGGTGGATCGTAGAACACACCTCTGAACTTTCGGCCATAGAAGGGAGAGTGAAAATCATGGCTGACAAACCCACCAACCGGGAGCGGTTGCAGGAAATCACGGCGGGCATTGAACAGGGTATCAAGGAGCTGTTCGAGAGCGACAAATACCGCCGTTACCTGTCCGTGATGTCCCGCTTCCACCGCTACTCCGTCAACAACACCATGCTCATCTATATGCAGCGCCCGGACGCCACCCTGGTGGCCGGTTACAACAAGTGGAAAAACCAGTTTTCCCGCCATGTGAAGCGGGGTGAACACGGAATTACCATCATTGCCCCGACACCATATAAGAAGAAAATCGAGGAACAGAAGCTGGACCCGGACACCAAAGCCCCCATGCTGGATAAGGATGGCAAGGTCATCATGGAGGAAAAGGAGATCGAGATCCCACTGTTCCGCCCGGTGAAGGTGTTCGACATCAGCCAGACGGACGGCAAGCCCCTGCCGGAACTGGCGGCCTCTCTTTCCGGGAATGTCCAGAATTATGAGGTGTTTATGGAGGCCCTGCGCCGGTCCGCCCCGGTCCCCATCGAGTTTGAGCCGATGGATGCAAACATGGACGGCTATTTTTCCTCCGATCAGCAGCGGATCGCCATTCGGGAAGGCATGAGCGAGGTGCAGACCGTTTCCGCTGCCGTGCATGAGACCGCCCACAGCAAGCTACACGACCCGAAGCGGACGAAACCCGAACCCACCTGGAAGGTGGTCATGGTCAGCGACGGCGGGACCAAGCGGGACTTTTCCCAGGGCTTTGCAACCGAAGCAGAGGCGGAACAGTTCGCTGCCGGTGCAGACTGGCGCTTTGTGGACGAGAATCAGTTCGAGTGGCGTCTGGAGGTGGAGGAAGATCACGTTGCCGAGGTTCAGGCAGCGAAGGATCGGCATACGGAGGAAGTCCAGGCGGAGAGCATCTCCTATGCGGTTTGCCAGTATTACGGTATCCAGACTGCCGACAACAGCTTCGGCTATATCGCCAGTTGGAGCCAGGGCAAGGAACTGAAGGAGCTGCGGGCCAGTCTGGAGGTTATCAATAAGACCGCCGGTGAGCTGATTTCCGATATTGACCGGCACTACAAGGAAATCTGTAAGGAGCGCGGCATTGACCTTACCGCCCAGCCGGAACAGGCGGTGCCCCGGCAGGAGGCCGCGCCGGAACTGGCTCCGGAGGTCGCTGTTCAGCAGCCCACAGAGGAAACGCCTAATACACCTGCCCCCAGCGCCGAAGCCCAGGAGGCCCTGTTGCTGGTTGATGATGCCACCTATCTTCATGTTCAGCCCTGTGACACCGGCTGGGACTACACGCTCTACGACGCCGCCACCATGAAGCAGTTGGACGGCGGCCAGCTGGATGCGCCGGAGCTGCCGCTGTCCACCGCTGCGCTGAAAATCTGTGAGATGCACGGCATGGGCGGCCAGTCCATTCGGTATGCGCCGCTGTCCATGATCGAGACCTTGCAGGAGGCGGCAGTCCAACAGATGCAGGCAGCGGCCCAGGCCGCTGTGCCGGAAGTCACCCAGCTGCCGGATGCCCCGGAGCAGACGCTGGACGAATACCCCATGCCAGACCCGGCACTGACCCAAGACGATTTGGAAAAGTGCGGCTATCTGGACGGGGACCTTCTGCCACTCTCCAAAGAGCGGGCCTACGAGCTGATGGCGCAGGACCTAACCGTTTACATGGTCCAGCAGGGCGAAAACCCCGCGATGGCCTTTGATACCGCCGACCTGGACGCCCACGACGGCATTTTTGCTGTCACCCGTGAGGAATGGGAAGAAAGTCCTGCTTTCGATACCCGGGTCATGGACCGCATGGACCACCAGCGGGAACGGGAGCAGGCGTTTCTCAACCACAAGGGCGATTGCTATGCCATCTACCAAGTGAAGCACACCGACGAACTGAGGGACATTCGCTACGAGGGGCTGGAATGGGTCAAGTCCATCGGGCGGACTGTGCAGCGCGATAACTACGATTTGGTCTATACTGCGCCGCTCACACCCGGCGACCTGAAAGGCAGCGTGCTGGATAATCTCGAATACCGCTTCAACAACGAACACCCTGCCGACTACCGCCACCCGTCTATGAGCGTCAGTGACATCGTTGCCATCAAGCAGGACGGTAAGGTATCCTGTCATTACTGCGACAGTTTTGGCTTTCAGCAAATCCCCGGCTTCCTGCCGGACAATCCGCTGAAAAGTGCGGAGATGACGGTGGAGGACGACTACGGCATGATCGACGGCGTTATCAACAACGGCACCAAGGAGCCGACGGTGGCCCAGCTGGAACAGCAGGCCCGCAGCGGCCAGCCCATCTCTCTCATAGATTTGGCGGCCGCCGCCCACCGGGAAGATCGGGACAAGAAGAAGTCCGTCATGGACCAGCTGAAAAGCCAGCCTAAACCCGAACACAAAAAGACAGCGCCCAAAAAGAGCGCGGAAAGGGAAATCTGATATGAATGCTTTGACTTTTGAGGAAACCAATTTGCTGTGTATTTACAACCCCGGCAGCCGCCTGGGAGCCATCGAGGCGCTGTCCGAGATGCGTGGCCATCTGGAGCCGGACGAGACCGAACTGCTGGCCCTGACCGACAGTACCCTTGCCAAGCTGCGTGCCATGACCGACGCCGACTTTGATGCGCTGGAACTGTACCCGGATTTTGACGAGTAACACCCTGTTTTGACCAGCCGGGGCGGCCACCGTGCCGCCCCTTTTCGATTCCTGAATGGAAGGGAGGACAGACAACCATGCCAACCAAAGCAGAAATGTACGCGCAGATGGCGGAGAAGGTCGCGGTCCAGCTCACCGGCAGCTGGCAGGAGTGGGCGGGCTTTCTCACCACCGCCGCCCGGCTTTACAAGTACCCGTATCATGAGCAGCTGATGATCTACGCCCAGCGCCCGGACGCCACCGCCTGCGCCGAGTACGACCTGTGGAATGACCGCATGGGCCGGTATGTGCGGCGCGGTTCCAAGGGCATCGCCCTGGTGGACGATTCCGGGGACCGGCCCCGCCTGCGCTATGTGTTCGATATTTCCGACACCGGCACCCGTGAACATTCCCGCACCCCCTGGCTGTGGCAGCTGGAGGAACGGCACATTGGGCCTGTGTCGGCCATGCTGGAACGCAACTACGATGTGAGCAGCAACGACCTGGCCCAGCAACTGGCTGATGTGGCTGCCAAGCTGGCGGAGGAATACTGGGACGAACACAGGCAGGACATTCTCTATATCGTTGACGGTTCCTTTTTGGAGGAGTACGATGAGTACAACATCGAGGTGCAATTCAAATCCGCCGCCACCGTCAGCATCACCTATGCCCTCATGTCCCGCTGCGGGCTGGAACCGGAGCAGTATTTCGGCCATGAAGATTTCATGCCGATCTTCGACTTCAACACCCCTGCGGCCATCGGGGCGCTGGGCACAGCGGTCAGCCAGGTAAACCAGCAGGTGCTGCGGCAGATCGGCGTCACCATCCAGAACTATGAACGTGAACAACTCGCAGAAAGGAGCGTCACACATGGAGAACAACCTGACTTACACGAGGAACGGAGATTACCTGATTCCCGACCTGAGCCTGAGCGAGCAGCCGTCGAAGCCCCTGGGCAAGTACGGCAGGATGCGCAAAACGTACCTGAAGGAGCATCGGCCCATCCTGTACAACCAGCTGCTGATGAGCGAGAAGCTGTACCCGCACCTTCAGGAGATCGACGAGACCGCGAACAGCCGTCTGGAGCAGATGATGCCCCGGCTGGCCGAGGCGGCGGGCGCGACGGAGGAGCTGAAAGCCCGCGACCCGATGCAGTGGGTGGGCCTGATGAACACCTGCAAGGCCCAGGCCGAGGAGATTCTGATGGCGGAGCTTATCAACAGCTGAGCTTAAACCTGTTCCTCTCCGAAGCGGAACAAATCCAGAAAATTGATGAAGCAGAGAGTGTGAAAACGCCCTCTGCTTCTTCTTTTGCCCAGGAGCAGCCGCAGCCAGAAGCTGGCGACTATGAGGCGGAGGCGGTAAAGCCTACCCTCCGAGAGCTGCATGAGAAATATAAGCCTATTGTACTGGAGGCTGTTACCGAGGATACCCGATACCGCAACGCCTGTGGTCACAGCGATTATGAAAGTGCCGTGATTGAAGGCAGATCGGCCATCCGCCGCGCTGTTTTGTCGTCCGGCAACAGGGAGCTGCTCCAGCTCTATTCCTATACGCCGGAGTTCCGCCAACGCTTGCACAGAGAAATCATTGACGAGACCTATCCGCGTCTCCACGAGCTGCTGCGCCCGCTTTCGCAGGATGACATCGACGATGCCATCCGCGCTTGGAATGGGGACGTTGCCAGCAAACGTGCGGTGGTCCACTATATGGCAGATCATGCACGAGAGAAAGATACCGCTGCCTGGCTGGCCCGCGAATATAGCGGTGGGGACAGCACAAAGCTGTTGCTCGCCCGTGCCGGAAGCTCCGTAGAAATGGAATTGCCGTGGCCCAAGGTGCAGCGACGGATTGCCCAGCTCATAGCGGACGGCACTTTTCTGACAGAACAGGAGCGCCAGCCGGAAAGGCAAGAGCAGGATGCCCGCCGGTATCAGGTGGTGGTCTATCACCATTCTGAGAACGGCTTTGATGAGCGCATGGAATATCCCACACGGGAAGAAGCCGAAAAAGTCGCTCAGGGCTATGTGGACGGCACGATGGAGCCGGACGGCTTTGCCTACGATGGCGCAGCGGTCTACGATTTAGAACAGCGGACCTACCTGCGTATTTTTGGCAACTACCCGGATGAGGCCGCGCAGGCGCAGGTTACGCCGCCTGACCTGTCCGGCCAGCCCGTCACCCGCGAGGGAGACACCATCACCATCGGGAACGAGGAGCCGACCCATGAGATCGACATTACCGTTTCCGATGAAGAATACGAGGCCATTCAGCAGGCTACCCCGGAGGAAAAGGTCTATGACCCAACCGCGCCGGTCTACCATGAGGGAGATACGGTCTATCTGGAAAATCAGGAATACCAGATCACAGAACTGCGGGCGGATACCGTACAGCTTCTTCCTTCCGGCATGGCTTACCCAATCTTCCGGGCCGAAAGTCGGGAACGGTTTGAGACGCTGCTGCGCGAGGATGCCCGCAACGAGGCCATCACCGAGTTTCTGCCCATCAACCCTGATACCGCAGACCAGGACTTGCGGGACGTGCTGGCCCACGGCCTGATCGGTGCGCCGGATAAGGCGGAGATTTCCGAGCTGCTGCGCAGCGGCGAGTCCAACGCTGAAATTGCCCAGTGGTTGAGTCGGGCTTATCCCGACATCATCGAGACGATGGAGCTGGAGACCGGCGACACCGCCGACTACCGCACCATGACGGAAGGCATCGAGTTGGAAGTGCTGGATGCAGACGAGAAGCGGCTGGCTATGCTGTTCTTCCGCTGGGATGAGGTCGCACCGCTGCTGCGTGGGTTGTATGCCCGCCAGCTGGATGGCTTTGGACAGGAACAGGCCGAACCGGCGGTTGAGGCTGCTGCCACCGTTGAAGAACCTGCCGAAGCCGCCAAGCTCATTGAGGAACCTGCCACCGAGGCTCCGGCGTTCCATTCCGAGCCGGTGGCTGTCTATCCCGGCGAACATAACCATCTGCCCTATGACGTAGTGGTGGAACGGCTGCACATAGGCGAGCCGGAACCTACTCCGCCCGAACCAATATCCGCTGCCGATGCAGAGGAAAAGCCGGATCACCCGGTCGCCATCCCGGTCAACGGCGAGTGGCAGACCTTCCCCAACCAGAGGGCAGCTGAACAGGCGGCCTATCAGGAGTATCGGGACAACCTGCGCCGCAACGCCGCGAACTTCCGCATCACCGATGACCACTTAGGCGAGGGCGGCCCCAAGGCCAAGTACCAGGCCAATGTGGCGGCGATCAAACTGCTGAAATACCGGCCAGGCCACGCCGGAGCAGCAGGAGGTATTGTCCCGCTATGTTGGCTGGGGCGGCCTGGCAGATGCCTTTGACTCGGACAAATCTGCGTGGGCTGCCGAGTATTCGGAACTGAAAGAGCTGCTGACCCCGGAGGAATACGCTGCGGCCAGAGCCTCTACCTTGAATGCCCACTACACCAGCCCTACCGTCATCCGTGCCATCTATGAGGCCGTGGAGAAGATGGGCTTCCGTACCGGCAACATTTTGGAGCCGTCTATGGGCGTGGGCAATTTTTTCGGAATGCTGCCAGAGAGTATGGCGGGCAGCCGCCTGTACGGCGTGGAGCTGGATTCCATCAGCGGCCGGATTGCAAAGCAGCTTTACCCCAAGGCTGACATCACCGTGGCGGGCTTCGAGACCACCGACCGGCGGGACTTTTACGACCTTGCCATCGGCAACGTGCCTTTCGGCCAGTATCAGGTGAACGACAAAGCCTACAACAAGCTGGGCTTCAACATCCACAATTACTTTTTCGCCAAGGCATTGGACCAGGTACGCCCCGGCGGCGTGGTGGCTTTTGTTACCAGCCGCTATACGATGGACGCCAAGGATTCCACCGTGCGCCGGTATCTGGCCCAGCGGGCCGAACTGCTGGGAGCCATCCGCCTGCCCAATGACGCTTTCAAAAAGAATGCCGGAACTGAGGTCGTTTCAGATATTCTCTTTCTGCAAAAACGGGACCGCCCGCTGGACATTGCGCCGGACTGGACCCAGGTGGGTCGGACCGAGGACGGCTTCACGGTCAACCAATATTTTCTGGACCACCCGGAGATGGTGCTGGGACGCCAGGAGGCGGAAAGCACCGCCCACGGCATGGACTACACCGTAAATCCTATTGAGGGACTTGAGCTGGCCGACCAGCTGCACGATGCCGCGAAGTACATCCAGGGAACCTACCAGGAGGCCGCGCTGCCGGAGCTGGGCGAGGGCGAGGACATCGACGAATCCCTCCCGGCTGACCCCAATGTGAAGAACTACTCCTACACGGTGGTGGACGGCGCGGTGTACTTCCGGGAAAACAGCCGCATGGTGCGCCCTGACCTGAACGCCACCGCCGAAGCCCGTGTCAAGGGGCTGGTGGGGCTGCGGGACTGTGTGCAGCGGCTCATCGACCTGGAAATGGACGCCGCCGCGCCGGAGGCCGCCATCCAGGGACAGATGGCCGAACTGAACCGGCTCTATGACGATTTTTCCGCCAAGTATGGCCTTATCAACGACCGGGCCAACCGGCTGGCTTTTGCCGATGACAGCAGCTACTATCTGCTCTGCGCCCTGGAGGTGCTGGATGAGGACGGCAAGCTGGAGCGCAAGGCGGATATGTTTTCAAAGCGGACCATCAAACCCCATGAAGCCGTCACCACCGTGGACACGGCCAGCGAAGCACTTGCGGTATCCATTTCGGAGAAAGCCTGTGTGGATATGGCTTACATGGAGCAACTGACCGGCAAGACCAGTGAGGAGCTGGCCGCTGAACTGCAAGACGTCATTTTCCGCGTTCCCGGCCAGGCCGAGCCGGATGGGCGGCCCCACTATGTCACGTCGGACGAGTACCTGTCCGGCAACGTGCGCCGGAAGCTGCGTCAGGCACAGCGGGTAGCCGAAACCGACCCGTCCTTTGCGGTCAACGTGGAGGCACTGACCGCCGCCCAGCCCAAGGACCTGGACGCTTCCGAGATCGAGGTGCGGCTGGGGGCAACGTGGATCGACAAGGAGTATATCCAGCAATTCATGTACGAGACCTTTGACACGCCCTTTTACCTTCAGCGCAGCATTGAGGTCCACTATACCCCCTTTACGGCGGAATGGCAGATCTCCGGCAAGACTGCCGTTGGACAGAACAATGTGGCTGCTTATTCGACGTATGGAACCGAGCGGGCCAACGCCTATAAAATCCTGGAGGACAGCCTGAACCTGCGGGATGTGCGCATCTACGACACCGTGGAGGACGCAGACGGCAAGGAGCGCCGGGTGCTGAACGCCAAGGAGACTACCCTTGCCGCGCAAAAGCAGCAGGCTATTCGGGAGGCGTTCAAGGATTGGATTTGGCGCGACCCGGAGCGGCGGCAGGCATTGGTGCGCCAGTACAACGAGGAGATGAACAGCACCCGGCCCCGCGAGTATGACGGCAGCCATATTGTCTTTGGCGGCATGAACCCGTCCATCACCCTGCGGGAACACCAGAAAAACGCCATCGCCCATGTGCTGTACGGCGGCAACACGCTGCTGGCCCATGAGGTGGGTGCGGGCAAAACTTTTGAAATGGTTGGGGCCGCGATGGAGGCCAAACGGCTGGGCCTTTGCCAGAAATCTCTCTTTGTGGTGCCGAACCACTTGACCGAGCAGTGGGCGTCGGAGTTCCTGCGGCTCTACCCATCCGCCAACATCCTGGTGACAACGCGAAAAGATTTTGAGAAGCACAACCGCAAAAAATTTTGTGCCAGAGTCGCCACTGGCGATTACGATGCCATCATCATGGGTCACAGCCAGTTTGAGAAAATCCCCATCAGCAAGGAACGTCAGGAGCGGCTTTTGCAGGAACAGATCTGGGAGATCACCGAGGGTATCTCTGAGGTAGAGGCCAGCGGTGGGGAGCGTTTTACGGTCAAGCAGCTGGAACGCACCCGAAAGTCCCTGGAAGCCAGGCTGGAAAAGCTGCAAGCCGAGGACCGAAAAGATGACGTGGTGACGTTTGAGCAGTTGGGCGTTGACCGGCTGTTCGTGGACGAGGCCCACAACTATAAAAATCTGTTTCTTTACACCAAAATGCGCAATGTGGCGGGCCTCTCCACTGCGGACGCGCAGAAATCCAGCGATATGTTCGCCAAGTGCCGCTATATGGATGAGCTGACGGGTGGCAGGGGCGTTGTCTTTGCCACCGGCACACCTGTGTCGAACAGTATGACCGAACTTTATACCATGCAGCGGTATCTCCAATATGACCGCCTGCAAGAGCTGGGCATGACCCACTTTGACTGCTGGGCCAGCCGCTTCGGGGAGACCTGCACCTCACTGGAGCTTGCCCCTGAAGGAACCGGCTACCGGGCAAGAACAAGATTCAGCAAGTTCTTCAACCTGCCGGAGCTGATGAACCTGTTCAAAGAGGTGGCGGATATTAAGACCGCCGACCAGCTGCATCTGTCCACGCCGCAGGTGGAGTACCACAACGTCGTGGCCCAGCCCACCGAAATCCAGAAAGAGATGGTACAGGCACTCTCCGAGCGGGCGTCTCAGGTACACAGCGGTACGGTGGACCCGTCCCAGGACAATATGCTCAAGATCACCAGCGACGGGCGCAAGCTGGGTCTGGACCAGCGGATCATCAACCAGCTGCTGCCGGATGAGCCGGGCACCAAAGTAAACCAGTGTGTGGACAACATCATGCAAATCTGGCGGGACGGCGAGGCCGACAAGCTGACACAGCTGGTCTTTTGCGACATCTCTACGCCCCAGGCCCGGCCTGCCAAAAAGGCAGCGAAGGCGCTGGACAACCCAACGCTGCACGCATTGGAGGACGCGGTGCCGCTGCCAGAGCCGGAACCGGCCTTTACGGTGTATGAGGACATTCGACAAAAGCTCATTGCCAAGGGAGTGCCTGCCGAACAGATCGCCTTTATCCATGAGGCCAACACCGAGGTACGAAAAAAAGAGTTGTTCTCCAAGGTGCGCACCGGCCAGGTGCGGGTGCTGCTGGGCAGTACACAGACAATGGGCGCGGGTACCAACGTCCAGGATCGCCTGGTGGCACTGCATGACCTGGACTGCCCGTGGCGGCCTGGCGACCTGGCCCAGCGAAAGGGCCGCATTGAGCGCCAGGGCAATCAGAACCCGCTGGTTCATGTGTACCGATACGTCACGGAAGGGACCTTCGATGCCTACCTCTGGCAGACCGTAGAGAACAAGCAGAAATTCATCAGCCAGATCATGACCAGCAAAAGCCCGGTGCGGAGCTGCGACGATGTGGACGAAACGGCGTTGTCATTTGCCGAGATCAAGGCTTTGTGTGCAGGAGACCCGCGCATCAAGGAACGCATGGACCTGGATGTGGACGTGGCGCGGTTGAAATTGATGAAGGCCGACCACCAAAGCAAGCAATACCACTTGGAGGACCAGCTGCTCAAAACCTTCCCGGAGGAAATCGAGAAAAACAAAGGTTTTATCACCGGGCTGGAAGCGGATATGAAAACGCTGGCGGAACACCCGCACCCGGAGGACGGCTTTGCGGGCATGGAAGTCCGGGGCGACACCCTGACCGACAAGGAGAACGCCGGTGCCGCCCTGCTGGATGCCTGCAAGGAGGTCAAAGGCTCCGAGCCGGTGCCCATCGGGAATTACCGGGGCTTTGCTATGTCGGCATCTTTTGATGCGTTCCGGCAGGAATATACGCTCCTGCTGAAAGGCAAGATGACCCACCGGGCAAGTCTCGGAACAGATCCGCGCGGCAACCTGACCCGTATCGACAATGCGCTGGCGCAGATGCCCCAGCGGCTGGAGGCGGTCAAGAACCAGCTGGACAATCTCTACCAGCAGCAGGCCGCCGCCAAAGAGGAAGTAGGCAAGCCGTTCCCCTATGAGGACGATCTGCGGGTGAAATCCGCCCGGCTGGTGGAACTGGACACGCTGCTGAATATTGACGGCCATAAGCATCCCGCACCGGAGGCGGTGGTGGCTAAGAGCAGCCGTCCCTCGGTGCTGGAAGGGCTGAAACGCCCGGTGCCGCTGCGCAGCCCCGAAAAGAAACCCAAACACCATGAACAGGAGGTGCGATAACATGAACGCAGACAAAAATACGGCCCTCTATGAAAAGATGGCCGCCGAGCAGGACAAGTTCCGGGACTGGCTGAAAAGCCAGCCGCCGGAAGAAATTCTGAACCATGCCTATGAGTACGCTGTCCGGGAGGACATTTTGATGGCAATGGAGGAACTGGATCTACCCCAAAGCCGGGCTGCCGCGCTGTTGGCGTCGCCGTCCCCGCTGGCCGATGTGTACAAGGAGTTTGCCGACCGGGAGACTTCCTACATGGATGTGGTGCGGGACAGTATCGAGCAGCGGGCTGAGGCAGCACTGGACACCCAGCGGGAACTGCCGCTCTACCGGCATGACGCCGCCTATGCCCGCGAACAGGGCGAACTGGACCTCTATCGTTCGTCCCGCCGCGCCAACATCGCTTGCAAGGAGGCCATCGAGGCATCCATTTCGGAACATTATCGGGACAATCGGCTGGGCAAAGACGCGGTGCCCCAGGTGATCGAGCAGTTCGGCTACACCCGCACCCTCTATGTATTAGCAAACACTGTGCAGCAGAAGGACTGGGATGGGCGGTTCAGCCCGGCCAACAAGACGTGGGCCAAGACTGTGGACATCCCGCCCAACCCGGACGGCTTCGGCGGCGAACGCAACCTGGACTTTGTGGTGGACAGCCACCCCGGCCTGGTCGATCTGTTTCTGAGCCAGGCGCGGCAGGACTATCTGCGGCTTCAGCCGCTGACGCCGGAGGAAATCCAGGCCGAGGCCGCCCGGCTGTTGCAGGAGCTGCGCGCCCCGGATACCCCAAACAGCCCCCACGGCACCCATTACATGGCCCGCGTGTCGCCGGACTTTCTGGCCCGTGCAGGCACCCAGGCCCATGACCAGCTGATGGCACTGCTGCCGTTCCGCAGCCTGACGATCACCGGGTTGGTGGACCGTTCCGGCACCTATGTCACCATCCTTGCCAGCGAGGACCGCAGTAAGGAGTTGCGCCAGCGCCGCCCCTCGGTCCGCCGCCAGCTGAAGCAGGAACCGCACCCCGCTGAAAAACCTGAGAAGAAAGCACCGGCCCGCAAAAAGCAGGAGCCGGAGCGATGACCGCCCCCAAGCGCAAGCGGGAGGTGCAGCTGAACTTCCGGGTCTCGCCGGAGGAACTGGCGCTGATCGAGCAGAAGATGGCCCAGCTGGGGACAAAGAACCGGGAAGCCTACCTGCGCAAGATGGCCCTGGACGGTTATGTGGTGCGCCTGGAACTGCCGGAGCTGAAGGAGCTGGTCTCCCTGATGCGCTATTCCAGCAACAATTTGAACCAGCTGACCCGCCGCGTGCATGAGACCGGGCGCATTTATGACGCCGACCTGGAAGATATATCCCAGCGGCAGGAGGCTTTGTGGGATGGGGTGCATAAGATATTGACCCAGCTGGCAAAGCTGTCGTGACAGGGGCATACGCCCTGGCTGCGGAGGGAGGTCTGGCGTATGCGGGCTGCTGCGCCGTGCCTCCCTCCTTTTTCTTTGCCCGTATCGTTGCGTTTTGGCGGGGTGTGATTGATAATGGAGTCAGAAACGAGGTGATGGCTGATGTTGACGTTTGAAAATGTCTTGACTGTGTTCCATGATTATCTGGGGCAAGACTCGGAGGAAGAAGTCCTTCCATGCAGGCGCGGTTACGTTCGGATAAGCTGGAACAGCGATTCACGATACTGCGTGGATGGCGTTCTTTGCCGGACTCCAGAGGAACTTTTTGATCTGCTGCTACAAGATTACTGGGATTTCGAGCTGATCCGCCGGACGCAAGGCCGCAGAGAGGCCACCGAAATGGATGAGAAAGCCGTAGACGAACTGTGCCAGCCATACCTGGACTGGCGAAAGGAGGCGCTGAAATGAGAGTGATATTGTTTATTTTGAAACTGGGGCTGAAAATCCTCGCCGCGCCGGTGGTGCTGGCGCTGATGCTGTTCACCTGGGTGTGCTTCGGGCTGCTGTATGTGTCCAGCTTTATCTTCGGTCTGGCCTCCACCCTGGTGGCGCTACTGGGGATCGCAGTGCTTGTGACCTACTCACCGCAAAACGGCGTCATCCTGCTGGTGATCGCCTTCCTGGTCAGCCCGGTGGGCCTGCCAATGGCCGCTGCCTGGCTGGTGAGCAAGGTGCAGGACCTGCGGTATGTGATCCAGGACGCGGTGTATGGCTGAATCGAAAATGCAGAATTGCCGGGAGATACATCCCGGCAATTTTTTTGACTTTACTTTCGTGCTAATTTCAGTGATGAGATTAGCATGAAAGTAAAGTCCACGCACATCAAAGGCATATAAAAAATCAGGGTGTCGGAGCATACAACTTCCTCCGACACCCTGATTTGGTTCAATTTTCTGGTGCAGGCTTTTGCACCGTTACATATTTTTGATGTTGGCTTCTGGGCTTATCTGGGATGGTCATTTGCAGCTGTCCATTGTCCAGCAGTGGACGCAAGTACCTCTTTGTAAATCCCTTTGTGTTTTTATACCCACAATGTTCCGCAATTTCAGCTTTCGAGCGCGGTTCTGCACAAAAGGCTAAAATCTGGTCTGTAAGTGTCACTTGGGTTCCCACTTGGGTCCTCACTTGGGTCCTCACTTGGGTCCTCACTTGGGTCTCGTCCTGCGGCCCAACCTTTTCCACCGCAATCGGGGCCAGCGGAACCACGGTGCGGAACACATCGCCCTCGATAAATTCCGGGGTTCCACCGGAATAGAGCTTCGTGTATTTGTAAGTATTCCGCATCCCGGACCCCAGCTCGTCCGCCAGTCCAATCTCACGGAACACTTTGGAAATGGGCGGGTTCTTGGCATACGGCTCAAAGGAGGAAAGGTGCAGAGCGCCGTGCCCGTGGGAACGGTTGGCATTTTCGGTGTAGAGCCGGTTACGCTCAATTACGAATTTTGCCACATAGCCGCTGGAGTAATCCCGGTGCGCCAGGCTGTTGGAGAAAATTTCACGCAGGATGCGGTCTCTGGCGCTGACGCTCTGGAGGCCCTCCTGCACAAAGGGGTCGCTGAGGTGCTTTTGACCGAACGCAATCAGCCGGTCATAGGTCTCCAGCAGATTTGTGATGATGACATCCCGGTCGTCATAGCGATCCAGGTTTTCCACCCGGAAAATGGCGTCCGTTTTGTGCTGCGGCAATACGGACAGAATCGTGCTGTCCTTCCCGAACAGAAGAATCGCCGCAAGGGTAATGCCTTCGAGCTGCCTTTCGGGGTCTTTTAAGATCAGACCGGCGCTGCGCAGCAGTTCTTCGTCTGACATGGACTTCCACGGATGGTTGGCCTTGCGGCTGGTGGTCATGGCTCTGGCGCGCTCCATCAGGTCAGGGCGCAGGTCGTCCATCTGGAAGCGGGTCACTTTGTTTACAAAATAGCTGCCGCTTTTCCGGGCGTACAGCTGGTACACCAGGTCGGAGTTGTCGGTTATATCAATATCCGCTTCGTGGTTGCGGTCAAAAATGCGCCCGTGATGGCGGCAGACCTGACTGCCGGACGGCACCTGAATGACCAGCAGCGTGCGGCCATCTACTGTGCAGGCTTCCGGCTGCAAGTACAGAGGCGGATTGATTTTCTGCCCGTTGTTGATGGAAGTCACGAAGTCTTTTTTCATACGGTCAACCGCATCCGGGGCAACGCCCAAAATCTCTCCGTTGTCTTTGACGCCCAGGAGAATGATTCCACCGTCCCGGTTGGAAAAAGAACAGACGGTATCGTAAACATCCTTTGTAATCTCGGTGGTGGATTTCTTAAACTCCACCCGGATGTTCTCGCCGTCCTCGATCAGCTTCAGAAGTTCGGCTTCTGTCATAGGAGCAACAGCCCCC
>ERZ1643247.1220-NODE-1220-length-25075-cov-29.142926_pt1 | contig 25075 bp, 19 predicted proteins | sample MGYA00579264_ERZ1643247 | MGnify/ENA primary metagenome ERZ1643247 (study PRJEB29033, sample SAMEA4952262) | chicken gut metagenome | biome: Broiler Chicken; feature: Gastrointestinal Tract; material: Caecum | place: Ireland | collected 2018 | study: Broiler... | reverse complement strand
GCTGTGCAGATAAATAAGCCGATTGTTCCAATATAGCCGATGATAGCGAGAATTAGTCCAATTTTCAACAGTTTCTTTCTAAGTTTCTTTGCTTTTTCGCTGTTAGCAACATTATTAACATCACTATTAAGTGCAATAATTTCATCTCTTAAACCTTTAAACATACCTTCTCCTTCGTCTATTAAATTATGATAGCATATTTAAATATATTTGTAAAGTGTAAATTAAGTTGAAAATAAGAGTAATTTTTGATATAATAAAATGTAAAAGAGGAGGGGATATGACGGAAATTTGTGTCAGAGTTTATGAAGATTTAGAAAAGGCGAAACAAAAACTTTTAAAATTAGGGTATGAGTTTGAAGAATTTTATGCTAATCACGACATATACTTCACGGCTTTAACAAAAAATGAAGTGAAAAAAGTGGGATATAAAAACCTTCTTAAAAAGTCGCTCATAATTCGCAATATCAAGGGCGAAAATTTGGATATAAAAAACATCGTCTATAAAAATAAGACCTTAGACGACAAAGGTAATGTGATAAGTGAAATTAAAACCAAAATCAAAATTGACGATGTTGACAAAGCAAAACAAGTGTTTGCTAATATTGGGCTAAATTGTTGGTGCGATTATGTCAATGAAAATTATGCGTTCAAAAAAGGAGATGTTTCGCTTATCCTTCAATATGTTAAAGAACTCGGAGTGTTTCTGGAAATCGAGGAATTTAAAGGAATGGAAAATTTAAAAAGTGATGAAAAATTTGGTGTTCTTAAAAAAATTGCCGAGTCGCTTGAATTGCCACTTGGAAACGATTTCAGTGCCAAAAAGCCGTACCTATTTTTAACCAGCGACCAGAACATATCAAAAGAAAAATAAACTTATAAATTAATTAACAAAAAAACGCAGACTTTAATAATCTGTGCTTTAAATTTTTTTGGCGGAGGACACAGGATTCGAACCTGCGGATGCTTTCACATCAACGGTTTTCAAGACCGCCGCTTTAAACCACTCAGCCAATCCTCCATATTAAGTTAATTAAGATTTTTATATTTTAATTTTTTCACATTAATTCTAACAAAAGTTTGTTTACTGAAAAAGTGCATAAATTCTTAAGTTTTGAAATGGAAAACTTTTCAAATTGTTCCACAGAAGTTATCCACATATACACATTTTTCTAACTTTTGCTTTTTGATTATATCAATTTTTTTCTGCATTGTCAACAAAAATGCCAAAACTTTTTGTTAATATTTGTTTTGCAAGATAGATTAAATAGAAAAATTGTGGAGTAAAATGTAAGAAAGTTAAACATTAATTTTACTAACAAAAAGCACCACATTTTGTGTGAACCTTTGCTTTGACTGCGTGCTTTGCAAACTTTTAGTGATATATATATTTTTGGATAACTTATTTTCATAGTTTTGAGAATTTATTTTAAAAGTCATTTTTCTCTCTTTTAAGGTAATTTTTATAGTGCCAAATTTTTGATTTGTCATCAAGATTAATTAATTGCGATTTGATGATTTCCCATTCGCGTGCATCTTTGTGAGATTTCAAGTAGATTTCGCGCTCTATAATTGCTGAGATGATGACCACACATTCAATGGCGTCGAGAAGTGCGCTGGTGTAAACTCCTCGAGCTATGCCGTAAACCACAAGAAAGATGTTTGGAAGAAGCATGAAGATTTTTGTCAATTTCATGGTTTTTGCAAAGTATCCCATTGTGAAGAGAACGGAGGTTATTATTGGAATGAGGTCAAAAGCGTCAGTAAAGAAAATTGCGCCGTTAATGATGTAGAGGGAGGCGAAGATGAAGAATAGGTAGATTTTTGCTTCCTTCTTTTTCTCGGTCAGGATAAACAACATCAAAACGCATGCCATAGAGATAAAGGTGTTTATTCCTGCAACGAGCGAGCCATCGAAAGTGTATGATAGGGCATAGAAGAGGTCGCCAACAAATTGAAAGATTAAAAAATTCTTCCTCTCTTTAAAGAAGTAGGAAATTAAATAGATTATAAGGGCAACCCCGCCCATAACTTGTGACAAAATGAAACTCATTTTTCTTTCTCTTCCATTCCAAGCACAGGAACACACGCAGATTTCAAATCGACATAGTAATTTGTTTCGTCGGTGGGGTCAATATAGACGGTGCAGGTCGAGCCAATGTCGAAGGTGTATTTATTTTTAAACGAGGCGCTTTTAAATTTTTTATCGCCGTTTTGGCAAATGAAGAAACTGTTAACCGCTTTGCCATTGACGCGATATGTGCGGTCAACACAAATTTCAATGATTTCACATTCAATTTTAGAGCCGTGCAAGATAAGCTCTTTTTCCTTTTTCTTTTTTCTTATCCACTTATCCACAAAATATCCACCAATGCCAGCAAAAGCACCACCAAAAACAAACAGCACCACGGTTAAAATTATGTATGGTGTGGAAGAGAAAATTTCGCTTGGGTTGTCTGGGTTTACAAAAATTTCAATTTCTCCTCCTTCTTCAAAAGATGTGTCCCAAAAATTAAGTTCAACGTTTTCGTAAGTTTCGCCGTCATAGGAAAAAGTGACAAACACATCGTGAGAGTCGGAGTAGGTGTTAATTTCTGTTATCGTGGCGGTGACAGGCACAAGTTTAGATAATGTGACCAAGAGATTTATGCCACAATAAAAACCACCGCCAAAAATCAGACAGCCAACAACAAGAAACACAATAAAAATGGAGAAAGGACCCTTGCTTTCTTTGATGTTATCCATGTTTTCATTATATCATATATAAAATAAATTCAAAATGATTTTAAAAATAAAATAGAGTAAAACCTTAAATTGTATAAAATTTGTTAAAAAATAAACAACGCCTATTTCTTTTCATTTTCTTCTTTAAATTTTTCAAGTTTTGATTTAATTTGTTTGGTGTGATAGTTCATATCGGCGTATGTTAATTTTAATTCCTTTTTAATTTCACTCAAATTTTTGTTTTTGAATAAGGAAGCGTAAAGGATAAGTTGGTCTAAAACTGGCAAAGTTCTTAAAAATTTTCTGCCAAGAAGCCTTTTTCCGCCATATTTTTCCACCTCTTCATCGGTTAAAAGCCTTTTTTCCTCTTTCATTTTTTTATCACTTTGGTTTTCATATTCCTTTGCCACATAAAAATCTTTAACAGCCTTTTGGAAATTTTCTTCACTTCCAAAACTTTCTTTAAACTCTTTAAGGTTATTTATGATTTTATAGACAGTGGTTTGAAAATAATGCACGCTGTTATTTGCTCTTAACTTAAGTTTTGTTTCAAGTTCATTTTTTGAAACTACGCCACACATATATTCTTCAAAGATAATTCTGTGTGCTTTAATTTTAAGCAGTGGCGCAAACTTTTCCAAAAGAAAATCTCTTCCGCCAAATTGCTCAATTGTTTTTGTGCTTTTTTCTTTGTGGTTTTTTGTGCGCTTTGTTTCTTCATATTTAAGTTTTTCCTCCACACTTTCGTGTATTTTTCTTAAAAGCGAAAAGTTGGTGGTTTTAAGTTTATTAACTATCACTTTCTCGCACGACATCACATAAGGCACAGTAAAGCCGAGTTCTTCAGAAACTTCGGTGTAAGAGAAAAAGTGAGGATAAAGGAAAAGCGCGTCAAAAACTTTCTTTTGGCTATCGGTTAAAAGAGGAGAAAAAATTTCCTTCAAAAATTCCTTTCCGCCAAACTTTTTCATTAACTCTTGCCTTTCTTTCACTATGTCAAAGTTTGCTATGCTGGTGCTTTTCAAGGCGACTTTGTTTTTTGAAGCGTTGTCAACAACATCAACAAGCACTTCAAAATCAACATTTTTCAATTTGTTTAAAGAGTTATTTAAAGTGTTGTTAAAAGTTGCCAAATTCATTTCGGCTTTTTTCGCCAAATCTTCACTTGTTCCGCGTGTGTAATTTAAAATGCTTATTTCAAAAACCTTTTTTTCTTGTTCAGAAAGAATTGGAAGAAAATATTTTCTTAAAAATAAATCTCCGCCATATTCTTCAATTAAGCGCCTATTTCTTTCTTTTCTTTGTTGCTGTTTAAGTGGCGTTTCTTTTTTAAGAGATAAATAGCGCTTAAACAGAGGTTCCATCATTCTAAGTTTATCTTGAAAAAGGGTGATTGTTTCAGACACACTGTCATTTGTTTTTATCGTTCCATTGAAATTTAAAATATTATCCTTAAAGATTTCCGCCTGCTTTTTTGTTAGGCGAGGAAGAAAAACCTCTTCCAAAAATTCTCTGCCATATTTTTTCAATATTGCTTGAGAACAAACAAACACCCTTTTTTGCGGAGCAGTCAAAGCAACACCTTTCATGGCTCTATCAATACTAGTTATGCCGTCATAATATATTTTAACAACTTTTTCCACAATTCTGTCGAGAATTAATTTTTTGCCTTCTCGGCTGTAATTAATGCTAAGTTTGTCAAGTGGCAATTTTTTAAAAAAGTAGTTAGTAAAAATTTCGCGTTCTTCTTTTGACAAAAGAGGCAAGATTTTTTCGTTAACCCATTGAACATCAAGTTCGTCATGCAAATTTTCAAGAAAATTTTCATCGGCAGGAACAAGTTCTTCAAGGGGAATTTGTTTATCTTCAAAGCCAACTTTATCGTCAAAACTAACAACAGTGGCATTTCTTTTTTGTCGTGATTTTTCTCGTCTTTTATTCCCAAAATATGCCATATAATATTTTGAAACATATGTGGTGAAAGAAAAATTGAAGTTGGTTTTTGTAAACTTATCCACGCATTTTAAGGTCACTTCCATTAAGTCCTGATAGACATCCTCTTTATCCTCTTTTTCAGATAATTCACCTTGATAAACCTTCGACACAAAAAAACAGATAAACCGACGCATATTGAGTGCGATTTCTTCTCTTATCTTTTGGTTGCCTGTCTTTTTGTATTCTTCAAGCATACTGGCAATTTCGTCAGGTGGAAGATTTTTTGGAATGTTCTCCCATGCTTCAATTTGAACTTTCTTTTTTTTCATTTTGTTTCCTTTAACTTAGTTTATCACACTGAGTTTAATTTGTAAATAGGCAATTTAAAATTCGGCGAGATTTTTTAGGATAAAATCATTTTGAAAAAGACGATATTTGAGGTATAATATTTTTATGAAAGTTTCCTCACTCACGCTTGTAAATTACAGAAACTATGAAAAGTTAAAAGTGGAGTTTTCCGACAAAGTCAATGTTTTCATTGGGAAGAATGCGCAGGGCAAAACCAATCTTCTTGAAAGCATATTTTATTGCTGTATTGGTAAAAGTTTTAAGTCGATTAAGGATAAAGACATCATCCGCTGGGGTGCAGAGGAAGGATATATTTCTCTTAACTTAGAAAAGAAATATCGCGAAGTGAAAATTGAGGTGAAGTTCAGTAAAACCAAGAAGAAGACCATTTTAATAAATTCCCTTCCAATCAAAAAAATAGGCGATTTAATTGGTGAAATCAATGTGGTTTTCTTTTCGCCAAGCGAACTGAAACTTGTGCGCGAAAGCCCAGAAGAGCGAAGAAAGTTTATGGATATAGACATCTCGCAGACTAACAAACGATATTTCTATCTTCTTTCGCGCTATGAAAAAATCCTTCAAAATCGCAACAAACTTTTAAAGACGGCGGAAAGTTTAAGTTATGTGAAAGAAACGGTGGATATTTGGGATAGGGCGCTTGTGCAGACCGCGCACAAAATTGCCTCTGAGCGCGAAAAATTCATATTATCCATTGCGCCATACACCGCCATGGCTCAAAACTATTTAAGCGGTGGCAAGGAAGAGGTGAAACTTAAATATGTTTGCGGTTGCGGTGTTAACCTTGACGAAAAGTTTGAAGAAAACATGGCAAAACTATTGCGCAAAAATTTGGAAAAGGACTTTAAACTTGGCTACACTTCCATCGGCGTGCATCGAGATGATTTAGACATCTTTTTAAATGGTGTGGAGGTTAAAAGTTTCGGTTCGCAGGGGCAACAACGCACAGTGGCGCTGTCGCTGAAACTTGCCGAACTTGAAAGTATGTTTGCAAAAACTGGCGAATATCCTATCCTACTTCTTGACGATGTTTTCTCTGAACTTGACAGCGAAAGGCAGGAGCGACTTTTAAAATTTGCCACTCGCACGCAGACCTTCATCACTTGCACCGACGAAAAGAAAATTTCAGGTAAAATCTTTAAAATTGAAAATGGGAAAATTGTAAATTAAAAATTTTGACAATATATTTAATAATTTTTAACCACTAAACAGCCAAAAACCTCATTTTAATTGACAAAATCCTGTTAATTATTTATAATTTAAGCATAATACACTTAAAGGAGAGGTTATGGCTGTTTATTTTTTGTGGGGTAGCATTGCCCTCATCGTGCTTGTTTTGCTTTGCGGTTTCTTAACTGGCTTTTACCGCGGGCTGAAACGCTCGTCACTTCACGTGCTTTTTGCAGTTGTCAGCGTTGTTGTGGCGTTTTTCATCACAAAGCCAATCACAAATGCCATTCTTGGCATAAACATCAATGTGGACGGCTCGCTTATTTCGATAGGCGATTATATCGTGCAACTTGTTTCACAGAATTTGGTGGATTTATCATATTTCGACACGGCGTCAACATTCATCCAGCAGTTGCCAACAGCAATTTTAAGCCCAATCATCTTTCTTATCATCTTACTTTTGGTTTATCTTGTTATGGACATCATATATCTCATTGTTGCACGCGTTAGTTTTGGCACAAAGAAAGCCGACTTTGAAAAACACAAACCTTGGCGCTGGCCAAGTGGAGCAATCGGACTTTGCGAAGCGTTTTTGTTTATGATTGTGCTTTTCGCGCCAATTACCTCTTTAACATATACCTATGAAGAAATCATGACCTCGCCAACCACAGCGGAATATGTTTCTCCTGAGGGCGATAACTATTTAAAAACAATTAAGGAATATTCTTCAAGCGCACTTCCAGAAACTGTGAACGAAGTTATCCTTTCCTTTAACGACTCGGCAATCGGCGTTATCTGCTCAGCTGGCGGATTTGACGACGCGATGTTCGACGGCTTGTCAAGTTTTTCGATAGACGGCGAAAGCGTGGGTGTTAGGGGAGAACTTGTGAACCTCGCTCACACATACGACGAGTTTGTTGTGGTGTATAACGATATAATGTCGGAAGACTACACAAATTTAAACATCACAAACCTTAAAAACAACTTGACAATGCTCATTCAAAACAACCTTTTCAAAAAGGTTATAACCGACACAGTGCAAGATTTCATTGTGAACTATGATGCATTAAAACTGGAACTAGGAATCACCAATGTGCCACCAGAACTTGAAGAAGTTATCGATTTTATGCAAGATAAATTTCAAGACCCAAATTTCAGTTTGTATGACTATATTTCAAGCGACTTAATCACAGCACTTGATGTTGCCGACAATGTGATTTCCGACGACATTATGGATAAATTTTCTTCACTTGACACCTCAAACATTTCGGCTGTTATCAATTTTGCTCTCGACGAACAAACTCTCATTCAAACCTCACTCAATTCGCTTCTCACGCTTAACACCGTTTCCGATGTTATGCCACAACTTTTGGAACTTGCTTCCACATATTTGCAAGAAAGTTTCCCAAATGAAGAGGGAATTGAGGTTGGGCTTAACACCTCTGTCAACTCCACCGATTTAACAAGTGTTGTCAGCAGTGTTTTCAAAATTTTGAATGATGTTGATGTAATTAATGAGGCAAACAATAATCAACTTTTTGAAATCTTCAACTCTGAAAACATTTTGGAAAGCATTTTAGGTTTAAATGATGTTGAGGCGGTCATCGACGGCATGGGTGGAATTTTGGATGAGGCAAGTTCTCTTTCCATATTTAACTACACAAGTGGTGAAGAGCAAATCAATTCGTTTAATAATGTTTTGAAAATTATGGGTATTGATGTTTTGGGCGACGAAGTGCTTGCTAACTCAACAATCGTTGACGGCTCGCTTGTAAGTGACGAGATGACCACAATTAATTCATACACCGCTTTCTTCAACCACATCAAAGAACCTGTTTTAACGATTATCGACAGCGGTTTAACTGACATTTTAAATGAAGAAGTTGACGCGAATGCAGTTATTGAAATTTTGACAGAACAAGTTGAACTTAACCCTAACTTTGTTGCCGACCTTTTGATGCCATTCTATGAACTTGATAAGGCAACAATTTCTGGCTCATCTTTAAAGGCTATGGTGTTCGACAATGTTATAAATATGCTGGAAGAAAATCTCAACGGCTTCATCACTTTTGAAGAAACAGAAGATAACTATGTGAACTGGTATAATAACCTTGCTTCCATCGGCGAATTACTTTCTGTTATGAGCGACGGTAACATTCAAGTGGAAGAAAACTCCTACACCTATCTTGAATATTTGATGCAAGAAAACCAAGAAAATGTTGACTATCTCACATTAATTAAAAATATGCAAACCGACGGCAATGTTTCAGCGCTTTTGAATGTTGTGTTTAATAATAATATGTATAACCCTCTTAACGACCAACTTTTCTCCACTTTCGACAGTATGCTGGAAGAAATCACAAAGGTTAATCCACAAAGTGAGGCATATAAAACAAACTTGCAAGCAAATGCCGACCTATATGTTTCCACAATCAACACTTTAATTGAAACCTTGCTTTCAAGTGATATGCAGTCCGAGAATCTTCAAGACAAACTTCTTCCAATCGGACGCGCGCTTGACACTTTGAAAGTTTCCGCTAAAAACAATGTTTTAAACGAAATTTTCGTCAACATCATTTGGTATTTAACTGGCGATGTGATTGGCGATAATCCAATCTATGCTGACCAAACGCCAAACCACGATTTCACCGACGAAATCAAAGCACAGATTGGTATTGCTGAAGATGAAATTAACACTGGATATTATGAAGTTAAGTCATATGAGGAGATTATGCAACAGGTTTTGGAGGTTGTTGATTTTGCTGGCAATTTAAGCAAAGCACTTGACTCTGTTTTGAATGGCAAGCCAATAAGTGAAGAAAACATTGAGTCGTATCTTGACACTGCAATTGAAACCATCAACTCTGAGTTCACAACCGGCGGAGAATATGACGAAACAAAGGCACTTGAAGTTATTAACCGTGCAAGCGAAATCACAAGCGATTTTGTAAATGAAGAAATGCAACAATATAGTACACAAATTGAGGAACTTCTAAACTCAAAAGTTTCCGACGACACAATAAGCCCAAACCTTGCAAACGCCATTAAAAACCTCTTTGGAATTGGAGCGCAAAGTGAAATTTAAACACACACCAATAATGCTTAACGAAGTAATTAGCGGGCTTAACATTAAAAAGGACGGAATCTATGTGGATTGCACAGTTGGCGGTGGCGGGCATAGTTATGAAATTGCCCGCCATTTGACAACTGGTAAACTTTATGCTTTCGACCGAGATGAAGAGGCAATTGTTGCAAGCAAAAATAGGCTTAAAGAATTTAAGTGTGTGGAATATTTTAAAGCCAACTTCAAAGATGCACCAGAAATTTTGAAAGAGCATGGGGTGGAGAAAGTGGACGGAGTTTTAATTGACCTTGGTGTTAGTTCTCATCAAATCGACGACGAAAATCGAGGCTTCAGTTTCCTACATAACGGCAAACTTGATATGCGCATGGGGCAGGACGAGGATGTTATCACAGCCTATGATGTTGTTAACACCTACAAAGAGGAAAAGCTTAAAGAAATTTTCTATAAATATGGTGAGGAAGAATTTTCTAAAATCATCGCTCGCAACATTGTGAAAGCGAGAAAGGAAAAGAAAATTGAAACCACTTTTGAACTACGCGACATCATTGAGGCAAGTTTACCTAAAAAAGTGGTATACAGCCGAGGTGGCGCTTCCAAAAAAGTGTTTCAAGCAATAAGAATTGAAGTGAACAAAGAGTTAACGGGCTTAGACAAAGTTTTAAACGATTTTATTGATATGCTCTCTCTTTCTGGCAGGTTTGCAGTTTTATCTTTCCACAGCCTTGAAGACAGAATTGTGAAAGAGGTGTTTAAAAGGGAAAGCACAAATTGCCTTTGTCCGCCAAAAACACCAATTTGCATCTGTCACCACAAAGCAAAAATCAAACTTGTCAATCGAAAACCAATCACGGCAAGCGAAGAGGAGAGAAGGAAAAACTCAAGAAGCACAAGCGCAAAACTCAGAATTGTCGAACGAATTTAGCATATTTTTGTTAGGAGGATAATAAGTTATTATGGACAGACTTATCTTAGAAGCAAAAACCGAAGTTAAAGAAGCAAGCGTGGAAACAAAAGCGGATGAAAAGCAAGAGGTAAAAAAGAAAGAAATCACGCTTGAAGAAAAGGTTATTTCAAAGCAAGAACAAAAAGAACAAGAAAAAATAGAAGAAAAAGTGGAAGACGTTGAAGAGAAAAAGGAAATCTACGACGGCTATCTTTCCAACTTTGAAAATTTAACCTTGTCGGATGTGAAGCCACAAGAGGCGGTTAAAGAGGAAGAGCCTGTGGCTGAAGTGGCAGAAGAAGTGGTGGAGGAAGAGAAACCACTTGCTGTGCAAGAGAGGACTGTCAAAAAACTTATCATTGAAAAACCTAACTATGATTTCATTGCTAAATCTAATAAAAAAGAGAAACCAAAAAGAAAAGGAAAACTTAAAACCATTGTGCTTGCTTGTGCGCTTGCTGTGTGTTCAGTTCTGTGTGTTTCAGGTGCTGTGATGTGCGACCAGTTAAACAATAACTATCTTGAACTTCAAGACACTTACGACCTTAATCTTCGTTCGTATTTAAGCAACATCAACAAACTTAACATCACAAACCAAGGTCTAGAATTTTTGGAAACCTATCCAGAAGAACTTAACACTCCTTCCAGCATCGGAAAAACTTCAAATTGGTTTGACAGAATAGCAAACTTCATAGCGGGGTTGTTTGGAGGTTAAAAATTGCAAAAGCCTTACACCTTACACTCACTGCAAAAGAGGATATTAGCAATCTCACTTACGCTTCTTATCCTCGCGTGTGCGTTAGGGATAAGGCTTTTTATTGTGCAGATAATAAACGGAAAAGAACTTCAAATTCGTGCAACTGACCAGTGGACGCGTGATTTACCTCTTGTTGCTCCGCGCGGAACGATTTACGACTCAACTGGCGACACGCTTGCCGTTTCTTACACCACATACAATGTGTATGTGCGAGGGCGAGAAGTGACAAATGCCGAGGACACCGCAAGGAAACTATCTGACCTATTAGATTTAGACTATGAAAGCACACTTTCCAAAGTTTCCAACAAAAACATATCGGAAAGTTTGCTTAAAATGCAGGTGGAAAGTGAACTTGCCGAACAAATTTACGCACTTTCGCTTGACGGAGTTTTTCTGTCCGAAAATGTGGGAAGATATTATGTCTATGGCGACCTCTTAACGCAACTTATGGGCTTTACCAGCATCGATAACACTGGGCAGTCTGGCGTGGAGGCGTATTTTAACGACTATCTAACTGGCGTGGACGGCTATAGTTATGTGCAAAGCGACCTGCAGGGCAAAGAAATCGGTGGAAATTTAAGATACTATGTTCAAGGCGTGGCTGGCGACGATTTGACGCTGACAGTCAATAGCAAAATTCAAATTATACTGGAGCAAATCTTACAGCAAGCCTACACTGAGCAACAAGCAAAATCGGTTTCTGGCATTGTTATGGAAGCGAAAACTGGAAAAATTCTTGCCATTTCCTCAAAGCCTAGTTTTGACCTTAACGATGTGCCAAGAGATGATTTAACAACGCTCTTCCAAAACTCACGCTTAACTTCTGTCACTGACACCTATGAACCAGGCTCGACTTTCAAAATTTTGACGGTGGCGGCGGCACTTGAAGAGGGCTTGACAAGTTTGGATGACACTTTCTATTGCCCAGGCTATCGCATCATTGACGGGCAGAGAATAAAATGCTGGAAAACGGTTGGGCACGGCAATCAAACGCTTACCGAGGCGTTCTCCAACTCTTGCAACTGTTGCTTTATGGATTTGGCGCTTCGCCTTGGTGTTGACAAGTTCTATGAATATGCCGAAAAATTTGGGCTTGGCGAAAAAACTGGCATCACCGTTTCTGGCGAAAGCAGTGGAATTTTAATGCAAAAAGAAAATGTGAAAACGGTGGACCTTGCGCGCATGGGCTTTGGCCATGCAATCGCGGTCACGCCAATTCAACTTCTCTCCATCGTTTCGGCAATCACAAACGGCGGAGTTTATCACACACCAACAATAGTGGAAAAAGCTGTGGATGTTTATGGCAACACAACTTATATTCCCTCTATTGTTACCAAACAGATTATCTCATCCGAAACAAGCGTCATCATCAACACCTTCTTGAAAAACACCACCAACAAAACTGGCGACTACACCTTTGTTGAGGGCTACAATATCGGAGGTAAAACAGGAACGGCGCAAAAGTATAACGAAAGCGGAGGAATAGCGCAAGGGAAATATATCTCAAGTTTCATTGGCACCTATCCTGCAGACAACCCAGAATATATCTTTATGATTATGGTGGATGAACCAAGCGCAGGTGCTTATTACGGCTCGATTGTTGCTCAGCCTTATGGCAAAATTTTCTTTGAGGAACTTTTTGCCTATCTTGGCACGCCAAAGGATGACCCAGAAAGCGCACGGGTGGAAGTTATCATGCCGAATGTGGAAGGAATGAGTTTGGCAAACGCACTTGCCACTCTTAAAACGCTTAATCTATATTGCGAAGTGGAAGGCGAGGGTGGAACTGTCACCAAACAACTTCCTCCAGCTGGCACGATTTGCTATGAAGGAGAAACAATTCTAATTTCCACCTCATAAAACTTGCACAAACCAAAGTTTTGATGTATAATGTTGCCATGTGGATATATATAGTTATCGGCGCAGGCGTTTTATTTTTCCTCATCCTTTGCTTATGCTTAGCAGTGGCAAATTTTTCGTTCGACAATTTCCGCGATAAGCAAGAGGAAGCACGAAAATTTGGCGTTCAGGGGTTAACGATTTACGATTTTGTGGAAAATGTTAACGAACAGCATTTAGGAAACGCTTTAAGAATGGCACGATGCGCGGAATTTCAAGACCATTTTTCTGTGGGTGTCATCGCTCTTTCTGATAAGACGCTTTCCTCCAACAGCCTTGCCTCGTTTTCCATTGTGGCGCACGAACTTGGGCACGCGCTTCAGTATCGCGACGGCAAACTTTCAAAACATTGGAAAAATAAGCATAAGAAAAGAATTTTGGGAAGATTTTTCCTTCCGCTCATGCTTGTTGGGCTGGTTTTTGCCATTTTAAACCTGTTTGGAATCTTAAACGAAATTTTCCTATATGTCGGATTAGGGCTTTTGGGGCTGGCGCTTCTCATCTTCTTAATTGCCATATATTCCAAATATTTGGAAATAAGGGTGGAAAAGGAGGCGTCGAAAAATGGGATAAAACTTCTTGCTGACTATTTTCCACAAAAGGAACTTAAAATTTGTGAAGAGTTTTTAAATTCAGCACGCCTAACCTATTGGGGAGACTTGTTCCGCACCATGCTCGGCTGGACAATGCTGACAAGAAAATCTAAAATGTTTGATTAGGAGGATTTATGAGAGAATTAATTGACGCTTTCGACAATATGCCACTTATCGCCAAAATCATTTTGGCGCTTCCTGGCTTAGATATCGTTTGGGCAGTTTATCGCCTTTGTCGTTCCATCGAGAAAAATAATGCGGTTGGAATTGTGCTTGGCGTTTTAATGATTATCATTTGCCCAGTTATCATGTGGATTGTCGATTTAATCACAATAATTGTCTATGGCAAAGTGCTTTGGATTGATTAATTAAATAAAATTGTTGAAAAAAATAAAAACTATGGTGCAAGTTGCCATAGTTTTTTGTGTTTAAGTTTAACATTTATTTTACTTTTTCTGAACCATTGTTTGTGTTGTTGTTTGTTTGAAAGAAAGATTCAATAAGTTTAAGATTTTTTTTGTATGCATTATCATTATCGTTCGCCTCAACAACTGGAATGACGTTATTAACAGTGGAAAAATCATGATTAATTCCAACTTCATATTTACCAACAATATCGCGATAGCGATATTTGACTTGTGCATTTTTGTCGATGGAAACTGTTTGAGTTTTAACCACCTTTTCGCCTTGATTAGTCAGTTGCAAACAAGTTTTAAGGGTGAGTTTATATAGATTTTGCGACCTTGTCACGCTTAAACGATAAACAAAATTTTGCGCGTTTCTTTGAAATTCCGCCATAAATATTCCGTCTTTATAGCCATATTCGCTTAAAATTTCACTGGCACTTTTAACAAAATTTTTAAAGTAATGATTTTCTCTTTTTGTTTTGTCGCCAATGTTAACTTGCTTTAATTTTTCAATCACAACCTTGGTGTCAATATCTTTTATTTCAAATGCGTTTTGTTTTTTCATTTTATCTCCTTATAATATATATTATAAATCAAACAAAATATAATTTCAATAGGTAAAAGAATAAATTTCAAAAAAAATATATCGCATTTTGTCAGCAAACCAAAAAACTTACTTTATTCATTTTAAATCCAACACGAACCAAAACGAAAAAGAATTTTCAAAGTTTTTCCACTTCAAACCGAAAAACTTAACAATTTCACAAACTTTTTCGGTTTCAGCAGTAAAAACTTAGCAATTATGTCAATTTTTTCAGTTTAAAGTACAATAAAAAACTTGCCGTTTGGCAAGATTTTATTGTTTTAATTTATTATTCAGCAAAGGTAAATTCAATTTGCATCGAGTTTGTGCCGTCGCTATATGTTTCAAGAGTTAAAACATCATCAGTGATTTTTCCAAAAACTTGCTGACCTTGCGAAGAACCAGTGCTTGTGACTGTCATGATGAAATTGCCTTGACTGTCAACAGAATAGGAGAATAAAACTGCTTGGTTCATAGTATCGTCTATGGCTAAACGAAGTGTTCCAGTGTTATTTCTGTTCAATATGATGTAGTTGTTATCGGCGTCGGTTATTGGTGTTTCTTGACGATCACCATTTTGAATTGTGATTTGGTTTGAGGCGTTGTATCTACCATATTTAAAAACATCTTCTTGTGAGTAGTCAGCATCATATTCAAAATATAAAGTTTCGATTGATTGATTAACAACGCTTTGGATCATAATTGTTCCGTTTTCAATGGTTCCATGTCCTTGCTGTTCGCCAGTTGGTGTTTTATAAGTGATAATTATATTAATTCCGTCAACCGTGAATTCAATGTTATATCTTTGTCCACCAATTACCATGTAGCCTGTGTAGTTGTCGTCAAGCACGATGATTGTTCCTGTTCCAGTTAAATCTTCCTCAATTCCTTCAACAGTTCTTTTTGTTCCAACATAGGTTCCCACATCGTATGGAAGTGAGCCACAGCAAGCGGTGAGAATGAATGCAAGTGGAACGATTAAAACAAGTGCAAGTAAGCCTAATAAGCCATATTTTTTCTTTGATTTTTCCATATTTTCCTCCTTTGAAATCAAATTCATTTTTAGTTTAGCAAAACCCCCCCCCCCACTTGTCAAGTGATTTGTAAAATTTCCTAAAAACTTTTTCAAAAATGTTTTTTTGTTTTATGATTCTATAATGATATTAATTTTTTTAATATAAAAAATTATATAAGAAGTTGAATTTTAAGCACATTTCTCTTGACAAATTCTCTTCAAATAATATATAATGAAAGCGCAAAGACGGAATTGGCAACTCCCGAGCAAACGCTGGTCGGCGTAAAGACGTAAAAAAGGCAAACTCAGTTTGCGAAATAGGGTGGAACAGCGGTAAAAAGTCGCCCCTATGCGTGCGAAGCATAGGCTTTTTTTATTTTAAAGGAGAGAATTATGGAAAAAAAGTTAACAATGGATAAACTTGTTAACCTTTGCAAAGCAAGAGGCTTTGTTTTTCAAGGCAGTGAAATTTATGGCGGTTTTGCTAACACTTGGGACTTTGGACCGGTGGGAGTGGAACTTAAAAACAACATTAAGCGTGCTTGGTGGAAAAAATTTGTACAGGAAGACCCTTCCACATACGGCGTGGACGCTGCCATTTTGATGAATCCTCGCGTTTGGGAGGCAAGCGGACACGTTCAAAGTTTTGGCGATCCAAAAATGGACTGCAAGAACTGTAAAACTCGCCACCGTGCTGACACTATTATTGAAAACTTCACAAAGGGGAAAGTTTCAGCAGAAGGCATGAGCAATGAGGAAATGGAAAAATTTATCGAGGAGCATGACATCAAATGCCCAAATTGTGGGAAACGCGATTGGACGCCAATTAGGAAATTCAACCCTATGTTCACAACTTCAAGAAATATGGTGGGCGATGAAAAGGATGTTGTTTATCTTCGTCCAGAAACTTGCCAAGGAGAGTATGTCAACTTTTTGAATGTTCAACGCACTATGCGTGCCAAAGTTCCTTTTGCGATTGCGCAAATTGGAAAGAGTTTTAGAAATGAAATCACTCCGGGAAATTTCCTTTTTAGAACTGTTGAATTTGAACAAATGGAACTTCAAATGTTCTGCAAGGAAACGGACGGCTTAAAGATTTATGAAATCTACAAACAAAAAGCGCTTAACTTTGTGGAATCGCTTGGGCTTAAAGCGGAAAATTTAAGGTTTCACGACCACGACAAACTTGCACATTATGCAAAGGCTGCTTGCGACATACAATATAATTTCCCAATCGGTTGGCAGGAACTTAACGGTATTCATCATCGCGGAAATTGGGATTTATCTCGCCACAGCGAATTTAGCGGAAAAACCATGGACTATCTTGACCCATACACAAACGAGCGCTACATTCCAAATGTAATTGAATACTCAATTGGTGCCGACAGACTTATGCTTGCAATTATGAGCGAAGCGTATGATGAGGAAACTTTGGAAAATGGCGAAACAAGAGTTGTTATGCATTTCTTGCCAGCAATTGCGCCATTTAAGGTTGCCATCTTGCCACTTCAAAAGAATTTGGGCGAAAAAGCGAAAGAAATTTACGGCAATCTTTCCAAGAAGTTTATGTGTGACTATGACGAGGCTGGCTCAATTGGAAAGCGTTATCGTCGTCAAGATGAAATCGGCACACCTTTCTGCGTGACAGTTGATTTTCAAACTTTGGAAGATAACACCGTCACAATTCGTGACCGCGACACCATGAAACAAATCCGCTTAAGCATTAACGAACTTGAAAACTATATCCAAAAAGCAATAGAATTTTAAAAATTAAAAATTTTTAACAAAATACTTCACTTTTCATTTTGTGTGGTATATAATAGAAAAAATCATGTTGCTTTGGAGGAAAAAAATGAATACTTGGCAGATAATAAATTTAGTGCTTACGATAATAGTGAGTTTGTTGGTTGCATATCAAGGTTTATATGTTATTATAGGTCTGTTTTGGAAGAAAAAATTTAAAGATACAAATGTAGAAAGTTCTTATGGCGTGTTAATTGCAGGTCGTAACGAGGAAAAAGTTATAGGGCAACTTATTGATAGCATAAAGAAACAAAATTATAATCAAGACAAAATTAAAATTTTTGTGGTGGCAGATAATTGCAGTCAAAATGATAAAACTGCAGACATTGCACGGAAAATGGGTGCGGTGGTGTTTGAGCGCCAAGACAAAGAAAAAGTTGGTAAGGGATATGCACTTGATTTTCTCTTAAGTAAAATTAATGAGAATTATCCAGATTATGACCCTGATGGATGGTTTGTGTTTGACGCTGATAATATTTTAGATGTTAATTATGTTAAAGAAATGAACAAGGCTTTTAATAGCGGGGGGGGGGAATATTATAACCTCTTATCGAGCATCTAAAAATTTCGGCAATGGTCTTTTTGCCATGGGTGCATCGATTGGTTTTATCCGAGATTGTAGATTCTTACATACTCCTAGAACAATTTTAAACATATCCACGGTTGTGACAGGAACTGGGTTTTTAATGCCAAAAAGACTTATAAATCCAAAAACAGGCTGGAAATATAGTTGCATAGTTGAAGACAGTGAATTTTCTATGGATGTGATAGGTAAAGGAGAAAAGATAATTTATTGCGATGATGCAATTTTTTATGACGAACAACCAGAAACTTGGAAGGCAACTTATCGTCAAAGAATGCGATGGCAAAAAGGAGCATATTTAATTTATAAGGGTTTTGCGGGAAGCATGATTTTAAAGTTTTTCTCAAAATTTAGTTTCACTATATATGATAATTTAATATATTTTACTCCAGTTCCAATTATTTCAACAAGCTGGGCACTTTTGAATGGATTTATCGCTGTTGTGACAAGTTTTTTAAAAATGCTTATGGGGTATCCAGTTGGAATAGAAATTCTATCCTTAATCGGAGCGTTAGCTTTTTATTTTGTTATGTTATACTTGGGTTTATTCTTATATGGATCACTCGCTGTTATTAAAGATTGGAAAAGGATAAAAGCAACAAATAAAAAGAAATTTATTGCAATGTTTGCATATCCGATTTTTATGATAAGCATTATTCCAATTTGTTTTATAGCACTTTTTTCTAAGGTAGAATGGAAGCCGATTGAACATAAAGAAGCAATAAATATTGAAGAAATAAATAAAATCAAATAAATATTAAAAAAATGAGTTAAAAATGCGAAAAAATTTGAAAAAAAGTGAATTTTTCGCATTTTTTTAATATATTTTTAATTTTATAACTAAATTTTACTCGTGCGATAAATAAATGATAAAAATATTTTTTACATTTATTAATTTGATTTTTTCATATATTTTTAAATTAAAAGACTTTAAAAATAAATAAAAATAGGATAAAAATCCTATTTTAATAAATCAAAATTTGTTTTAGCAATAAATTTTTCTCACAATAAAATTGATAAGTTTAGTTGGCAAAATTCTTGGAAGAAAGACGGCGCATTTATACCAAAATCCAACAGTTTTTCTTAAAGGTGGATTTTTTCTTTTAAGAATTTTTAAAGCCGCTTTTCCCACAGTGTCTGGGCTTTTTCCAGTTTGCTCATCCTTTTCCACTTTTTTAATTGACTTTTCCACAGTTTTATCATACCCAGTTTCACTTTCAGCCTTATCAAACACACGGTTTTGAGTGAAACCAGTTTTAGTGTCTCCAGGTAAAACTGCCGTCACTTTGATTTTAAAAGGTTTAACCTCGTTTGCAAGGGCGCGCGAGAAAATTTCAATCCCTGCTTTTGTGGCAGAATAGGTGGCTTGGTATGGAAGAGGAATAATTCCGCCAACAGAGGAGGTGTTCACAATGTTTCCTCCACCACTTTTCTTCAAAAATGGAATTGCCACTCCGCTTAATGCAATCACGGCAGACAAATTGGTGTTCACTTGCTTATAGATATTTTCAGGTTTGGCGTTTTCAATTGCGCCAGCAATTCCAAAACCTGCGTTATTAATGAAAATGTCGATATGCTTTTCTCTTTCAAAAACTTCCTCTAAAATGGTTTTCACTTTGGCTGTGTCATTCACATCACAAGCGTATGCCTTTTCCGTTTCCTCATGTTCTTCCACATGGAGAGAAATGTCATATATTTTCACGCCTGCCTTTTTAAGTTGTTTTGTGATGGCATAGCCAATGCCTCCACTTGCGCCAGTTATAACTGCAACTTTGCCGTTTAACTTCTTGCTCATAATTGCCTCCAAGGTTAAATTTTTTTCAAATAAATAATATCAAAAATTTAAGAAAAAACCTAATAAAAAAGCAAAAAAAATCGATTTTTAGCCATTTTTTAGCGTTATTTTAACGATTTTTCTGCATTTTTTAATTTTCAAGATTAATTTTTATATTTTTCCATATATTCTTCATAACTCATTTGCTTGTCGATAATGGTGTTTTCATCCACAATATCAATAATTCTGTTGGCAACGGTTTCGATGATTTCTTGGTCGCCAGTGGCAAACAAAATTGGACCTTTAAAGTTTATCATACCTTTATTTAATGAGGTTATGCTTTCAAGGTCGAGGTGGTTAATTGGCTCGTCCAAAATGAGAAGATTTCCTCCTTCCAGCATAAGTTTTGCCAGCATACATCTAACTTTTTCACCGCCAGATAAAACGTTGACTTCTTTTAAACTTTCCTCTCCAGAAAACAACATTCTTCCCAGCCAGCCACGCACATAACTTTCTGTTTTATCCTTAGAAAATTGCCTAAGCCAATCCACAATCGAGAGGTGGCAGTTATCAAAAAATTCGCGGTTGTCCTGAGGTAAATATGAAGGTTTAATTGTCTTTCCGAAATGGAAAGTTCCACTGTCTGCCTCTTCTTTTCCCATTAAAATGTTAAAAAGTGTGGTTAAAACTAAGGAATTATTGGATAAAAACACAATTTTTTGGTCAGGTTCAACATTGAAAGAAAGATTTTTGAATATTCCTTTTTTTGTCAAGTTTTCCACTTTCAAAATTTCTTTACCAATGGCTTGTTCAAACTTGAAGTCAACATAAGGATATTTTCTTGAACTTGGTTTCAAATCCTCCAGTGTCAACTTTTCAAGTTCTCTCTTTCTGCTGGTTGCCTGCTTGCTTTTTGAGGCGTTTGCAGAGAAGCGAGCAATAAAGTCTTTAAGTTCTTTGGCGCGTTGTTCCGCTTTTTTGTTTTGCTCTTTTGCTTGGCGGGCAAGAAGCTGACTTGTTTCATACCAGAAATCATAATTGCCAAGATACATATTAATCTGCCCAAAATCAACATCGCAAATGTGAGTGCAGACCTTGTTTAAAAAGTGACGGTTATGCGAAACGATGATGACTATGTTTTCAAAGTCTAAAAGGAAATTTTCCAGCCATCTAATCGTTTTAAAGTCGAGGTTGTTTGTTGGCTCATCCAAAATCAAAATGTCAGGGTTGCCAAAAAGCGCTTGAGCAAGCAAAACTTTCACCTTAATTTTCGAGTCAAGTTCGCTCATCATTTTATAATAATCGTCTTCTGTGATGCCCATACTTTGCAACAAACTTTTGGCGTCACTGTCGGCTTCCCAACCGCCAAGTTCGGCGAATTCGGTTTCAAGTTCGCCTGCTCTAATGCCGTCTTCATCTGAAAAATCTGGTTTAGCATAAAGAGCGTCCTTTTCCTTTTGAATTTCCATCAAACGCTTATGGCCAAGAAGGACAGTGTCAAGCACGGTTTCGTTGTCGTATTTATTTTGGTTTTGCTCTAGAACCGACATTCTTTCGCCAGGTGTTATCACAACTTCGCCAGTGTTTGGTTCAATTTCGCCAGTCAAAATTTTTAAAAAGGTAGATTTACCAGCGCCGTTTGCGCCGATAATTCCATAGCAATTTCCCTTTGTGAACTTCAAGTTCACTTCTTTATAAAGCGTTCTTCCTCCAAATGATAAGGAAACATTGACAGTTTGAATCATACTTCTCTCTCCTTTTTGCTGGTGCTTACTTTAGATTTCGGGCGGACATTTTCCACTTTTTGTCTTTTTCGTATGTTTGAGTTTTCCACAATTCGATTTATAGTGGTGATGCTTTCAGTTAATTTTTCCTTCTTTTTCTTTTTCACTTTTTCTTGAAGTTCTTTGTAGGTGGTTTTATAGTTTTCACCAAGATGCTCCAAAAAGTTTTCTAAATTTAAATCTTCTTCAAAACTCCTTTCAAACATCTTACCAAAAACTGGATTTATATTATATATTTCAGCATAGGATTTACCCTCTTCAAATTCGGTTTTATGAAAGGAAAAAATTTCATTTTTTAACAATTTTTTTCGCATGGATAAATAGATTAAAAAATTATTTTTATCAAAATTATCAATTTTTTCCTTATTTTTCACGATTTTTTCCAATTTTTTCGTGTTTTTTAAAGATTTTTTATATTTTTTTCTAATTTTTCTTTTTTCTTCAAAAATAAAGTTTGGTGTTTTAAGCGTTTTTGCCATTTCGTTAAAAACAAGCCTTTCTTTGATAAGCTCTTCTGACAGCGTAAAATCATCTGGCAAAGGATTATATCCATAATGAGAATATAAAATGCCAAACTTTTCGTTTATCATGTTTAAATAATTTAACACTTCAAAATTGATTTCCATGTGTTTATTATACCTATGCTTTCTTTTTTTGTCAAGATAAAACAAAAGTCATTTCTTTAAATTTTTTGAAAAAGATTTAAACAATGTTTTCCACATATCCACAATTAAACAAAATTCTGAAAAAACAAAAGAAAAAAATAAATCAAAAACATTTAAAAAAATTTAATAACTCAAAAAAACTATTTTTAATTAATTTTAAAATTATTTTTAAATATTATTTTTTAACTTAAAATTGTTTGCCTAAATGTGAAAAAAATTGTATAATAATTTTGTTTATATTAACAAATAATATAAGGGGTAGTTATGAGAAGAAGAAAAAGAAAAGCACTTGCCGTTTGGAAAGTTGTTTTAATAACGATTGCTTCTATCATTGGGCTTATGGGCGTGTCCGTTTTTGTTATGTATTTACTCGGCATGCTTGAAGACACAATTGTCAATCCAACCAGCATAAATTTTGTTAAGGAGGGAAACGAGTTTTATAACTCTGACCGAGATACATACGAAGTTTCTTCAAACTTTTCTCTCACCATCACCACATCAACAGAAGGTGTCACAGAAGATTTAGTCACACTTTCTCTTCCAAATGGAACGGTGCGCGATGGCAGAATTTATAATGATGTTGTTTCCGTTCCTCAAACCGTTCGCCTAAACACCCCTTTTGAAGTTGAACTTAGAGAAAGCTATAATGCAGAGTTAGACCGAAGTTACAGAAACGGCGGAACAACCACAATCTCTTGCGAAAGTGAATATGGACCTAGTGAAAACGACACAATAACAATTTCCGTGGATGTTCCAGTTAGCAGTATTCATGCCTATGTTTATGATGCACTTGACAGCACGATGACAGATTTAAATGGCAGTGTGTTCATAGGCTCGCAGTTTAAAGTTAATGTTGAGTTCTTGCCAGAAGCAAGTAGGTATATGTTCTCAACAGACGAAGAAAAGCTTGTTTTTTATGACCCACAAAATAACTACATAGATTTTGATTATGAAACACGGACCTTTGATGCTCGCGATGTCAGCGCAGGCACAGGTGACACAATAAGAATTTTCACCTTTGTTGACGCCTACGAGCAAAGGCAGTTTTTGGAAGCGAACAGTGACGCACAAAGTTTCAGCGTTTTAAACAGCCGTGCGCTTAACTATTTCGACGCTCATCAAGGTTCCTATGCTATGGACGAAATTAGAATTATGGTGGAAGAGGTCAGTGTTCACAGTTTCAACATTTCAGCCACCAACTTTTCGTGGTATGCCGACACAAAGTTCCACTTGGCGTTTAACTCCACTTCTCCAGTGTTCTCTGGCAACCTTGGCGCCAACATCCGTGACAGTGAAGGAAATGCTTTAAACTCGATTTATGCTGAAGGCGTGGGCATAAGTTACCTTGGAAGCGACAATGCTGAAGGCGCTGACGGCATCACATTAAGAGGCTCGAACTATGTTATGGAGGTTGTGGAAACTGGAACGCAAGGCACGGATGGTGGTTGGCATTACACATATCAAGTTAACCGCATAGCCTATGATAGTGAGGCTTCCTACACCGCCCATCTTGGAACGGCAGAAGATGGTTCTGTCACAAACACATACTATTTCATCTTGCCAAGCATCTCTTCAAGTTCACTTGTCGATAACAATTCCTATGAAATCTCCACAGAAAATCAAATCGACAATGGCAAATTTATTTCCGCACTATTTTTGGAAACAGAAAAAGGTTATGAAATTTTCTTTGATGAATCATTAAGTGCAAACACGCAAAGTTTGCAAAATATCTTCCCAACTTTCTATATGGATTTTGAAGTGAGTGCCGATAATGATATATACTGGACAAGCACCACATCTCCTCTCACGCTTGTTTACGACACCGACTCTCTGCTTTCAGACACCTATGACCTATCGCAAGATATTTTTGTGGATGAAACCAACATCTATCAAACTGTGAGGTATTTCTTCTCCACCGATACGGGCGATGCTCTTGGAACAGCTCCACTTGAATATGCTGACTCTGGACTTTATAATAGAGCGGACTTAGGCATAACAAGCCAAGGCACCTCAACCATCGTTCTTTATGAACTCAATAATTCCTTCCTTCGTGCAATTAATGGTTATGATGGCACACTATATCTATATTTTGCCACCGTTAGAACCAATGCCGACGGCGAAATCATCTATGGTAATGATGGTTTATATGACATCGTCCAATTCAGCTCAGCAAGAAGTTTGGTTATCGATGCCACAATCTCGTTTGAAAGCATAACTCCACAAATCACCATCACTTCGGCGATAGCAGTTGACAGATTTTTGGTGACAGGCACAAATGGTCAAGCAAACATCTATCTTCCAACTGAACTATACACAAATGTGCCAGAAAACGAAAATGCTGATTCTTTCACTTTTGAAATCTCTCTTAACAGCGAAGATTTGATAAGCCAAAATCAAATCTCAGATTTTTGGACCTTATTCAATAACTCTACTTCAAGTGACAGTTTTCTAAATTTGGAGTTTAGAACACAGTCAGGCGAAGTTTGGAACTATATCACTATCACCGATGTTGTGAACGACACAACTGACGGAGTTGTGATAAGAGGTAGCATAGACATATCTGAAGGCTTCACAGACCCAGAAGGCGTGGTTTTAACGCCATGGCTTGTTTACAACAACGGCAAGCAAGTGCAACAAAAGCAGGTAAACATCTCATATAACGATGTAGACTACAACTCTTTCACGGTTTACTTCCAAAGAATAGATAGCGCAGTTTATGCTTTTATGGATGAAAACGATGAAGGTAATTATAATCCTGAATTTTTCACAAACGACACTATTGACACGGTTGATGTTAAAATCACAACTAAAAACGGAGTGGAAATCAAATGGGGTGACACGCCGATTGAAGAGGATGGCAACAGAAGTGCATATGATGTTCTCTCTGACTATCTTCAAGTGCATCTATACGACACTCATGGCAAGAGAATCTATACCAATGTGGCGACCTACACTTTGCAAGAGCAAGTTAATAATAATTACATCATAA
>ERZ1643247.1218-NODE-1218-length-25116-cov-18.052153_pt1 | contig 25116 bp, 23 predicted proteins | sample MGYA00579264_ERZ1643247 | MGnify/ENA primary metagenome ERZ1643247 (study PRJEB29033, sample SAMEA4952262) | chicken gut metagenome | biome: Broiler Chicken; feature: Gastrointestinal Tract; material: Caecum | place: Ireland | collected 2018 | study: Broiler... | reverse complement strand
GTCCTGTATCGTCCACCACAAAAACCGCTGTTTTCGAGAGAAAACGGCGGTTTTTTTATAACTTTTAGCTCGCCTTTTCAAATCAAGAGGCCATGCGTTTTCCGCATGACCACAGTTTCAGCCACAGACAGAGAAAACATGGGCCTCCGGAGGTGTTCTGCCTCCGGAGGCCCATTTGTGTATTACGCCGGATCGCCTTGGTCAACCCGCCAGTTCAGCCCGTTTTCCCCGTTCTCTCTCAGCGGTGAGCTCCGTCTTCATCTCCCGGATCAGCTCTGCCAGCTTCGCCTCGCACTTGGCTTCTGTTTTCGCGTAGACGTTCCGGGCCATGCGCCTCCCGTTGACCTTGGGGGAGTAGCGGCCCTCCCACAGGTGGTCATTGAGCTGGGAGATACACCCGGTGCCCGGTTTGCGGTACTTGCCCTTGACCGGCTGAAAGGCGGTTCTGCCGGGTGGTTTCGGCGCCTTCCCCTGCGGCGGTTCTGTCCCGGTGATGGCCCGGTCGATTTTGTCCGCCGCCTTCTGCCGCATTTCGTCGGTGACATGGGCGTACACGTTCAATGTGGTGGCGCTGGATACGTGGCCAATGACTGTGGACAGAGTTTTTACATCCATCCCGTGCTCCAGAGCGCTGGTGGCAAAGGTGTGCCGCAGATCGTGAAATCGGGCGGCGGGGCAGCCAGCCCGCCTCAGCACAGCGGACAGTTTTTTCCGCACCGCGGCGGGGTCCAGCGGGGAGTCCTCTTTCCTGGGGGATGGGAACATCCACCGGGAGCTGACGTTCTGCCGGTACTGTTCCAGGATCTTTAAGACGGGAGCGGGCAGGAGGATGCTCCGACAAGAGGCTCGGGTCTTGGGCTGGGCGACCACCAGCTTTCCCTGGATGCGCTGGACCTGCCGCTCCACCCGCAACGCCCCAGTCTGGAAATTCAGGTCGTCCCACTGGAGGGCCAGGATCTCCCCCCGGCGCAGGCCGGTAGTCAGCTCCAGCAGGAGCAGTTCGAAGCAGCCGTCCTCCCTGGCCTGGATCAGCAGGCGCTGGATCTCCTCTCCCGTCAGTACCTGCATCTCTTTGGGGCGTGTGACCGGCGCTTTGCAGGAGAGAGCCGGATTTTTCAAAATCAATCCCTGGGCCACCGCCTGATCCAGCGCCACCCGGCAGGTCACATGACAGCTCTTTACCATGCGGTCGGACAGCCCCGGACCGTACTGCTCCACCCGCAGGAGCCGGCCTCCCTCCTTCAGCCGGTTATAGAACTGCTGGAGGTCCGCCGCGGTCAGTTTGGCCAGAGGGATGGAACCCAGCTCTGGGATGATGTGCTGGTAGATGCGGTTTTCATAGTCCGCCTGGGTCTTGGGCCGGATCTTAGGCTTGCACTCCCTCTGATACCAGCGATCCAGCCAGGCCCCAAAGGTCATGTCCGCGTTTGGCTTTTCCTGTTTGGACTTACTGGGACCTCGAAGGCTGGCCTTCAATGCTTCCAGCTTTGCGCTGCACTCCGATTTGGTTTTTGCCAGTACGTTTTTCGTTTTGGGGCGCCCTTTTTCATCGTAGCCCACCACGACCCGGCCCTCCCAGCGGCCGTCTTTTCTCAGGTGGAGGCTGCCGTCGCCCCGTTTCCTTCGTTTTGCCATAAGGTCAGCTCATCTCCTAACCATTCCGTTACCACATTTCCCACGATCTCAGCGGCGTTTCGGTGCATATCCCCGGTGACATGGGTGTAGGTGTCCAGGGTAAAGCTGGCCTTGGTGTGGCCCAGGATACCGGAAAGGGTCTTGGCGTCCACCCCGGAGGCCAGGGCGTGGGTAGCGAAGGTGTGCCTCAGATCATGGAACCGAAGGCTGGGCAGTTCGGCCTGTGTCAACAACTCCTTAAGTCTTCGGTATGCGATTTCCGGGTTCACCGGCCGCTCCGGGCGGAGAGGGTCAGGGAAGATCCACTGGGTCATAGCCGCTGTCCTCCGCTCCTTTAGAAGTTGGGTAGTGCTGCAAGGAAGCAGAATTGTCCGCTGTCCCGCATAGGTTTTTGTGTCCCCTGCCTCCAGAGTTCCACCCTTTCGGGCGTGGATGGTGCGGCGCACCTTTAAGGTCCCAACGTCGCTGTCAAAATCCTCCCATTTTAGGCCGCACAGTTCTCCCCGGCGCAGGCCGGTAGTCAATTCGGTATAGAAGAAGTCGTGCCAGATGGGGTCGAATCGAATTGCGCACAGAAATTTCTCCAACTGGTCATGAGTGAGCACTTTCTTGGGTGCGTTCGGTACGCTGGGCGGAGTTACTTTTTCCGCGGGATTGAAGGGGATTAGGCCCTCGTCCGCTGCTGTTTTCAATGCGTGGTGGAGGGTGGTGTGGATTCCTCGGACGGTAGCCGGAGCCAGCCCAGGCTCGCAGTTCTGCCGGGGAAGCTTGCGCCCTTGTTCCAGGAGGAGCTGATACAGCTCCCGGAGGTCGTCAGATGTCAGTTTTATCAACAGCTTTTCCCCCAGGTACGGCTTCACATGGTTGTCCATGTCCTTCCGGTATCCATCGAGAGTACCAGAGCGGACTGCACCTGTCATATGCTTCTCCAGCCATTCATCGAGCCACTGGGCCAGTGTCATTTTGCTCTGTTCTGTAAGCTCCACGCTCTGGAAGGCTTCGATATTCTGCCGGAGCTTGACTGTCAGTTCCTTTTGGGTGTCTGCGTAGATGTAGCGGAAAATGGAGTCACCGTTTTCCTTGTGGCCGATGACGATACGGCCCTCCCAACGGCCATCCTCCCGTTTCCGAACCATGCCGTCGCCGGATGGACGTCTCTTTCCCATGATCTTATCCCTCCTCCCGATACATCGTCAGGCTTCCGTCGTCCTCATCCAGGGCCTCCATAGCCATTCTCATCCCCAGCCGGAACCCCAGGATGAAGCTCTCCAGAGCCATGGTGCTGCTGATTTCGTTCTCGGCGTTGAGGAGCCGGAGCAGCAGGGTTTTCTCCTCCCCTTCCAGCCGGGCGGTGAGCTTCTCCTCGCACTGTTCCGCACGGTCCATTGCGTCTGCCAGAACAGAGCCCGGTGTAATGTCTTGCTCGTTGGGGGTGATCTTTCCAAAGTACAGATTCTCCAGGGTGTCTCGCATGTGTGTCGCCTCCTTTTCAACGACACAACATACCATAGAAACAGGAAATAGCCAGTGGTACGGCGCACAATTATCAGAAAGTTATCATTTGGGCGCTCTGCCGCCGCATTCATTGTTAACAGCATCGCAATCTCGAAGCTGGGACAGATCGAAAAGAAAATATTCCCGCAACTTTAGCCCCACGTTTCTTAATGCAGATACCTGGTTACTTCGTGCCTGCGCCCCTTGCAACGGCGATGGTCTTATGCTACAATGCAGGCACAAAGAACCTGATTCGGGGGAGGGATAAACATGTCTGACTCCATTGAACGCTCCATTCGGACAGCGGAGCTTTCCCTGAGAATGGAGGGGTTTTCTGTCACGGATGCCTGTAAGGAACTTTGCCGCAAGCTGCTGGCCGGGGAGATCACGCTGCAGGAATATCTGACGCAAGTGATTTCAGGCGAAGGGAAGGCCTGATATGGCGTACAGCATAGACGCGCTTACAGAGGACTGCTATCCAGGGACGACCTGCCTAATCAATAAACTAGGGATTCAGGATGAGGAGAAACTGGCGGAGACCGAAGCGGCTATTGTTTTGGGCAAGGCCAGTTTGCTGGATCAGCAGCCGATGGCAGGTGCATTTGATTTTGCACATTACAAATCCATCCATCATTTTTTGTTTTGCGATCTCTACAATTGGGCAGGGCAGATACGTACGATCAAGATTTCAAAAAAGGGAACGGTTTTTGTTCCTGCTGCTGAGATTCCGTCGTGTGCGGATGCGTGTTTTTCTCGGTTAGCTACCTTTACCGATGAAGGTCTTTCTCATCAGAAATTCATCGAGGCAATTGCGGATTTTTACAATACGATCAATATGCTACACCCATTCCGGGAGGGAAACGGAAGAACCCAGCGGCTCTTTTTTACCCAGTGGATTCGTCACTTAGGCTATGAGTTTGATTTGTCAGACGCCGACCCGGATGAGTTCATGATCGCAACAATATACGCAGCGCAAGGAGTGATGGATCCATTGATCGAGTTTTTTGCGCAAAAGCTCCAAGGGCCAACCATGGGATTAGATATGATATTTCAATAGGAATTTGAGCACCGAACAGCCCTGTTACTGTTCGGTACTTTATTATTTCATGGTCATACCACTCCAGGTCTGAATTAGTTCCTCCTCATGGTCGTCCGGCTTATGGCCCAGAGCAACTTTCTTTTCCCGGAGCTGCTGGCGGCGTTTCCGGTCGATGTGCAGACTGGCGCCGGACTGAGGCAGAGAGTGGTCCTCGAAGATCCGGCTCATGTGGTAGAGCAGGCGGGTGACTGACAGCATGACGGAGGGCGGACGGATGTTATTCTGCTGTTCCAGAAAGAATTGAGCATACTGATTTCCCTGGGTGGCGGAACGGTTGAACCAGACCATCGCCTGGGCTTGATCCTGCTGCACACCCTGTCCCATCAGATACAACTTGCCCAGCATATATTGGGCATACTGGTTGCCTGCCTCTGCCGATTGCGTGAACCAATCCACCGCTTTGGCAGTATCCTTTGACACAAATTCGCTACTGAGATGCTCTTTCCCCAGGCGATAGGCGGCATAGGAGTTTCCGTTCCGGGCCGCCTGCTTCAGCCAGCGGATGCCCTCGTCCGGGTTTCGGACTTCTGGATCGTCAGAGAGAAGCAGTTTGCCCAGGGCATACTGTGCCTCTGGAAGGTTTTGCTTGGCCGCTTGAACGAGCCAGTGCTTTGCCCTCTGGCTGTCCGGGATCAGCAGAGGACCGTCCCGGTAGAGCTGCCCCAGCAAGTATTGAGCATGGGCGTTGCCTCGTTCCGCCAGCCGCTCCAGCTCCTCCACGGCTCCGTCCCGGTCGGCCAGAGAGAGGGTGTCATCCCGTATGATTTGCCGCAGTTCCCAGCAATCATAGGACTCACCTCGCACTTGCTCTGGTTCGTCATGGTCGCTCAGGTCAGCGTCCTCGAAGGTGATCTCTCCCAACCGTATCTGCTCCGCCTCCTGGATGACAGCGTTTTTGATTTGCCGGAACTCTTTCTCCTGAGACAGCTTTTTTTGTTCTCTGGTCTTGTCGTGGTAGTAGCTGTCAACTTCATTTTGGAGAGTGCACCATTGGTCGTAGCACTTACGGACCGCCGGCAACTCCTCCAGCTTGTCCACTACCTCATCCACGGTTTTCTTCACGGATTTTGGAAGATAGCCGTAGGACTTCTTGCCTTTAACGGTTTCCAACTGTTCAGCCAACTGCGCCATCTTCTGTTCGATGGCAGGCTCTGTGCAGATGTTCCGTGCCATCTCCTGCGTGAGTTTTCGGATGGCCCTGCGGGCCTCCCGCACCAACTCATCCCGCGACTGTGATTTCTGTTCGTAGGTGTGGAGCATCTCCTGGCGGAAGATTTGGTTGGTCAACTTCGATTTGATATTTCGGATACCATCCTGCGTCAGGTACGCCTCGCCGGGTACCGTTGACCACGCCATCATGTGGACATGGGGGTGGTCACCCTCATCGTGGAAGGCGGCATACCAGCGGAAGTGATTCGGCGGGATATTCATGGCGGCGGCGATATCGTTGCGGTTGGCCCGGAGCAGATTTTGCCACGCCCTAGCATTGTCGTAGCCCAGCCGGGCGGCATCCTCCCGCTTCAGGGAGAGGATGTGCGTCCACACGTTGCCGGTATACTGGTCCAACTCCCGCATGGCCTGATCTAAATCCATAGCATCTTCATCCCCAAACAGGCCGTGATCTCCCAGCCGCTCCGCCCTTGGCCGGGTGGCGATGTACTTCATGTAGCCCTCCGACTGCTGCACCGCCGGCCAGTTTTCCTCCAGCGCCCTGGAGATGAACGCAGAGGCGTTGGCCTTGGTGGGCTTTGCTTCGTAGTCCAAATACTCACCCAGTTCCTTGGCATCAGGGAAAACCTTCACCAATTTTTTGACCAGTTGCTCCTGCTTTCGAGTGGGCAGGCGGTCATCCGGAAGGATTTCTACCCGTTCTCTGGTCCCGATGTATTGTAGATAGCCGCTGACCGAACTGCCGCTGCCGCATTTGAGATATGGACTTTTGACGATCAGTCTTGCCAAACATCGTTCTCCTCCCAGGCCTCTCTCACCCGCTGCTCCAGCGAGATGCGGCCGTTGGTTTTTTTCACGTTGCTGACACTCTCAGCCCGACGCTGTCGCAAATCATCTTTGCTGAACTGAAACGCATCCGCTAGGATACCAGCTACCATGTCCTGTTCCACCGCCTGTTTGAATGTGAGCGAGGACAGCCGGTCCTCCAACTGCCCCAACCGTCCATCCAGGTAGGACTTGAGGGAAGCAGGAAGGAACAGCCCGGCACTGTTGGCGCTGAGGTAGTCCAGGTAAAAGTCCACGGCGTTTTCGATAAAAGCGGTGAGGCTGCGGCTTCCGTCCTCCTGATACCGGCGCTCCAGGATCGCTTTCTTCTCCGGCGTCAGGTAAAAGGCAAACTTCTCTTTTCGGCTCAAATAGGCTCCTTTCCGGGGAATGCCCCCTAGTTTTTTCTTGTGACAGTAGGCGTTCGGGGAATATGACCGCAAAATTGATTTTTCTTTCTGGATTTGACCCCAATTCCGACCACCTGGAAAACATCCGGAACTGCCCGCACTGCGGGCAGATGTGATTGGGCAGAGCGGCGGTCTTGACGCCTGCCCTTTATCCTGCTTTTCCTTTCGTCCCTCGGTTCCGTGTAAAAAGGGCCGGAAGCCTTGTGCCGCAACGTCTCCCACAACCGGCCCACACCGGCCTGAACCCGCTGGGAAAGGCAAGGGCTCTGCCCCTCCCGTCATCGGGCCACACAGCGGCCCACAGGCGGTCACGCGGGGCTTTCCCGCTTTTGCAAGAGCTGTGCTATCCGCTGCTGTTCCACAGCCTGTTCCAGACGCTTCAGCTGTTGCTGATAGAACGCATCCGCTGCCTGCTGGATGGGTAGGATCGTATACAGGTTGTTGCCGTTCCACTTCATGCCGTTGCTGTCGATGTAGCTGGTGTGCTCCACCGTGATGAGCTGTTTATCCACCAGTGTGGTGACATGCTTCATCACAGTGTTGACGGACAGTCCGGTGGAATCTGCGATGGTGTTGTAGCTGGGATGGCACTGGTGTGTGCGGCGGTCCTCACAGCAGAGCAGGTAGGCGTAGACCGTGATTGGTCCGTGACCAAGATTCAGATAAAAGATTTCATCTGGCAAAGTGAAATAGTTTCCGTTTTTTAGTGGTGACCAGGTTGGGAGCAGGCTGCAGGTCACGAGTCCCCGGTCTACCAGAACGTCCACTTGCCGTTCCGCCATTTGGATACTCATTTTGGTACGCATGGCCAGCTCTCGGACAGCAGGCGCGCCGTGGATCTTCCGGCAGGACCGGTACTGAAGATAGGCCAGGATGGCGAAGGCGGCGGGCTTGAGGTGCCACTGCCAGATCTCATTCGAGAGCGGGAACCGGTACGTGCTCGGATGGCGCTGCACCGTAAACGGATTCATTGGCGGTCACCTCCCAGTGTGTGAGCAGACACCCACTGTACAAATTGTTCCTTGGGCACCACCATGCGGTTGCCGACGCGCAGGGTGGGGAAGCCGGATTCGTGCATCAACTCATAAGCGCTGGAGGGTGACACTCCCAGCACCTTCGCTACTATCTCAGCATTGAGAAACAGCGGCAGGTCGTCGTAGCTTTTATAGACGGATGTTTTCAAGGATACCTCGCCTTTCTTGTTGGTTGGATGGATTCTTTTTCTGCCAATCAGTTTCGTTTTCCCTCTTGACAGTACGGCCAGCTTAGATTAGACTAATGAAAAATAAAAATATTAAAATTAGTCCTATTTCAATGTAACAAAATCTTTCACTCCTGTCAAGACCAAAATAAAAAATAAAGCAACAATTAGTCTAATTCGAGGTGGCATATATGGAACGATTTTCCTTCCAATCATATCTTGTGGATAACCGGGAGTACTATCAGTATACCTACGATCTAAAAGAACCAGAGATGCGGGCGGTGCAGGATATCCCGTTTCCCGAAAGCGTAACTTCTTTTACCTATCTGGAGGAAGGGCGCTATCGTCCTCTTTTGGAACAATTAGACGGTGCCTTGTCTGTACTTGAGGAGCAGAGAACAGACGCGGCGGCGGAAGCGGCATCAGAGCTTTTGATGGAGCTGGGGAAAGTACACATCTACTTTGAACTGTTTCGGTTGGAGTGGCAGGAGCGGCTGATAGAGGCTGCGGAGAACGGATTTGCGGACACGGAGATGCAGGTCCCTCGTGCGGCGCTGGCAGTTCTCCCGGCAGAGATCCAGAGCCGGCAGCGAATGCTGCGTGGCATTTTTGTGGATGTGCTGGACATGGATGCCGCACCGAAGGAAAAATCCGTACGCATTGCCACCGGGGAAAGTTGTAAGCCAATTACGTTGTTTCCCTTTCAGCCGCTGACTGTGACGTTCGAACAGACGACCAGCGGACGATATGTGGACGTGCTGCTGCCGGAGCGCATGTTTGACCTGGTGGACTACCATCTGCGGGAATGCTTGAAACAGAAGGTGCGGATGCGGGTGTGCCGGAACTGCGGAAAGTATTTCGCGGTGATGGGACATTCCACGGCGGAGTACTGCAACCACCCCTTCGACGCTAAGGGACGCACCTGCCGCCAGGTGGCATCCATTCTGCAGTGGAACCGGAACCGAGCGACGGACGAAGTATTCAAATCCTACCGCCGGGAGTACAAGAAACGCTTCGCCCGGATGAAGGCCGGAACCATGGCGGCGGATGGCTTTTACGCCTGGAGCGAGAAGGCCAGGGAGAAAAAGGCGGAGTGTGAGGCGGGAAAACTGACGCGGGACGAATTTGAGCGCTGGCTGAAGGAATCGTAAAAGAATCAGAGAAAAGAAACGCCGGAGGGGCACTGCCCCTCCGGACTATTCTTTGTTACAGTATATCAATTTTTAATATCCGGTTGTCGTGTGCACGTAAAATAATTGCTCCATGACAAATTGTATCATTCCCGTTTGCTGCTGGGGCCTTAGAAGCTAACATGCTCAGACGTAAAGGGGGACACCATGAAATCACTTATGATTCATGAACGGGAATCTATCCCTTGCCGGACTTATGGGAACGCTTTTTTGACTTTAGGTTACGGCCGCGTTTTTCAACGGCAATTTGGATGCGTGACAGAAAGACTGCTACTACGACCGGTAGAACCAGGCAGTGGGGGCTTTGGCGTATACCCTGTGTTTGCCGATATAGAGGGAAAACTGTACTGTGTCTTTGGAGTGGCTCCCTTAGAATAGCAGGGGGAGGGAGATTAGCGGCTATATCTTACGAGAGTATTTTTAGAAGCATTGCTCACACCGAGTCCCAGAGAATCAAGTGATTCTCCCGCAGCATCTCCTCCAGTGCGGTCATGTTTTCGGTAGATTGTGGGGCGGTTCGTTTGCCGATCTCATAGGAAAGCGCCTCCATGACCGCCATGACCGGGAGAATGTCTGAACTGCTGCTGACAGAATCTGTGTCAATTACAGCCGAGGCATACTCCGCAATGGGGTTGATCCGGGTGTTGGTCACCAGAATGATGGGGATGTTCCGCCGATGGCATACCAGAGCGGCGTCGATGGTCTTTTTGGTGCAGGGCCACTGAGAGATGACCAGGAGCACGTCGTCCGAATGGAGCGGAAGCAGGCGGTCAAACAGATATTCCTGTTCGGTGCTCAACTGCCGCACTTTGGGATAAAAAAGTCCCACGGCATACTCAAAGTACAGCGCGGCAACTTGAGAGGAGCGCAGCCCCAGCACATTGATCCAGCTGGCCTTCAGCAGAAGATCCACCGCTTTATTGAATTGCTCCTGATTGTTTTGGGTAAGCAAATTGACAGATACTTGTCGAAAATCGGTCAGCACGTGTTCCAAGGTATGCTCTTTCCCGGACTTGGAGTCAAACGAAAGGGTCTGCATCCGATTTCCATAGCTGGAGCCGAGCTGACGCATGGAGGCGCTCATAATGTCCCGTTTCAGACGATTATAGGAGTCATACCCTAAATCCTGGACAAGACGCATGACGGTTGTGGTCCCGACTCCGGCGTGCTGGGCCAGCTCGGCAACCGTCATCATGCCAGCTTCCCCGCTGTGGAGAACAATGTAGTTGCACAGCTGCCTTTGTTTTTTGGGAAGTGAATCCTTAATCTCAATAATGTGGTCGACAATGGTCCCACTCATTTCCATCCGCTTCCTTTTCAAAGAGTGATTTTAAGTTGATATTAAACATAACGGGTAGAAAAGTCAATAGGCGGAGGAAATCATTGGGAGATCTTGGGGCGGCAAATGAACGGCTATGAACGGACTAATTGGGCGGGAACCCGGGAGACCATCGTGCGGAGTTCCTCCTGGGAGAACCCCTCGTCCAATAAGGTTTGAAGAAAGCGCTCCATTGCCACCGCCGGAGGCTCCTGACCGGCCTGCCCGCGGTCGGTGGTGAGGAAGCAGTTTTCCGGACCGCAGGACCGGATATGGGCCGCCATCTCCTGGGGGGTTACCGTGCCCACCGCAAGGTTGAACCAGCATTTTTCCACCGCGACGCCAAGGGAGGCCAGGTCCTTCTGCGTGTCAGAGTCGATCAGGGTGCGGTCAAACTCCGGGTGGGTCAGCACCATTTTGATCCCAAAGGCACGGCCGGCCCGGCACAGCAGCACGGACTCCCGTGGACTGATGTGGCCGGTAGCCAAGACACCGCCGTATTTCTTTACCACTTCCATGATTTCATAGACGGCCGGGAGGAGTTTTCCCCTTTCATCCAGAATGGAAATCCCGGGGCGGGAGAAGAAATCCCCCGGCATGTTGCCGCCCTCAGCCAGGCTGTTGGCGGCGTCTCGGGTGGGCATCCACACAAAGCGGGCCCCCATCTTGAGTGCAGACTCAGCTGCATAGGGGTTCAGCCCTCCCGCCGGCCAGTTGAGGACAACTCCGCCGTAAGCGGTTGTCCCCAGGTGTCCCAGACGAAGATTGACCATGGCGGCTCTGGCGCCGGTGGGTTCGTAGTGGCTTTTCAGCATGACCCCCGCCATTCCGGCTGCCGCCGCCTGCTCAACCAGAGCAAAATCGTCCAGCAGCCGTGGGAAATGAGAGGGCTTGGGGTGGATGTGCAGATCATATGCGCCGTGAAGCAGCTCGGCTGCGGTCTCCTGGGTAGATTGATTCATTATTTTGTCACCTCACAAAATATAGATGGGAAATGAGAAAAAGAACGGGAGGGGAAGGCCCCTCCCGCAATATTGGCTATTCTTCTTTTGGAGATTCAGCGGGTTCAACGGCTGGAGGCTGAGTTTCCTGCGCAGTCAAATCATACTTTTTATAATTTTTGATTAGGATTCCAAGACTTGCTACCGCTCCGATCATGATCAAAGCTGCGAACATACCGCCGAAGTTAGCAATAATCTTTACGCCGTCTACGCCAATGGTGGCGATCATGATGAAGCCCAGAGCCATCGCGATGAAACCCCACACGAACTTCAGCCAGTTGGGGGCGTCCGGGTTGTCCGGGGAGATGCCGTGGGTAGAGATGCCCGCCATAGCGATAGTATTGGAATTGCAGGCCGTTACCAGGGACAGGAAAATCAAGATTACAAAGAGGATGATGACCACGTCGCTGAACGGCATGGACTCCAGCATATCGTAGGGGACATTTTCCACGCCGCTGTTGTAGGAGGCCACCAGATCAGCTGCGCCGGACTTCTGGGTCCAGAGGGCGGTGCCGCTGACCAGAGTCATCCAGATGGCGCTGACTGCGGCACACACGCCGATGTACAGGCCCAATACATGCTTGACTTTCCGGCCGTATGCAATCCGGCCCATGAAGGCGCCGGAGGTGGGGGCCCAGGCCATCCAGCTGAACCAGTAGAAAGTGGTCCACCACTGAGGCCACTGGCTGTCTGCGGAGGCGCCGGTCAGCAGGATTTTGTCGAAGAAGCCGTCAATAAAACCGCCCATAGCCTCGGTCGCCAGATTGAGCAGGAAGGGGGCGTTGCTGAAGACCAGCAGGAAGACCAGGAAAACAATATAACCATATACATTGATGTTGGAGACATGCTTCATGGCCTTCTGGATGCCGGAGATGGAGGTAAACACCACCGCGACGCCGGTGACGATGGCCACAATGAGCCAAAGACCGGGCTCGCTGGGGATTCCCAGAATATTGGAGACGCCGCCGGAGATGTTCAGGAAGCCCTGGGCCACGGAACCGGCCATGCCGGCACCGATGGAGAAGAGGGTGATGGCATCAATAATTTTCATGGTGAGAGGGCGGGTGGAATACTTGCCCAGCACCGGTGCCATCTCGCTGGCGATGGAGAAGGGGCGCTTGGCATTGTAGTACATGAAGCCGAACACCACCGCGGGCACGGTATAAATGGCGTAGGGGACGATGGTCCAGTGGAGGAACATGGTCTCCATGGAGAACTTCATGGCTTCATTGGTCATGGGTTCGATGCCGGTGAGCTCAGTGGGGGGAGACATGTAGTGAGCAATGGGTTCCGCCGGCCCCCAGAACAGCACTCCGGCTGCCATAGTGGTGGTCAGTGCAATGGTGAACCAGGCAAAGTTGGACAGCTCCGGCTTGGCATTTTCGCCGCCGATACGCACATCGCCGAATTTAGTGAACATAGCAGCCACGCCTACCACGACAATGGCCAGCGCCAGAATGCTGGCCGCCCAGCCCAGGTTGGAGATGATCCAGTTGTTAATGTTGTTGACCAGGGTCAGAAATGTTTCCTGATTAATGATACTCAGCGCTACGAACAGCGACAGAATGATAAACGGCGGCAGGAAGGTAGTCAGCCGCAGCTTGTTTTTCTGGTCCTTCATACGCAATCTCTCCTCTCATTCTTCTTCCAGTGCCTGCAGAAGTCCACCGTAGTCCTCTGGATGCCGATCCGTCAAAACCGTATTGAACTCCCGTTCTTTGGAGATGCGGGCCAAGTCGATCTCTCCATACAGAATGGTCTCCTCCTCCACGCCGCAGGTATGGAGACGTTCGCCGATGGGGGAACAGATCTGACTCTTGCCGGCAAAATACTGCTCTCCGGTGGGACCGGCCATATTGACCGCAGCCACGTACATCAGGTTGTCCAAAGCACGGCAGCTCAGGTTGATATCCCACCACTCTTTGAAGTAGAAGTTGCCCCGCCAGGCAGCTGGAACCAGCAGTACCTCCGCTCCCTTTAGAGCCAGTATCCGGCTGGTTTCCGGGAAGCAGGCATCATAGCAGATGGAAATTCCCAGTTTGCCAAGTTTTGTGTCGAAGACTGGGTATTCAGTGCCACGGTGGAGCAGGCGGCGCTCCTCACCCACCGGGTGGGTCTTGGAATAGCCGCCCAGCAGAGCGCCCTGATCATCCAGTAAAAAGGCACGATTTTCTACTCCGCCGTCGTTTCGGCGGAAGAAGATGGGGGAAAGAACATAGACGCCCAGTTCTTTTGCCAGGGATCGCATATGGATGAGGGTAGGGCCGTCTTCTGTCTCGGCCTGGGCCATCATGTCTGGAATGCGTGTCCCATCATAACCCAGGTTGAAAGATTCCGGGAGGCACACCAGTTTGGCACCTTGGGCCGCGGCTTGACGGAGATTTTGCTCTGCTTTCCGCAGGTTTGCCTCTCGGTCCAGAAACGCCGGAATCATCTGTACCAGTGCGACGGTGTAAGGGGCGGGTGTACTGTTCACGTTGATACCACTCCTTTGTTAGTCTCCTTCGAAAACGAAGGTAAGCCGTTTCGTTACAACAAAAATTCACACAGTAGTTTGAGCAGGTAAGCAAGGATTTTTAATAATGCCCTGTCTATGAAAAAGCACGATAGACAGGGCATTATACTGGGAAGAAGCTATCATATCAAAGAGCAAATTCTTCCGATTCAATCTTCAGTTTTGCTCTTACCCTTGTCTTTTAAATATGCGCACGGAAAAAGTCGTTCATAGCGGAACACAGACCCTCCAGCTTGGGGTTGCCGTCAAACATCCACTCATTGTGCTTGCCGTCTACCCAGTAGAGCGCTTTAGGCTCGTTGGCCCGCTGATAGGCGTCGACTGCCTCCTCGGGATCATGCAGCTCGTTGTGCTTGCCGTGGCCCACGAATACGGCGCAGTCGGGAGCCAGCTTGGGGAGAATGTCCTGAATGTTGAAGCGCACGAAAGACTCGGCAATGACGGAGGACATGGGAGTGGGGAAGGGCTCGTTATCATAGTCCCCCTCGATGGAATCCTGCACGCCGCCGTTGAGCTCCTTCAGGGTGTGGTCGGTGTAGAAGTCGCCGGACTCGTCGATATTGGGATAGAACTCATAGGGGTGACGCAGGACGGGGTCGCCGGTGGTGACTCTCTTGTACTTGTCCTCCTCCAGAGTGCGGAGCATCTTGTAGAACTTATCATTGCCCATGCCCATGCGCATCCAGCGGCGGCCGTCAGCAAAGGAGTTCAGGGTGGCCACGGCCTTCACAGTCTTGTCCCGGTAGGCGGAAGTAACACAGACGGCGCCGCCGACGCCCCAGCCGATCAGGGCGATGTGCTCGGGGTCTACCTCGGGCTGATGCTTAAAGAAGGTGATGGCGTTGCAAACATCGTCCACCTCCATCTCCAGGGTGGTGTACTTGTCCATGCCGCTGATGCCGCCGGAAGGCTTGAAGCCGCGGTAGTCAAATCCCATGCACACATAGCCGAATTTGGTCATCTGGCGGGCAAACATGGCGGGATACACCTTGTTCATGCCGGTCCAGCCGGAGTTGGCGATGATGCCGGGCCGCTTCTCCCCGTCCTTGTAGTCGTCGGGCAGGTAAATGGTTCCGATCATCTTGCTGCCCTCGCTGTAAAATACGATGTCTCTGGTTTTCATATTTTCTGCATCTCCTTCGTGTTTTGTGTTTGTAGTGGCCACACAGATTGTCCTGTCGAGGGTATCCTAACGCAAGAAAAGGAATATTTCAACCGTTTTTTAATAAAAAGAATAAGTTCTACCATATCAATAAAAATCGGGCGGCATTTTTGTTTTTTATTACTAAAAAAAGAATTAACATTCCGAATATTCTAGAGATTCCGGCCAAACATGAAGTTTTGGGGCGATAAAGCAAAAATAGCTGATTAAAAAAGAGGCGCCGTCTCGATTGCGAGACGGTGCCTATTGATTACAAATTGTATTGTTTTGCCTCAGACCTTTGCAGGCTTCCTGCCCAGCAGGACGTCGCTGACCACAACAAATGCGGTTGACATATACAGTGAGCGAGGTGGTCCCCTATCTTCCTTCAGAGTCAGATTTGCTGTGTCTTAATTTTTTTGAGTGTATGTCACTACAGGGGATCATACGCTCCTTTGCAAAATAGGAAATCTACATGACAATTCCGAGAATCGACTTTCCTATATTGAAAAGATATGATACACATAACAGTTCCCCTTCTGAAAAATGTTTCCGCGATGAGAAAAATCAAATACTTAGGAGGCTATTATCATGCTGGAAAAATTGATTGTTATGTTGACCCACAACGATGTGACAGTTCCTGACGCAAAGGAGATTTTTGAGGCCAACCAGGATCTCCCTGTGACCAACTGGGGGTTCAAGGATGTGGGACTGGAGCCCGCCGCCATGAAAGAACTGTGCGGTTTGATGAAGGCTGCTGGCAAAACCACTTTCCTGGAGGTGGTCACCTATACCGAGGAAGAGTGCATGCGGGGCGCCAAATTGGCTGTGGAATGCGGATTTGACTGCCTGCTGGGGACCATCTTCTATGACAGCGTGGCGGAGTATGTAAAGACCACAAACCTGAAGTATTACCCCTTTGTGGGCAAGGTGTCCCAGTCTCCCTCTATCCTGGAGGGGTCCGTGGATCTGATGCTGGCTCAGGAGAAGGAGTATGTGTCTAAGGGCGCTGTGGGTGTGGATCTGCTGGGCTACCGCTATGTGGACGGCGACCCCAATGTGCTCTCCGCCGCCTATATCAAGGCCGCTGGTTCTCCCACCGTGCTGGCTGGCAGCATCGGTTCTGAGGAGCGTATGAAGCTGGTTAAGCAGATGGACCCCGCCTACTTTACCATGGGCTCCGCGCTGTTTACCAAGAATTTTGTCAAAGACGGCTCGTTCCGGGACAATTTAGAGGCAGTCGTCAAATTTCTTCAGACCCTTTGAGGAGGGGGAAACAATGTCAAATATGAAAACTGGAATCCTGGCGGTTGCCAGTCACTATGAGAGCGGAGGCCAGCGGGCGGAGGCGTTGATTGCGAATGCAGTCAACGCCCTGGAGAAAAAGGGCGTCGACACAGTGACGGGCAGCAAGGTGGTGTGGGATGCCGCTGACGCCATTGATGTATGCAGACAGTTCAAAAAGGAACAGGTGGATTCTCTGACGATCATTCTCAGCACTTGGGTAACCGACTCCCTGCTGTATGTTCTGGTGCATGAGATGCAGGTGCCGGTGGTGTTCTGGGCGGTTCCCTATACTGAAACCTTTTCTATCGGCTGTGTGCAGCACTTTGGAAGCGCGCTGACCACCCACGGTATCCCGTATGAGTATGTTTATGGTTTGGCTGACGATGCAGCTGTGGTAGACAAAGTAGCTAAAGTAGCCCAGGTGGGCAGTATCATAAAACGGGTACGGAACATGAAACTGGCTCTGGTGGGTCCCCGCCAGACTTGGCGGGTGGCTGGCCCTCAGGACACCACCAACGAGGAATGGGAGTTCTCTCAAAAGTTCGGTGTTACCCTGGTCCATATTGAGATGGAGGAGATTCTGGAAGCTGCTGCCGCAGTTGGCGATCAGGAGGCTTCCGAAACATTGGAGTGCCTGAAAAAACGTACCGGAAAGGCTCTTGCCTCCCACGAGGCCATGCTTTATATGACTAAAGTCTATCTGGCGGTGAAACAGATTGCCAAGCGTTATTCCCTGGACGCACTGGCTGCGGAGTGTTACCCGTTTTACAGCGGGTTGATGAATTTGCCCTCCAGCTGGCTGGCGGATGAGGGGCTGATTGTAGACACTGAGGGGGATATCGGCCATACCGTGGTGATGTACATGCTCAACCAGGCTGCCAGAGGCGGTGCCACGGCCCTGGGCGAGGTAGGCAGCATTGATGATGAGAATAACATTTTATCTCTGGCTCACGAAGGGAGCACTGCTCACTCTCTGGCCGCGGATCTGGATCAGGTACAAATCTCTCCCAGCGGAGAAAAGGGTGCCTTTGTGGGGCTCCCCCTGCGGCCCATGGAGTGTGTTACCATCTCCAGCATCCAGGGCAACGGCCGAGACGGTTATCAGATCCTTGTGGACAAAGCCAGCGTAGCGGAGGCTACTCATGAGGAGTGGGTCCAAGGCGGCGAGAAGCTGCTGGTGAAGCTTCAGGTCAACCAAAAGGCCAGTGTGATGGTGCAGCGCCTGATGGAGTTAGGTCTGGATCACCACCTCCTGGTAAAAGAGGGGGACTACACAGAAGTGATGAAGCTGATTTGCAAATATATGGGCGTCAAGGCGGTATGCACACGCCGCGCCTGCGTGTGACACGAAAAAGCCGGCCTTTGGGCCGGCTTTTTTGTATCTGAAGCTTAGTTTAAGAGTTCACGCGGTAGTCTACCGGACTGCAGCCTTTCAACTTTTTGAAAATTTTGTAGAAGTAGCTGTAGTTATTGAAACCAACCTGCTCCGCTGCTTGATTGACTAAAACACCTCGCTTGATGAGAATGGCGGCCTGTTCGATGCGTTTCTCCTGGATATAACTGACCAGCGTCTTGTTGGTGAGTTTTTTGAACAGATGGCAGATGTAGGACTCGCTGTAATTGACCTGTTGGGCTAACTGGTCCAGGGTGAGCTTTTCGTTTAAGTGTTCGTTAATGTACCGAATCAGCTGGGCGATGATAGACAAGTGGTTGGAGTCGGTGGCGCTGTGCCTGGCCTCCACAAAACAGTCGCTGTATATGTAAGACAGCAGGTGATGAACCAATGCTTTCTCCAAAATATCTCGACCATTTTTCAGATTGACGTTGCGATACTCGTCCAAAAGGGTAATGTACTTCTGAAAATCTTGATTTTCCACGTGGAAAATTCGGTGGTGAGCTCCGGCCTCGTTGAAGATATCCAACAAATTTGAGGCAGGCGTGCTGAAGGAGATCAACAGCCCCGGGTCAATGCTGACGCTGAATCGCTCATAGAAGTCGGTTTTCGTGTTTACCAGGGTATGGGGTGTGAAAATATCAATTAGTACGATGTCTCCGCGTTTGACCAGATATTCCCCATTTTTGATTCGAAAAGTACCGGCATTCCCAAGATAGATTACAAATTCGTAAAAGTCATGGTAATGCATCCGGGAAATCATCTCATTTTTGGGACTACGCAAAAGGCAGGTGTAGTCCCCCTCATAGATGCTGGCCTTGGAAATAAATTCTGCCTGAGCCAATGAGAGCACCTCCATCCAACCAATCAACAAAATAGTATCAAACTCAACCAACAAAGTCAATTATTCCTCGGGATTTTTACGGCCAATTGCACAATCCGTTATGAAAGGAGCGCAGGCAAACATGAAAGGAAAAAAATGGACGGGAAGCGGCGCGCTGCTCTTGGCGGCTGTCATTTGGGGCTTCGGGTATGTGGTCATTTCCGATTCCCTGGATCTAGTCAATGTTCACTACCTTATGTCCTACCGGTATCTCCTGGCAGCGGCTGGGATGGCGGTGGTGTTTTGGCGGCAGCTGCCCAATATTACCCATCCTATAATGGGCTACGGGGCGGTGTTGGGAGCTCTGCTGTATTTCAGCCAATTTGTACAAACAGTGGCCTGCGGTTATACCACGGCGGGAAAGGTTTCCTTTATTACTGGCCTGTATGTGGTGCTGGTCCCTCTGTGTGGAGCCGTAATCTTTCGCCAAAAGCTGTGCGGGGGGCACTGGCTTGCCATCTGTTTGGCGTTGCCCGGGCTGTTCTTGCTCACCGGGGCGGGGACCGGGTTTAACTGTGGCGACGCTCTGGCCCTGGCGGGCAGCTTCGGATTTGCGATTCACATGCTGGCCTCCGAGCGGTTCGTGGCCCGGAGCGGCGCGGTACTATTGTCCCTTATGCAATTTGCCTGGGCGGCTGTTTTTTCCACAGCGGTACTGTTGTTCACCGGAGAGCCCCTGTTAGTCCCGGAGCTGACCGTGGGAATTGGGGGGCGGTTCTTGTTTATGGGGCTAATCAGTACGCTGCTGGGCTTTTTCCTGCAAATGTGGGGACAGAAGCAGGTGCCGTCCTCCCTGGCAGCCATGCTTTTGGCCACCGAAGCACTGTTCGGCCTGTTCTTCTCGGCAGTGTTGCTGGAGGAGGCGCTGACCCCTGGAATGCTTTTGGGCGGAGCGCTGATGCTGGCTGCTATTTTTGTTGCGGAACGGGCGGCCGGTGCATCTGATGTTTCAATGTAAGGTTTCGTATTTTGCACAGTGATTTCCAATCTTGCTATGAATAAAAAAGATTTCAAAAAATGGGAGCGAAGCTTAGTGAGTAAAACAAGATAGGAAACCATAAATACAAGAAAGTGAATGGAGAGACACATAAAATTTTAGTACAATTATACCAACAGAAGAGGGAAACTGAAGAGAAAATTTAGAGATACTGCGGGAGAGAAAAGGAGTGCTTTCCATGAAAAATTATCTTGTCCCGGTCCAACCGCTTCAAGATTACGTACAAAAAATTTTCGAGGCGGCTGGGTTGTCGGAACAGGACGCCCTGTGTGTCGCGGAACTTCTGGTTCATGCGGATCTCCGAAACGTGCGCAGCCATGGAGTCCTTCGGACAGTCCCCTATATGGAGAAGATCCAGCAGGGAGGTGCGTCCTTGAACAGCCAGTATCCCGTGGTTTTTGAGACCCCCAGTACGGCGGTCATTGACGCGGAAGGCGGTTTAGGGGCGCTGGCTGGGGAGAAGGCAGTGGTTCTGGCTCGCGCCAAAGCCAAGGAACACGGCATCAGTATGGTGGTAGTCCGCAACAGCAACCACTTCGGTATGGGGGGCCACTGGGCCCTGAAACTGGCTGGAGAGGACATGATCGGCATGGCTTGTTCCACAACCGACCTGACTATGGGCCCTCCGGGATGCAAAGAGCCCTTTATGGGGAACAACCCCTTCTCCTTTGCCTTTAAGGCCTCGGACGAGTTTCCGGAGGTGTGCGTTGATATGGCCACCAGCGGCGTGGCCATGGGAAAGGCGAAGGACCTGGCCAAGCGGGGACTGCCTATTCCCTCCGGCTGGATGTTGGATAAAGAGGGGAACGACACCACCAAGGTGGAGGACTGCTATATGATGGTTCCCATGGCGGGGCACAAAGGGTTCGGCATTGCCTTTGTCATTGAACTGTTTGCTACTCTGCTCTCCGGTGGCGTTCTCTCTCCGGACGTGAACAACCAGGATCTGGCGGACACCCCCGAGTTGTCCAGTCAGTGCTTTGCCTGTTTCAACATCGCTGCGTTCCGAGACTTGAAGGCGTTTCAGGCCGACGCGGCGGTATATATTGAACGTCTCCACCAGCTACCGATGAAGGAAGGGGCAGGGGCGGCCAAGTACCCCGGTGAGATTGAGTACACCCACAAGCAGGAGAACCTGGTCCGGGGTGTCGTTTTACCGGAGACTCTGACCGGTGATCTGATTGCGCTAGGCGGACAGTTTGGCCTGGACGGACAGTTTTTGCAGACTGTTGAGACGGAACGAACTTGAGGAAATTAGACCTAAAATTGATAAAAATTAACGGTATACAAACGTATTTTAGGAGGAGACACCCATGGAAAATAAGATTCGTAAGCTGCTGAAAGAAGGCAAGCCCACCGTCAACACTCGTATCTGGAGCACCTGGCCCACCACTGCGGAGGCCGCGGCTGTGTGCGGTAAGTTCGACTACCTGGAGTTCCTGGCCGAGTATGCCCCCTACACCCTGCCTGAGTTGGAGAACTTTGTGCGTGCCTGTGAGCTCCACGACTGCGGTTCCATGATCAAGGTCGATTTTCAGAACCGGGGCTATGTGGCGCAGAAGGCTATCGCCATGGGCTTCCAGGCGGTGCTGTTTACCGACCATCAGACCGCCGATCAGGTCCGGGAGACCCTGTGGCTGGTTTCCCCCGAGTGTCCGGAATACAAAGGCCGCTTTGGCTACCCCAACGCCCGCTGGCTGGGCTATAATCCCGAGCCCAAACAAATGGAGTACGCTGCCATGAACGCCAGTTCGGTAAAGGCTTTTATGATTGAGAAAAAAGAGGCTGTGGACAACATTGAGGAGATATGCTCCGTTCCTGGTGTGGATATGGTCCAGTTCGGCCCCTCAGACTACTGCATGAGCTTGGGCTGGAACTGCGCCGACCACAAAGACGACATCGCCAAGGCGGAGAAGCACGTCATTGAGGTGGCCCTGGCCCACGGCGTCCAGCCCCGGTGCGAGATCTACTCCTTGGACCAGGCCCAGAAGTACATCGACATGGGAGTGCGCCACTTCTGCATCGGCGATGAGTTCGACATCCTGAAGGACTACTGGGCCAATGTGGGCGGCAAGATGAAGGAGATCGCCAGCAATCTGTAAAAATTGATTTGCTCCCTCCTTCCTGGGAGAGGGAGGGACGGGGCAGGAAAGGAGGAGAACTCATGAAGCTGCTGATGGGATTGGACATCGGCACCACCGCCCTGAAAGCGGCGCTGTTTGACACAAAGGGGACGCTCCTGGCGGTGACCACCCAGGAGTATCAACTGATGACCCCACAGGTCAATTATGTGGAGGAGCCTGCAGAGGTATACTGGAACGCGTTTCGGGATGGGGTGTCCGCCCTGAAGGAGGAATACCCCCTATCCCCGTCGGATGAGATTGCGCTGGGCATTTCAGCCCAGGGAGAGACCTTGTTCTTCCTGGACAACGATGGGAACTCCCTGCGTAACGCGATTGTCTGGATGGACAACCGGGCCATGGACGAGGCTCAGACATTGAAAGATCGTTTTGGGGACGAGACATGCTATGCCGTCACCGGCCAGGTAAGCTTTGAGCCCTGCTGGCCCGCCTCCAAGATCCTTTGGGTCAAAAACCATGAGCCGGAGATTTTTGCCAAGACTGCCAAGTTTCTGCTGATTGAGGACTATTTTATATATCGGCTTACCGGCAAGTTTGCAACCGAAGGCTCTCTGGTATGTTCCTCTACCTACTGGGACATTATCCATAAAACATATTGGCCCGAAATGCTGGAGTTCATGGGGATTACCGAGGAGCAGCTGCCTCCGGTTTTGGAGTCTGGCGAGGTTGTGGGACAAATTCTTCCCCGGGCGGCGGCAGAATTGGGTCTGATAGAACAGGTCACCGTCTGCACCGGGGCCTTGGACCAGGTAGCCGGTGCCATCGGGGCGGGCAACGTAAAGGAGGGGATGTTCTCCGAGACTATTGGCGCCGCCCTGGCCATTTGCGCCCCTGTCTCCCGTCCGGTGTTTGATCCCAATCGGCGGATGCCCCTGCACTACTTCGCGGTGCCCAACACCTACATGATCCATACCTTTACCAATGGGGGCATGACCCTGCGGTGGTTCCGGGACAAGTTCTGCCCCGTTGAGATGGAGGCCCAGAAATTGGGCCTGGACGACGCCTACAATATGATCAGCAAGCAGGTGTCCCAGATCCCCGCAGGCAGCGACGGCCTGGTGATGCTCCCCCATCTAGCGGGTTCCAACGCGCCGGACGTCAACGCCAAAGCCAAGGGAGTCTGGTTTGGTTTCACCCTTCAGCACACTCGGGCTCACTTTATGCGGGCGGTGATGGAATCACTGGGGTATATCGTCCGGCGGAACATCGACTCCCTGGCCGACATGGGCATTCAGGTGAAAGAGATCCGCAGTCTGGGCGGAGGTTCTAAGAGCAAGGTCTGGAACCAGATCAAGTCGGACATCAATCAGATCCCCCTGGAGACGGTGAACTCTGTGGAGGCCGCCTCTCTGGGAGCCGCCATCCTGGCAGGAAAGGCCGTAGGTGTTTTTGAGAATATTCAAGAGGCCGTCTCCAGCATGGTGCAAGTGAAGGACCGTACCCAGCCTAACCCGGAGCAGAAGATCGTCTATGACCAGGGCTACGCCATGTACCGGAAGCTGTTTGCAGATTTGGGCGAGTGTTTTGAACAGTCGCTGTAACAGCTGGTTGGAAGATTGGGGAAAATATGATAAACTTGTGAAAATGCGCCATAGAGCTTGAGGAGGTTCAAGAGAAATGCAGAAAATTTTGATCTCTGAGTGGGTTCCGGCCCAGTGCCTGGCCCCTTATGAGGGCAAGTTCTCCTTCACCCTCCCCAGTGAGGAGAAGCACGCCTTCTCCTATGAGGAGCTGCTGGAGCAGATTCCGGACTACGACGGCTGTCTGATTCTGGACAACGACGGGGACCGCCGTCTGCTTGATGCCGGGAAGAATTTGAAGGTTATTGCCAACTTTGGTGTGGGATATGACAACATCGACTGGAACTACGCCACCCAGATTGGCCTGCCGGTGGTCAATACCCCCACTCAAGTCACAGAGGCCACCGCCGAACACACCGCGACGATGATCGTCTCCGCCATGCGGGGCATCGCCCGGTATGACCGGGAGGTGCGGGCCGGCATCTGGAAGAGTCCAAACTTCTCCGACTGTGACACGCAGGTGGAGGGGGCAACCCTGGGTATCCTGGGATTCGGCCGGATCGGCAGGCGAGTATGCCGGAAGATGCAGGGCTTTGGGATGAACGTGGTGTACTACGACAAGTTCCGGGCCAGCGAGGAAGTGGAGAAAGAATTCGGAGTCACTTACATGGATTTCGACCAGGTTCTCCAAATCGCTGACTGTGTCACCCTGCACATGCCCTACATCCCGGAGAATCACCATCTGTTTTCCACAGAGACCTTCCGCAAAATGAAGCCCAACGCCTACTTTGTCAACTGTGCCCGGGGCAAAATTGTGGACGAGGCCGCGCTGGCCGCGGCTCTCCGGGACAAGGTGATCAAAGGGGCTGCCTTGGATGTATTTGAAGACGAGCCCAATGTGAATCCTGAGTTGCTGAAGCTGGACAATGTGACGCTCACTCCCCACATCGCCAGTCTAACGATGAAGGCCCGCCTGGGGATGTGCGGCGAGGCCTTGGCCGGAATCACCGGTGTGCTTCAGGGCGAAAAACCCTATAATGTCGTCAATCCCCAGACTCTGGGGTAACAAAGGAAAGAGCAAAAGAAGGAATAACAAGTTTGAAATAGAAAGGAAGGAAAAACAATGTTAAAAAAGATGCTCTCTGTGTTCCTGGCTTCCTCTATGGCGCTCGCTCTGGTTTCCTGCGGCAGTTCCGGAGGCAGTAGCGGCTCCGGCAGCACTGGTGGTGGTACCGTTACCATTAAGCTGTGCCACACCAATCCCTCTGGCTGTGCTACCTCCGATGCCATCCAGATGTTTGCAGATCGGGTCACCGAGGCGTCCGAGGGCCGCCTGGTGATCGAGGTTTACGCTGACGGTGTTATGGGTGATGACCCTGAGATCAACGAGCAGATTTTCAATGGCGCCTATATGATGAACTACTCCGACCCCGCTCTGCTGGAGTCCTATTACCCCGATTACTCCATCCTGATGGCGCCTTATTTCTATGAGTCCTATGACGAGATTGCCAAGGTGGCCCAGAGCGACTTCGGTAAGCGCCTGCAGCAGGAGTGCCGTGAGGCCGGTCTGATGGTGCTGGACGGCATGAGCGGCTACTACGGCTCCCGTCAGATCATGTCCAACGGCTTCGCTGTAAACACCCCGGCCGATCTGGTGGGCAAGGACTTCCGGATGCCCAATCAGTCCACCCAGCTGGAACTGGCCGCCGCCTGGGGTGCCAACCCGGTGACCGTCTCCTACTCTGAGACGTACAGCGCTCTGCAGCAGGGCGTAGTGGATTGCCTGGAGAACCCCATCGGTTCCCTGTACTCCGCCTCTATGTACGAGGTGTGTGACTACATGGACCTGTTGACAAAGATAAAATATAGGCTGAGAAATCATATTCTCAGCCCACA
>ERZ1643247.1216-NODE-1216-length-25182-cov-20.653719_pt1 | contig 25182 bp, 18 predicted proteins | sample MGYA00579264_ERZ1643247 | MGnify/ENA primary metagenome ERZ1643247 (study PRJEB29033, sample SAMEA4952262) | chicken gut metagenome | biome: Broiler Chicken; feature: Gastrointestinal Tract; material: Caecum | place: Ireland | collected 2018 | study: Broiler... | reverse complement strand
GTTTTCTCCACTCGCCCGCCCATTGCTGCACAAGGTGATTGGGAACAGTCACCATTGCCTTTTTACAAAGCCCCAACTGCCGCATTTTCATGATGGAGGCGATGGTCGTAAATGTCTTGCCCGCACCCACAACGTGATGAAGTAGCGTGCTTGACGGCGAAGTTATAATTCTGTGTACCGCGTTCTTCTGGTGCGGTTTCAGTTCGATCGCCGGGTTCATTTCTGGGAATTTGAGGTAACTTCCGTCACAGCTCGGAAGCCGCGTTCGATTGAATAGCCTGTTGTACGTCGCCTCCAATTCTTCCCTGCGCTCGGGATCTTTGAAGATCCATTCCGCGAACGCTTCTTTGATCTTGTTCTGCTTCTCTCTCGCCGCGATCGTTTCCGCCTGATTGAGTACCCGCTTTTCCCTGCCGTCCTCCTCGATGGTGTCGTAGATGGTCGTGGCTTTTAAGTTCATCGCGTCGATGAACAAGCGGTATGCAGGCGCGCGTTTGGTGCCGTACACTTCCGTCTGGTTCATCTGCGTGGTGTAACGCACGTTCGGCGTCTGGTCTATCCGCCACGAAGAGTCGTGTGGGTTATAGAACAGCGATACGTCGCTCTCCTGATACCAGCGCACCCCCACAAGCTCGCAATAGAACTGTTTATAGTACGCCTTATCCACCCACGTTGCGCCGAGGCGGACGGCGATCTCGCTCGCCGAAAGCGGTTCGGGCTGCACCGCTTCCAACGCCGCCACATTCTTTTGGTATTCGGGATGCTCTGCGGCAATTGACCGCGCCCGCTCGAGTTTGGTGACGACCTGACCCGAGAGGTATTCTTCCGAAGTGACAAAGCCCGAATATTGATCTTCCGCTTTTACCTGTTCGGGGTCGCGGAATACCGCATTGCCGAGTTCCGAAACGACGGTATCATAACTCTTTCCCGTAAGTTCCTCGATATAGGCAATATCGACCTTCCCCCGCTCGTTCTTACTGATCTGCAACGCCTCGAACGGGTCGTCCGTACTCGTCGGTACGGTATAAGGGCGTATGGTACGCTTGGAGAAAATATCCGCCTTTGTGACCGTCTTGGTCTGCTCGTCCACGTCCTCGCAAGCAAAAAGTAGAGCGCTGTCGCCGTCGTCTTTGAAGAGCTTGCTGTTCGTCTGGCTGTTGAGATTGCCGTACTTCTTTACGAACAGGTCATATCTGCTGTTGAGCGTCCACTGCTCTCTTGTTAAAACCTCGTCCGAACAGCCTGCGATTTGAATATCGAGGATATGATGCAGCTCCTCGCGCAGAGCGATCATGCCATATATCCGCTGGTAGGCGTCCTTCGGGGTCTTGGGGACAGTCTGTTCGACCATCTCGTCGCCCACGCGCTGATACAACTTTCCCCGCTCCGCCTTATAACAGAAGGGCTTGACGTTGTAATCGACCTCCGTTTCCCGCTCCTGTTCGGGCGGGGTTTCGGGGTTTATATAGAAAGATTGCGGCAGGTGTTGTATCGCTTCGGCGAGGGCGTCTTGCAAGTCCCTGCCGTCCGGCTTGACCGTCGTGTCGATGCCGCCGTATAATCCGTGTTCCTCCGCCAAAGTGCCGAGGATCATTTCGGGATGGGCGAGAAAGTAATTGTTGATCTCGTACCCCTCTGCCGTCTTGCCCGTTCCAAGCCATTCCTCTTTGGAAAGGTCTGTTATTTTTTCCTCGCGCTTGCGAAAAAAGAGAATGTCCGCCACCGCTTCCGTTCCCGCCGTCTGCTTGAAGGCGTTGTTCGGCAGGCGTATCGCGCCTAAAAGCTCCGCACGCTCCGCAACGTACTTTCTTGCAGAAGGATTGAGCTTGTCCATCGTGCCTTTCGAGGTGATGACGGCGACGATGCCGCCCGGTCTGACCTTATCCACGCTCTTGGCAAGAAAGTAGTCATGCACCTTGAAGTTATAGCGGTTATAGTCGCTGTCCGCGACGCCGTATCCGCCGAACGGCACGTTGCCGACGACAAGATCGAACTTGTCGTCGGGAAAGCTCGTATCCTCAAAGCCTTTTATCTGCACGCTCGCTTGTGGGTATAACTTCGCCGCGATCCTGCCCGTGATGTTGTCAAGCTCCACGCCGTACAGACGGCTGCCTTCGGCGATCTCTTTCGGCATATAGCCGAAAAAGTTGCCCGTACCCATTGCAGGCTCTAAAATGCGGTTGTTGGCTTTGACACCAAACCTTTGAAGCGCAGCATAAACGCCGCCGATGACTTCCTTCGGGGTATAGTAGGCGTTTAAGGTACTTGACCGCGCCTGTTCATAGTCCTCCGCGGAAAGCAAAGTTTTGAGTTCCGCGTATTCCTTTTTCCAGCTCTCATTTTTCTCGTCGAACGCCTGCGAAAGTCCGCCCCAGCCGACAAACTGCGAAAGTGTTTTCTTTTCCGAGTCCGTCGCCATAGCGCCGTGCTCATCCAAAAAGTTGATAAGCCTGATCGCCGCGATGTTGTTTTTGAACCGCGTCCTTGCCCCGCCGAGGTCGGTCTGGTCGAGAACGGCTGTAAGGTCGGTATTTTCGCCCTGTTCGGGATCGGACGGCTCGCTTTCAGCGGCATCCTCGTACCCGTCCTCACCTTCTTGGGGAAGATAGTTCGGGCAGTAGTCGAGATAAAAGTTTGTATCGAAGGCGTCCGGCGTAAGTTCTACGTCCGCGACTTCCTTGCGCAGTTCCAATACCGCCGCGATCTCTTCCGCGTTCGCTTTGGCAAAGTTCTCGTCACGCGAAAGTTCATCGAAAAAGGTGACCCAGTTCCCCTCGGTCGTGTTCTTCGTACCCTCTTCCACGATTTGCGCTGCTATGGCTTCGACGCGTGCATCGTGTTCCCGCCGCGCCTCTTCCGTGCCTTTCAGCTTCTCGCAGTATTCCTTGTAAAATTCCGCGCGGATATACCACTCGTCGCTGCCGACCGTTTTGACTTCTTCACGCGAAAGCAGCGCTTCTTTGATCTCCTCACAATGCGCGCGGACATAACTCTCGTCCTTCTCAAACGTACCGAAATAAAAGGAATATTGACCGTCTTCTGTGTTTTGCGTACCCTGTTTCACCATACGTTCGGCAAAACTTTGGTTGTATACCGCGTCTTCCGGTGCAAACAGGCGTTCCCTTTCGATGACGTCGCAGACCTTCTCCGCAAACTGTTCCCACGAAAGATAGACGCGAAGTTCGGTGTTGCCGACACGATCGTACTTTGCCATCCAAATGCCGTTTTTATCGTAACGCGCATGATATTGGCTCGTCGCTTCCGTTGCCGTACCGTACTCATCGCACAGAAACACGGCAAAATCCACGATCTTGGTCGTTTGAGAATACTCATCCAAGATCCTCTGCTTGCGGGCAGGCGGCTCCTTCACGATGACCTGTTCGATCAACTCGCGTTTCTGCCGTTCTTCCTCCGCACGGAGTTCCTTTTTCCTGTTCTGCTCGGCGCGGTATTTGACATACTCTGCCTTTTCCTGTTCGGTAAGGTAGTTATCGTCGTCGATGAGGTCGGCGATCCGAAAGGCAACATCTTGCCACTTCAAAAGCACTTCGAGCTTACCGTCCGTACCGTCATGTGAAATGCGGATACCCTTGCCGTCATGCCATTCGTCGTCGCCGTTCGTACTCCCATGTCCGCCGATGCCATATTCGTGTTTTACAAAGTCCGCGAACGCTTTGGGCGTTGGGTTTTCGTCGTACTTGTCAAAGATACGGCATTTTCCGTACTGAACACCGCTGCCGTATTGCAGCGCCCGTTCGATGAGTTGCTCGCGTTCGGACTTCGGCTCGATCAGGTCGAACATGGAAAGCTGCGGCTTTTGTTTGCGCTTTCTTTCCTGTATCCCCTTCTCGTCCTTCTTCGGCGCGGGCTTTTCCGTTTCGGCTTCTTCTTGTTCGGATTCTTCCTCAAAAAACGCCCCGTCGTCCGCGAAATCGTCCTCTTCCGTTTCTTCCTCTTCCGATTGTTCATCGTCAAAGGGGTTCGGCTCGTCGTCGATCTCTACAAGAACGAGCTTTTTGACGGGCGAAGTCTGTTCGGCTTCCTCCCCGAAAAGCTCGGCAAGTTCATCCGCCTCTTCGCCGTGCGCGGGTTCTTCCTTTTCCCTCTGCCCGAGAGCTTCCGCATGAGATAGAACGTAGCGCGGCTCTTTGCCGTCCTCCGCAAGGATCACCCCGTGCTTTTTAAGGATCTTTTCCATGTACGCATCCGCCGCGAAGTACGGGAAGCCGCACATGGGAACGCGTTCCGAAAGCCCGACGTCGCGGCTCGTAAGCGTGAGCCCGACCTCTTCCGCAACGATTCGCGCGTTCTCGCCCATCACCTCATAAAAGTCGCCGACGCGCAATAATACGATCGCTTTTGCGTTGAGCTTCTGCGCTTCCAGATACTGACGATATACAGGACTGACCGTTGCGCCCTGTTCGGGCGCAAGATTTTCGCTCTCCTGTTCGGAAGCGCGTATCTCGTCCGCCGTTTCAACGCCCTGTTCGGGCTGTTCCCGCGTTTCCGTCTGTTCGGCGGGTTCGCTTTGGATAATAGGCTCGTCCGATACCGTTTCTTCATCAATATCATTTATGACTTCGACTTCCGACTGCTTGCTCTGATAGGCTTCCTCGATCTCTTCCGCTAAAAGCTCCGAGCGGATATACAGTTCCTTGACGAACGCGGCGTTTTCCCTGTACGAATACGGCAGCTCGTGCAAGCGAATGTTCTGCGTTTTCGGGAAGCCCGTCTTGCAATAGAGCGAATATGCGATCCCCTCCGCGAGCAGACGGTCGTACTGTTCGTCGCCCGTAAGCTCGTTCTGCTTTTCCAGATAGGTATATACGCCGTTGTGGATCTTCCGATAATCGCTCCGTCCGTTCTCCTCGTAAGCGTTCGTGCCGTTCAGCTCGTCCAAACCGATGAGAAGGTGTTTGAGCGGAAGGATGGGGCGCTGATACCGCCCGTCCCCGTATGTATCGTTTGCGTCGAAAACGAATTGCTTGTAGCCATCGTGATCGTAGTAGGCGATGCTCTTTCTGCCTTTGATGACGCGCCTGCCCATTGCGTTCCATTCTTCCATCGTGTTGCAGACGGTAGCATTGGGGCGCTCTGCAACGATCTGACAGGCGTCGTGCAGGTTGATGTACTCGTTCTGCGCGATGAAACGGTAAAAGTTTTTTAACCCCTCTCCGCTTTCGAGCATCGCCGCGATCTTCGCGTTGCGTTCCGAAAGTCTGTGTTCAGCCATTGCCGCGCCTCCCGAACATTCTGCGGCTCGGAAGCTCGTCCGAATACAGCATCATGTCCTCCAACGCACCACTCTCTTCCCAATTATCATAGGCGTCGCAAAACTCTTCTTCTATCTTGCGGCTTCTTCTCTCTCCCGGCAATTCCCGTCCGCACGGGATATCCGGATTGAATTTGTTGCTCATGTTTCTTCCCTCCGCTATCTCTCTTATCCGTCGTTTTTCTTCTATCGTCGGAAACCATAACACTCGGAGCGCCTGCCGTGCGCCTATTAAGTAGATGAGTGTCGTGATCTCCTTTTTGCCGAATGTTCTGTGCTTATATAATTTCCATCGCAACCTGCGGGGAGGGATTTTTAGCAGTTTTGCCAACCTCCCCATACGCATATTTTTTTGTTTCAGCCAACCTTGCAGGGCACGGCGGTTGAGCGAAAGCCCGGAAGAATAGTCAATACAAGGCATCGCCGACTTGGATATACTTGCTTTTGAAGCCATCTAATGTTTCCTCCTCAAAGTCGATGAGCTCCGTAACGGTCTGTTCACCGAGATCGTTGTATATCTCCCGCACGGCATCGTATCCGATCCTGCCGCCCTGTTCGAGCAGTTTCAAAACGGATACGCTGACGCCCAGCACAGACGAGAGCGCCTGATAGTCCTCAATTCCGTTTCGCTCGATAAATGCCCTGCACCCTGCAATGTTCAGCTTCATGTTTCTTGCTCCTTTGAAGGAAGAAACGTTTATCTCCCCTCAATAGGGAGGCAAGTAAGAGGGCTAAAAGTTTACATCGGAAAGAAAATTTCTTAAAAAATTTTTTATCCGACCCATTTTCCGAGAAAGCGCCGCCTTTTTTACACCAAGATGAGCCGCAATCTCGTTCTGATGAAAACCCTCTATCCACATCGTTAAAAGCTCCTTGTCGGTATCCGATAAGGCATTTACCGCCTTTGCCAATTCTTCGTTTTCAAGCTCATCGATCCAGCCGTATCTTGAAAAGTCGGCATGATTATCCTCTACCGCCAGCTTTTCAAAAAACTTCTTGTAGAGAGGATTGTCCTTATTGATGTCCTCATCTTCGCTCGTCTGAATATCCAGCCGCTGCGTATGTACCGCTTCCCTGCGACGGCTTTTATACCATTCGCGGTCAAACGCATGAAGCGCTTGTATCTGCTCTTCCGTCATCCCTGCCGCAAGGTACTGCTTGCGAAGTTCTGTTTGCTCGCGTTCAAAACGCCTGCGTTCTGTGCCGTCATGCCATTCCATGTTTTGAATTCCTCCGATTTGATTTTTCTTTGAAAATCGCAATCGGACGGATCCGCCCCGTAAACATGAAAAACGCCCGACTGCGGTCGGATCAAACCGCGATCGGGCGCAAAAAGGCGCAAAAAATACGCCCCACAAGAATTAAGCCCTATATGGGTTCGATCCTTGTGAGGCGTGGATAACTTCTTTTTACAGATAGCTTCTGTTTCTGCACAACTTATATCACGCCGCGCAGTTCGGTCTTATGGTTCTATACTGCCTCTGTCCACGAACGTGATACGTTTTTACTTATTCAGTTGTCTTATGAATTAGCTTGCCTTCCTCGGTCTTGCGCTTACCACGCAGGACCCGCTTTCCTCTTTCGAGATCAGCAGCGATGCACCGCACTCCCTGCACTCGATCTCAACCTCTTTGCAAATACTTACCTTCAATAGCGTCGCGCCGCAGAACGGACACTTTAACACCATTCGTTTATACAAATTCGATCACCTCCAAAGCAAAGATCATGTTGAGACGGCAACGGGGATACCGATCTCACAAACATCCATTCAAATGCGAACGTTTGTTTATATTTCTATCTTATCACCCTCATCGGGAAAAGTCAAGAGAAAAAAGCAATTTTTACGAGACAAAAAATATTTTTTCAGCCCGCAAAAATCTTATATATACCGGCGCACGTCTGTCATATATCTTGTGTTATAATACTTGTTTCACAGAAAAAGAGGTGCCACAGGCACCCCTTTCGTTTACTTTGCAGACTCAAGTAACAACCTTACGGTATTTTCCAGACAATTTTCATCCGTTGAATCAATCGTCAGATAGTAGTAAACTTCCTCATAGATAAACTTCGCGTCCACATGGTATATGACCTGATTGATTATCTCCGATACAAAGCTGACTTCTATTCCGTCAATCGCAATATTCTCATCCGCTAATTCATATTGTTTGAAAACCGATAGCTCTTGCGCAACCTCTTTAATATAATATCTGATCTCACTGTAACTTGTTTCCGACCGAATCGATGTGTTGGATATTATGCCGTTCGGCATGGTATTTTATTGTCTTTATAAAAGCCGGAGCGCAAGGGCCGTAGTCCTTGCGCTCTCAAACTTATTCTTGATTTTGTTCTCCCTTCGGGCCGTAGTGATCGAGCAGGGCTTGATACCCTGCAACGATCAGCTCCACCTTAGTTATCCTGTTCTTTTTGAGAAAGGAACAGATCTCGTCGTGCAGCTCCCTCGGCAGCCGCGTATTATATTGCTTTATCGCCTGCTCCCGTTCCTCTTTATTCCGCGCCTCATAATTTCGGCGCGCGCGGCGGATCGGCGTATCTTCTTTCTTTGCCATAGTACCCTCTCATTCCGTGATCGCACAGATCATTGCTCCGATGCAGTTCATGATAAACGCCCCGACAGCGACAACGCCTATAAACAACGCTTTCAGAAGCCCTTTCCCAAATTTCAAAACGGCTTTCATATTGTAACCTCCGCTTTTCTATGAGTCAACAGTCGCCCGCAAGACAAGGAAGGGGCGGAATGCTGCGAGGGCGCATACTTAAACGTATGTAACCGAGCAGACCCGTAACCCTGACGCCGTATTGCGGGATGAATGCTGGCTCAGACATACACAAGCTCAGAAAGTATCTCCTCCTCTATGAGCTTTTGTATCTCCGTCTGCCTGCGGTAGTCCTCCATAAAGTTGCCCGTCCGTTTGTAACGTTCATCTTGGGAGAGCTTCGCATACATAGTTTCGTACAGCTCGTCCGCCTGACGGTCGATGCCGTGCAGGCATTCGGGAAGGTTTTTAATCGCCCAATATTTGCCGACATTCTCCTCTTCCAGATACTTCTTGGCGAGCGTTCCGTACTTACCGTAGGTGTGCTTGACAGGCTTGACTGCTTGCCGATAGACTTTGATCTCTTCTTCGGTCAACCCCTCTCCCCTGTCCGCTTTAGCAATGATCTCCTGTGCGTTCATGACTGTGCCTCCTTTCTGTGTTTGTGCTCCTATTATATCGTGCTATCACGATATTGTCAAGAGTTCCGTGTGATTTTCCCGAAAAAAATTTTTACGTTACAAGCGCAGCGATGCCGCACTGTTTTGCGCACGGCGGCGCCATATTTCCCCTAAAAATATTACTTCTAAAAAATTCTACCCCCCCCCCTTGTTGACGGGCGCCCGCCCGATATGATATAATCAAGGAGTGGAGAGGATATGAAAAATTTTGTATTTGACTTATACGGAACGCTGGCGGATATCCGCACCGACGAGACTTCTGCCCGCTTCCGAAAAAAGACGGATGCCCTGATGCTGCGTAAATTCGGCATTGCGCATTTTTGCAAGCAGCTGCAAGCAGTAGCGCCTTACTCCTCGGCAGAAGATGATGAGCCCGACTTCTTTCCCGCATTTTGCAGTATCTTCGGAAATGACGCCGCAGCCCAAGCAGCAGCGCTCTATCGGAAAAAATCACGCGCTTTTTTAAGGGTCTATTGCGGTGTACGCCCCTTGCTGCGAGAGCTCGCGCGGCACGGCGCAAAGGTCTATCTGCTTTCCAACGCCCAGGCGTGCTTTACAAGAAAAGAGCTAGATATGCTGCGCCTGACGCCCTGCTTCAACGGCATAGTGCTTTCTTCCGAATTCGGGAAGAAAAAGCCCTCTGCGGCCTTCTTTACACATCTCATGCAGCGATATAAACTCGATCCTTCCGAAACCATTTACATTGGCAACGACCTTGCGGCAGACATCGAGGGAGCCAAGCGTGTAGGGTGGAAGACCGCCTATATTTACAGCAATCTTTCCCCCGCGCAAGACAGCCTCTCCGCCGCCACAGGCCTTGCCGACTTCGCAACGGAGTCGTTTCGAGAAATGGCAAATTATCTTTTGGCGCTCGCTTCAAAGTAGCACCGTACCCGCGATATCGGCGTTTTTTTACTGAACTTTATGCCCGATCGGACGCAACAACGAGCTCGCCGAAAAAAGCCAGTTCCTCTGCCGACAGGCGATGCTTTAAGCGATATTTCCAATTTTCGCCGACTGTACCCGGAAGATTCATGCGCGAACGGTTATTCTGCACGAGGATATCCTGCATTGGAATGACCGTAAGCCACGATGGGCAGAGCATGGCGATCTTGACGACCGCGCGTACGACTTGTTTCTTATTGGCAAGGGGCATCGTTTCGCCAAGCTCCGTAAGCGTTTTTGAAACGCCATTGTGAAACGCCGCGTACTGCTTCGGCTTCATGGCATACAGAAAGCCGAGCATGGTATCGTTGTCGTGCGTTCCCGTATAGCACACAGAGTTCTCTTCGATGTATTTCGGCAAATACGGATTCTTAGGATCTCCGTCAAAGGCAAAGCCCATGATCTTCATGCGCGGATAACCAGTTTCACGCACCAAACGGCGCACGCCGGCATCCTGCACCCCTAAGTCTTCGGCGATGATATTCAGCTTGCCCAACTTTTGTTCGGCAAAGCGGAAGAGTTCGCTCTTGGGGCCGCTTCGCCATACGCCGTGTACGGCATTGGGGCTGTCTGCCCCGATCTCGTAATAACGGTCGAAGCCGCGGAAATGATCGAGACGCACCACATCGTAGAGACGATATGCCTGACGAAGGCGTTCGATCCACCAGGAATAGCCGTCTTTTTTATGTGCAGACCAGCGATATACGGGGTTGCCCCATAATTGCCCCGTCTCGGAAAAGAAATCAGGTGGCACCCCTGCAACCACTTTGAGGCTCAGATCATTGTTAAGTTTGAAAAGTTCGGGGTGCTGCCAGACGTCTACGCTGTCATACGCGACATAGAGCGGCAGATCGCCGATGATGAGAACATTTCTATCGTTGGCATACTTCTTCAGAGCCAGCCATTGCTTGCGGAATACATATTGCAGAAACTGCCAGAACAAATATTCCCGCATGTTTTCTTCTTTGAACTTTTTTAATGCGACGGGAGACGCCTTTTTATATTCCCGCGGCCAATAATAGAAGGATACTTGCGCAAACTGCTTTTTTAACGCCATAAAGAGCGCATAGCCTTCAAACTCGCCCTCTTCTACAAAGGCTCGGAATTCCGTATTTTGCAGATCGAACCTTTCAAAAGCGCGGCGCAACACGACATATTTTTTTTTATACAGAAAAGAATAGTCGACGTTTGCCTTTTTGTAACGGCATTCTGCAAGCTCGGAACGTTTTAGCAGTCCTTCCTCTTCTAAAATTTCAAGATCAATGAAATAGGGGTTGCCCGATCCGCTGTAGACCGACTGATAGGGAGAATCGCCAAATCCCGTCTGTACCAGCGGCAAAATTTGCCAATATCTGACCTTCATCTGCGACAACAGATCGACGAAACGATAGGCCTCCTCTCCAAATGTGCCGATACCATATTTTCCGGGAAGTGATGAAATATGCAGCAATACTCCCGCTGCTCTTTCCTCCGTCACGATTTTTCCTCCACTTTTGTCTTCTTTACGTCGATATGCCAGATGAGTTCGGCATAATCTTTAACGGAACGATCGGATGAGAAATAATAGGAATTTACCACATTCGCAAGCTGTTTGCCCACAAACTTCTCACGCTCTTGATAGTCTTTGTTCACCTCGAGCACTGCACGGTAATATTCATCGACATCGCGGAAGATAAAATAGTGATCGGGTCGATGCCAGCTCGCCCCTATCGTGAGAGAATCATATAACTCACGGAAGATACCTGTGCCGTCATCGGAAAAGGTCCCGTCTATAAGCGTACTGACAACGCGCATCCATTCGGGATGTTCCCTAAGCCATGCGACGGGATCGTAGCCGTCCTTCCGCAGCCGTTCGATCTCTTCAACACGGGCACCAAAGATATAGTTACTCTCTTCACCCGCTTTTTCCACGATCTCGATATTCGCGCCATCCATTGTTCCGAGCGTCACGGCCCCATTCATCATGAATTTCATATTGCCTGTGCCGCTCGCTTCGAGCCCTGCCGTCGATACTTGCAGTGAAACATCGGTCGCAGCCACGATTTTTTCGGCATATGACACATTGTATTCCGTGACAAAAACGCCCAAGAGCGATGCTTTCGTATCCTCATCCGCATTGATCTTTTTGACGATCTCGTTGAGGTACTTGATGATGCCCTTCGCTCGGGCATAGCCCGGGGCACTCTTTGCGCCGAATAAGAACACGCTCGGTGCAAAGCCGTCTATTTTGTGTTCCTTCAAATCAAAGTACAGGCGCAAGAGAACGAACGCCGTCATCAGCTGCCGCTTATATTCATGCAGCCGCTTGACCTGCGCATACAAAAGCTTACCGCAGCCAAGTTCGACCCCCTCTGTTTTGCCGATATAAGCAAACAGCTGATCCTTTTTTTCTTCTTTTGCCGCCGCAAAACCATCCAAAACGCCTGGATCCGTGATATGAGGCGCAAAAGAGGCAAGTTCTTCAAAATGTTCACGCCAATGCGTGCCGATCTTTTCGTCAATGATCCTGCATAATTCGGGATCGGCAAGTTCCAGCCAACGGCGCTGTGCCACGCCGTTTGTCACATTGGTGAACTTATCCGGATAATGTGCATACTCGGCGGCAAATAAATCGCGCTTGATTATTTCGGAATGGATCTCCGCCACGCCGTTGACCCTTTCGGAAACAAAAACTGCCGTATTTGCCATGGAAAAACGCCGGCTGCCTTTATCATAAATATGCGTTTGGACTATCTCTTCCTCAGAATAGCCCTCTTTTCGATGTTTCCTGCTCTGCGTTTGGTCCATCTTTTGCAAAATAGAAACGATATCGGGAAGGATCTTTACGAGCAGCTTTTTATCCCAGCATTCGAGAGCTTCCGGAAGAATGGTATGGTTGGTATAATTGAAAACCTTTTGGGCAATGTTTAATGCCTTACGATAGCTCAAGCCCTTTGTTTTCAGCACGCGGATCAATTCCGGAATGGCAAATACGGGGTGTGTATCGTTGAGCTGAATGCAGTTTTCTCTTGCGAAATAGTGAAAATCGTTTCCGTGACGACTCTCATATTCGCGCACGATATCCCCGACCGCTGCTGCCGAAAGAAAATATTCCTGGCGAATGCGAAGCAATTTCCCTTCCTCGGAACTATCGTCGGGATACAATACTCCGCTGATCTTTTCGGCAGCTTTGCTTCCTTCTGCTTGATATAAGCGCAGCCCATTGATACGCTTGCCGATCAAAGGCATATCATACGGAACTGCCGCGACATCCATATCTGCGAAATGGATGATCTGGCTTTCATCCTCTTTGCGCACGCTCCAAGGATCGCCGAACTTCTGCCAATCGTCCGGAACTTCCTTCTGAAAACCATTCTCGAAAGTTTGGCGGAACAAACCGTATTTATAGCGTATCCCGTAGCCGTACAACGGCAATCCGACGGCGGCACCCGAATCCATATAGCAGGCAGCTAATCTGCCCAGGCCACCGTTTCCGAGAGCAGCGTCTTCGATTTCTTCAAACAGCGCAATATCCACGCCCTTTTTCTTTAATACGGCGTTTACTTCATCCAACACGCCCAGCTCTAAGAGGTTATTAAAAAACACTCTCCCGATCAAAAACTCGATAGAAAGGTAATGTACGCATCGATTTGCTCTTTTGTTGAAATCGACATACTTCATTGCGAGTGCGGAAATATCGCAATACAACCGAGCCACGCTTTTGCCCGCAACATCGAGTTCATTCAACTCTTGTAAAAATTGTTTTTTATCCATCTGACTCCTCTAAACACCCTGTATTGTTATATCATATAAACACCCAAACCGATTGCGGCGCGAAACAGATCGCCTCTCCGCAATCGGTTTTTCCCGAATCACGGCCGCACGGCGAAGCTCTTAAACGAGCTTTATGCCGCGCGCCGCCTCTGCAACGCCTGCTCGATCAAAGCGGGGGGAAAGATACACTTTGCCGGAAACAGGTTTATCGGTAAACACATTCACAATATTCTCTCCGATGCGGACCCGCGCGAACCTTTCGGTGCCATACTCGCAGAACGAAACCACATCGCCTTCGATCCCCTCTTGTGTAAACTCTATGTCATAAGGGGAAAATTCAAAAGTGAACAGGGAGGAAAAGACTTCTCGAGGAGATAATGCCGAGAATAATTTTTGTGAAATGTGTTCGGGGGCAGGGAAAAGCGTTTCGCATACATTTAAATAGAAGTTGATCGACTTTTTCTTTTTGAGTTTACCGTTTACATCACATTCGGTTGTTTCCTTTTTCTTTTCAAATCTGCCATCAAGACGGACCATCTCTTCGAGCGGCTGAACAATCTCGTTGCCTACGCTCAGGGTGATCTTTTTCAAATCGAATCCGATCAAACAGGGTTCGGGCACTTTTTCTTCCGACGATACAGCATACAAGCGCCTGCCCTTCAATTCAACACTTACAAGATACCGATCTCCGACCTGCTCACAGTCAACGATCTGGGCAGGGATAGTGCCGTGAAACATGATGCAATCTGAGGGGATAAGCACTGTTCCGCTGCCATTCCCTATAGAGAGCGCAGGAGGAAGTTTGATCGAAGTTTCACAGAATTCCAACGTACCGTCTTGCACTTCACACTCTACTTCGTTGATATCGGGAATACGCGGTACGATCGTCTCTTCCGTCTCTTTGTCAAAGTAGTGCATTTTCTTTACATTAAAAGCAACTTCGCAGACATCCCCCGGGCGGTAAGTATGCGACAGCGTTGTTTTTACGATAATGCGCGTTGAACTCTCACTATATCCGTCTCCATTCATGTTGATATCGCCGTAAACGAGAGACTCGTCGCCAAGGTCTTCCACATGAGAAACGATCATCTTGACCTTATATGGGCTTGCGGCGACAACATTGGGAGCAAGCGAAATATCTTCGGCGCGGATACCGATATACACTTCGCTGTTTCCGTCGAAATATTTCGGTCTTGCCTTTCTCAGGTACTCATAGGGCAGCGTCATGCGCGCATCCGTATATTTGAAAGCGACCTCCACTTTCTCGCCGCTCTTTTTTAATGTTCCTTCAAAAAAGTTCATCTGCGGCGTACCGATGAACCCTGCAACAAACTTGTTTTTCGGATATCGGTAAAGATTTTTAGGCGTATCGATCTGCTGCACGAATCCACTCTTCATGACCACGATGCGGGTACCCATGGTCATTGCCTCGACCTGATCGTGTGTAACATAAATAAATGTTGTATTTAACTTTGCGTGCAATTTCAGGATCTCCGCGCGCATCTGTGTGCGGAGTTTTGCATCAAGATTGGAAAGCGGTTCATCGAGCAGCATCACCTTCGGATCGCGAACGATGGCTCTGCCCAGCGACACGCGCTGACGCTGACCGCCGCTCATTTCCTTCGGCTTCTTGTCGAGATATTCTTTGATGCCCAAAATTTCGGATGCCTGCACGACCCGCTCATGGATCTCTTCATTCGACATCTTGCGCACACGAAGACCGAATGCTATGTTTTCATATACGGTCATATGCGGATAGAGCGCATAGTTTTGAAAGACCATCGCAATATCCCTGTCCTTCGGCTCGACATCGTTCACGACCACATCGCCGATGCTGAGTTCGCCCGCCGAGATATCTTCCAATCCCGCGATCATACGCAGCATTGTCGATTTACCGCAGCCCGACGGACCGACAAATACAATAAACTCCTTATCCGCGATCTCCATATTAAAATCGTTGACCGCTTTCGTCCCGTTAGGATAGACTTTGTAAATATGTTTCAGACTCAGACTTGCCATAATACACCTCTTTTTTTCCTGTTTATGCCATGACCGCGATGGAATATCCCGGCATTCGCAATGCGCCGCTGCTTTCTTGCACTTCTCCGTCTATGGTCAAAGATGCAGCAAGTCCGCAAGGCCATTCATATTCAACTATCTGCTCTTCCTGCGCAAAATTGATGACGATATAGACCGTTTCATCATTCCACTTCTTGCTCAACAGCAGAACATCAGGTTCATCATATTCGATCCGCGACGGAACGCCCCGCATGATGGACGGAAACGCATTCCTTATCAGGTTACATTGCTTATAGTAATTCAAGATCGAGCTTTCATCGGCTTGCTGCTGCAATACGCCGTCGAACTCATATTCCCGCGTCGTTGTACCGGGAGGATAGATCTTGAATTCCTGCTCGGTATCCCAAAGCATCCCGATACGCTTGTCCGGATCTGTAGCTGCCCCGACCATACCGATCTCATCGCCATAATACGTGAACAGATTTCCGTTCAGCATCCCGGCAAGCCCGTAACCAAATTTAATACGATCTTCCTTTCTGCCCAAAACGCCGGCGATCCTTCCCGTATCGTGATTGCCCAAAAACGGTGCGGCGATCGCATCCCCAGCCACCTCATTCAGCTCTTCTAATGCGGAATAGTAATAGTCTGCGGGCGTAACGGAAAGAAGTGTTTGATTGATATATCCTGAAGCTTGCGACATCGGGAAATAAAAGAAGCTGTCCGCACCGCCTTGATAAAATTCTTCAATGACGGCTCGATTCGACCAAACCTCTCCCACAATATAACAGTCGGGATCATATTTTTCCGCTTCCGATTGGATCCATCCTGCAAAAGCAGCGCTCTTCTGATTGTTTCCCGTATAATAACTTGTGCATGCATCGAGACGAAAACCATCCACTCCCTTTTCCAACCAGAACTGCATGATGGATGAGATCTCTTTGCGGACACTGTCATTATCCAAGTTCAGGTCGGGCATACCGCTATAAAAGCGGGCCTCGTAGTAGACGTTCCCCTTTTGCGCATACCCGTTGAGCGGCTGCTCGCTGAAATTGTAATAACCGAAATAAGGATCATCTGTTTTTCCGAGCTGCGCCGCAACAACGGCTTGCTTGAACCAAGGATGCTGGTCGGAAGTATGGTTCACCACAAGATCGAGTATGACTTTGATCCCTAGCTCGTGAGCGGAGCCGACAAGATTTTCAAAATCATCCATAGTGCCATACAAAGGGTCGACTGCGTAGTAATCTGTAACGTCATATTTATGGTAAGAGGGCGAAGCGCAAATCGGCATCAGCCAAATTGCCGTATATCCCATCTCTCGCACATAGGAGAGTTTTTCGGTTACTCCGTTAAAATCACCTACACCGTTCCCATCCGAATCATAGAACGAATACACAAATATTTCGTAATAGTTGTCATATTTATCGTCAACGATATTTTCTTTCAACTCGTGTTCGCCGCCGCACCCCGCAAACATAGACAGTGCAAAACAAAACACAATGACGATTGACAAAAACAAAGATTTTTTCTTCATGGCGATCAATCATCCCTTCACGGCGCCTCCCGTGACTCCTTCAACATAATACTTCTGCAGCCAAATAAACAATGCCGCAATCGGAATAGATACCAATACTGCACCCGCACAGAAACGTGTAAAGTATTCTGCAATATTTTCTCTTTGAAGCATCTGACGAAGCCCGTTGGCCACATTAAACATTTCCTGATCGCCAAGCATCAATAATGACGAAAACATATACTCTCCCCATGGCATAAGGAATGCCTGCAAAATCGTATAGACGATGATCGGCTTGGAAAGAGGAAGAATGACCTTAAAGAAGATCGTATGACGGCTTGCCCCGTCTATCTTTGCAGCTTCATCAAGAGATTTCGGGATCGTATCGAAAAAACCCTTGCAAATATAATACTGCATGGCGCTGCTCGCAACATACACCAGAATGAGTCCTACCAGGCTCTGCGTCAGACCGATCTCCTTCAGAACAAAATATACCGCCGTCATCGACATAAATCCCGGGAACATACCGAGCACTAACAAAAGATTCATCAATCCCTTTCTGCCGCGGAAACGGAGACGGGAAAGTGCATAACTTGTCGCAAGAACGACGATCGTCTGAATGATACACACCACTACGGCCGTAATGAATGTATTCAGATACCAGCGGGGGAAATTGAAAAGAGACGTATCCGTAAATAATTCGATATAGTTATCAAACGTGAACTCTTTCGGGATCAGATAGCTTGTATATGCCCCCGGTTCGCCGCGGAACGATTGTAAGATCAGGTAGATATACGGGATCACCCAGATAATGCTTATGATAACGAGGATCGTATATCCTACGGCATTGGAAACACGTTCGACGCGCTTTTTACTTCTGTATTTTTTTTGTTTACCGGTTTTGATCGCTTCCATCATCACATAAACTCCTCTTCATTCTTCACGGCCTTTGACTTGTTGTAAAAAATCAGAGAAATGACGGCTATAATGATGAAAGTGACAATGCCGATGACAGCGGCAAAACTATAATTCTGTTCATTATACGTCAACTTATACAACCATGTAATCAGCAAATCTGTCTGTCCCGCATTCTGATAATCCAACGAAAGAGGATTACCACCCGTCAGCAGGAAGATGACATTAAAGTTATTGATGTTTCCGACAAATGTATTGATGAGATAAGGCGTCGTGACAAACCACATATACGGCAGTGTGATCTTCATGTATGTTCTGAAAGGGCTTGCCCCGTCGATCTTGGCTGATTCATAGAGATCTGCGGGAATATTCATGAGGATACCCGTCGTGATAAGGACGGTAAACGGGATACCGATCCAAATATTCACAATGATCACGGTGACCTTCGCCCAAATTCCGTCTGTCAGGAACGGCAGAGACTGTTCGATCCAACCCCAGCTTTTCAGCAGATTGTTGATGATCCCTTCGGAACCAAGCATTTGGCTCATCAGGAGCAGAGATACGAACTGAGGAACGGCAACGGAAAAGATAAGGATAGTCCTCCATAACTTCTTAAATCGTATTCCCTTTTTATTGATTAGAAGCGCAACGAGCATCCCGAGGATATAGTTTGTAAATGTAGCAAAAAATGCCCAAAGCAAAGTCCAGATCAAGACTTCGCGAAATGTATATGCAAATGCGGGTCCCGTTACACCGGTTCCACCTAAGATCGTTCCAAAGTTCTGCATCCCAACCCAATCGAACAGACGGGACGGAGGCATATGCACCTGATCGTAATTGGTAAAAGCGATCAGCACCATGAAGACAATAGGAATAATATTGAAGACAAGAATGCCGAGCATCGGAATCCCGAGCAATGTTTTATAGTACTGCTCATTGACCATAGAATTCAATGCATCTTTGGTACTCGGCAATTTCTTACCGATCTCAGCCATCTCCTGCAATACGTTATTGGTACGGAGATTCTGATACCACATATATACGAAAGCACCGATAAAGAAAATCGTGAGAACAGAATAGAGCAAGATCAGCATACTGTTATCATAATATACGTACTCAAAAATGCCTGTCTCTTCGTTAAAGACCTCGGCCATTGCCACATCGCCAAGGCTGCCCATCTTTACAAGATACTTCCAGCCAAATAAAGTAAGATATAATATAAAAATGATCTCAAACCCGAGATACATTGCACCGCGCAGATACTGACGGCGAGCAAAGTGACCGAACCCCATAATCACGAAAGACAGCCTTGTCTTCCAGTCTCCATCCTTTGCGGCACGATATACTTCTTGAAACACGGATACAAACTGCATGCCGAAGCCGCAGAGCACCTCCCAGAGCTTTTGAAAAAAACGTTTTAGCCCTGCAGGGATCCCGCGGAAAAAATGCTCTGCCCGATAGATGAATTTTTGCCAAGGGTTCATTTTCAGATATTCTAAATTCAGCATGTTTTCTCCCTTATCGTCAACAAAGGGCATTCACGGCGCTGCGTGGATGCCCTTTGCCGCACGATCAAAAATTAGTTTTCAGACGCTCTGATCAAGTCAGCCATAGTCTTCAGTTTTTCTGCAAGATTTGCTGTCGTGACAGTCTTTGCCACTACTTCCTGCCCAAACGCTTCCACGGCAGACCAGAAGCCGCCAGGGACCGCAACCTGTGCCGTCGCAAATTCCGCCTGTTCGGCAAGAGCCGCAAGTGCGATATTTGCTTTTACCGCATCGGAAGATGCGACCTTGGTGTTGGAAGGACCGATCTGCATGTCGTCGAATCTCTTCTGCTGCATTGCTTCACCAGAAAGGAATGCAGCAAGGCGATGTGCGTCTGCAAGATGATCGGAAGTAGGATTGACGCCGTACAGCTTGCACCCTGCAAAGGAGCCCATTTGATAGGTCTTCCCGTCTACCTCAAACGTAGGAAGCTTGCAAGCGGCATAATTGTCGCCCAATGCATTGGATACCAATTCCGCATTCCATGTACCGGAAACAGCCGCACCGAATGAACCGTCCGTCAAAGCAGCACTGATGCTGTTGTCGTCACCGTTCAAAAATGCGCTGGAATTTGCAAGATTGATCATTGCCTTACCCGCAATAGTCCCCTTTGTTGCGTCATCGAAGTCACAAGCAACGGAAGCGACCGAACCATCGGAATTGTATGTAACATCGTAGCTGGCGCCTGCACCGAAGAAGAAGGCGGCATCATACCACGAATTATCAAGGTCGAAGATGAAAGTGCTGCTTGCTGCCGCACAATCGGCAAGGATGCCTTCAAGCGTATCAGCGTGCGTTACTTTCGACTTGTCATAGTAAAGGAAGTATCCGTTATCATCCGAATAAGGATAAGCATACACCTTGCCGTCAAACGTAGCCGCTTCTACCGAACTTGCCGAGTTGTTCGCCTGAATATCAGAAAGATAGGTACCGCCAATCTGAGCGAGAGCACCTGCTCGCTGCAAGACAAGCAGCTGGTCATTGGCAAATGCATAAACATCCGCACCGGCACTGACATCGGTCGTGATCTGCGACGCCGCATCCGCTTCGGAAACAACGTTATAGGTGATCGTATACTCTTTGTCGGTATACTCCTGCTTGAATGCCTCAATCATCTCTTCAGCCATCTCCTGCTGTTGCGACGGGCCCCAAAGGACAAGGGAAACTTTCTCTTTTTCACCGTCAGGACCAGGACCAGGGCCGGGACCGGGCTCATCGGGATTACAGCCTGCAAGGATAAACCCTGCGGAGAGCGCCATCGTTGCCGAGAGCGCAAGTGCAATAAGTTTCTTTTTCATGGTATTTTTTCCTCCTTGAAAATATTTTTTTACCACTTTTTCTGTTTGATGGGGAAACATCTATCACATAGATTGGAACCTCCTTACCTATTTATGAAGACTCATGACGCACCATGATTTGGGGGAATGAAGTAATAGTACGCCATGAGCTTCTACCATGATTTTTCCCTCTGCCATATACAGCCCGGCAGGATCTGCCCTATGGATATCGGCAAGAACTTGCACCGCTTCACTCAAATATAATGCAAGCGGACGATGCGTGTTATTTATGCAATATATATTGTTTCCGACCGAGTACACAGCTGTTCCGCGCCGCGATGAAAACCTTCTACACACTTTTTCAGGGACAACCGAAAGGTCGTCAAAAACATGATTGTTCCTTCGTATCGCAATCAAGCCGCGATAATACTCGACTGTGCCGGCAAACTCTTCGCGCCTTTTCCAATCAAGCATATTGATACTATCGGGGGAACGATAACTGTTCCCGTCCATATGTTTTGTGCGAAGAAACTCTTCCCCCGCCTGTATAAACGGGATGCCAAGCCCGGAGAACAGCATAAACGCTGCCATCCTCTGCGCACGCTCCACGTCGAATCCATCCTTTGTAACGGCAGAGATATGATCGAACAAAGTATAGTCATCGTGGCAAGCGCAATACAATATCTGTTGACAAGGAGATAAAACCTCAATGCTGTCCTTATCAGCATCTATCCCCTTTGTGCCGCCCAATATACCGCTCATCGCCTTTTCCAGCGACGAAAAAGAACCTTCAACAAATCCACGTTTCAATCCGCCGTAATGTCTGCCGCGTATCCCGTCGCGGGCAAATCCGTTAAAGATCGCAATCCGCTCGGAAAGTTCCTTCACATGCTTGACGTCTGCGCCTTCGATGCCGTACGGAGGACGATAGTACCATGGTTCTCCGTACATCAAAATGTTTTTACCGTGGCCATCGGGGAACGCCTCATCCAATGCTTGACGGATCTCATTCATTGTCTCAACATCATGAAGACCCATCAGGTCAAAACGAAACCCATCGACATGATATTCCTTCGCCCAATAGATCACGCTATCGATCATCAGACGGCGGAACATCTTCTTTTCGCTCGCTGTCTCATTTCCGCATCCGGAACCGTCACACAGTCTTCCGTTTCCGTCATGCCTATAATAATAACCCGGAGCACATTTTTCCAAAGCGTTGTCCGTTATGGAATAGGTATGATTGTACACTACATCGAGGATAACGCCCAATCCCGCACTGTGCAAGGTCATGATCAGCTCTTTCAACTCCCGTATGCGAACAACAGCGTCATTCGGATCGGAGCTGTAGCTGCCCTCCGGAGAAAAGTACATAACGGGGTCATACCCCCAATTATATTCGTTGCCGTTGTTTTCATCGGGGATAGCAAAATCCATAACGGGAAGTAGATGAATATAAGAGACGCCCAGTTCGGCGACATGATCTACAAGTGCGCTATACCCATTGGGAGTACGAACACCCCTGCGAAACGCACGATACTTCCCTGCGTCCGACTGAGCAAGATAGGGATCAGATGAGAAATCACGCACATGGACTTCCCAAACGATCGGCGGACGCGGCGTAAAAGAATCATTTCCCCATCCGGGCGGATCGGTGCGCCTTAAGTCGAGGATCACACCTTTTTCCGCATTCGCATTTGTACCGAGCGCATAGGGATCGACTGTCTCACGGCTGTCTATTTCATATAAATAAAATTTCCCGTCCAAATTCCCGCGAATGACAGCCGACCAAACGCCGTCCTGCACCTTAGTCATCTCCTCTTTCAGAAGCGGGGTCCGAACATTTTGCTTATAAACTTTCACGAAAACTTGTTTCGCATCAGGCGCAAAAACAGAAAATTCCGTCTCATCAATTTTCCATGCCGCACCCAACATTTCATCCTTCCCCTTTCACTACTAAAAATGTGTACTTATTTTATAGACGTACTTTTACGCCCTTTTTGAACAGTAAACAACATTTTTTCTTCAAACTCCGCTCTTTCGAGCGGGGTTTTTTTGCTATAAAATAAGTACGATTTTTTGATACGAAATTATTTTCGATATTTACTTAACCAATTTCGCTTTCTATTATATCACATAATTTTCACATGTCAAGTGATTTTTGAAAAATTTTTGTCTCGAACATAAATTTCTTAATTTCTGTTGATTATCATCTCTGATTTATAAAAAATAACATTAGAGACTTGACAGCGAAATATTTCTGTGCTAAGATAGGCGCATAAACCGAAATATTTTCGATATTCCAACGAAAGTTTTCGTAAATATTTTTTTATTTTTCGAAAGGAGCACCCCGTATGACCATCAAAGAGATTGCTCAACAGCTCAACCTTTCCTCCGGAACTGTATCCAAGGCGTTAAACAACGCAGCAGATATTTCGGAAGAAACCAAAAAACTTGTCTGTGAATACGCAAAAAAGGTGGGATACCGAGCAACCAAAACACTCGAAAACCGCATTGCCCTGTTATATCAGTTTATGCAGGCGAACTATCAAAACCAACTCTTCTTCAGCGTATCTACCGCATTCAGCATCGCCGCCTCCAATTCAGAATACGAGATCGTTACAGACATTCTTGCCAATAAAGACGAGAAATTTGACTTAAATGAATACATGGAAAAAAATCACTTCGCAGGCGCATTTGTTTTAGGAGTTAATTTTGATAGTCCTGTATATTCACAATTGCTGGATGTAAAATATCCCCTCATTCTTTTGGATATGTATATTCCGACCAACCCTTCCATATCTTCGGTAGGAGGTGAAAACACAGCTTCCATTCAACAGGCCATACATTATCTGAAAGATATGGGACACACAAAAATCGGATTTTTGTCCGGAGAACAGCAATCCTTTGTGGCGTCAGAACGATTAGCTGCCTACATTCTGTCTATTTCTTCAATCGGCATTAAGCTCAATACCGACTATATTTATTACGGAGACTTTACAAGAGAGTGCGGAGCAGAAGCCGCAAAGCATTTTGCCTCAACCGATGTTACAGCCATTTTATGCGCGTCGGACATGATGGCGATCGGTCTTATCGATGGACTAAATAGGCAAGGAATCAAGATTCCCGATGATATATCCGTGATTGGATTTGACGACTTGGAACTACTCCAATATACACAATACAATCTGACAACCATCAGGCAAGACTTCGTTAAAATAGGGGAAACAGCATTCTTTCAGTTACGCAATTTAATCAAAGGAAAATCTTCTAAGCGTATTATAATCCCATGCAACCTCGTAAAACGAGGGACGGTACGCAATCTGAATGAAACGAAAAGTGCTCCGCCTCGGGAATAATCCCCTTGCAACACAAGAAAAAACCTCCGAGATGATTTATAATAGATAAAACATCTCGGAGGTTTTTTTATGAACACCTATGCGTATGCGCGCGTATCTTCTTACGACCAAAATCTTGCCCGTCAGATACAGAGATTACAAGACTTTGGCATTGACGCGAAACACATCTTCTTTGACAAGAAGAGCGGAAAAGATTTTGAAAGAACAAATTATAGACGCTTGATCAAAAGACTGCGACAAGGAGATTTGCTTGTTATCACTTCTATCGATAGGCTCGGAAGGAATTACAGCGAAATCATCGAAGAATGGGCAAAAATCACAAAATCGATTAAAGCTGACATCCTCGTTTTGGACATGCCTCTTTTGGATACACGATCAAAGGAAGACACCCTGCTTGGGAAATTTATTTCCGATATCGTACTGCAAATTCTCTCTTTTGTCGCAGAAAATGAACGGCTCAATATCCGCTCAAGACAGACCGAAGGCATCCTCTTGGCCAAAGCACGCGGCGTTCATTTCGGAAGACCAAAGCGTATATTCTCGCGTGAAAAATGCGCCGCCATCGAATCGTATCTCAATAAAACCGCTTCTCTTGACGATACACTCGCCTCACTGCACATCACGGCGAGCACGTTTTATTATCATCTCAGAAACTATCGCGAACGACTTAAATTTACCGACATCTCCCGATCGACAAGAAACCCTGAAGCAAGCACCTAATGCGATGCAACGCACAAACATTGGCGACAAGGCAGGTTGCTTATAGCCGCCCCAAAGCTTTCCAGCGAAAAGACTGTGTATATCTCCTTCGCGGTTGGTATAAACTTGGTATAAAACTGGTATAAAACCTATTTTACGTGACTTCACAAAATGAAATCTACTGCCGAAAGCCCCGTAAAACTACCATTCAAAAGCGATTTTACGGTGAAATTTGAATGTAATTCACGTTATTTACGCAGCTTTGAGACAAAAGCCGCAACTCCTAAGGGGCCGTTGTGGGTTCGATTCCCGCCGGGAGTACCACTTTGACCACAAGATATTGTGGTCTTTTTTCTTTTCTGCCACAATATTTAGATGAGATTTTCCAAAATTGGTATAAAAATCGGGTTATACCAGAAAATTTTACCCATTGCTGCCCCACAAAAGAATCTATCAAAGCTGGATGCAGTCAAATTATTTTCTTTGGAGAAGTAACCCAATAAAAATGTACGTATTGCCCGACATGCAGGTATAAGTTATGTAAAGGCGATAGCGGCTCGCCCGTGGATATTCTCTGTCCACGTTGCGGAAATCTCGTTCGCGTTGTTATAACAGAAACGAACACTAATTGCACCCCCACCGACGCTC
>ERZ1643247.1215-NODE-1215-length-25201-cov-12.396564_pt1 | contig 25201 bp, 29 predicted proteins | sample MGYA00579264_ERZ1643247 | MGnify/ENA primary metagenome ERZ1643247 (study PRJEB29033, sample SAMEA4952262) | chicken gut metagenome | biome: Broiler Chicken; feature: Gastrointestinal Tract; material: Caecum | place: Ireland | collected 2018 | study: Broiler... | reverse complement strand
TTCATTCCCTTTGGTGCCTTGGAGCGCAGCGGAAAGGTATGGTCATAGCTATGAATCAAGTCAAAGATTTTACCGATGTGTTGTCACAGACAGTGAAAGTCACCAGGGGCAGGATCAGCGAGCGCGATGTATTCCGTGACTTCATCGTGCTTTCTGCGCTGCAAATTAGCGCATTAACAGACCCTGTACATCCGAAACGGACAAAACTCCTGGGAAAGCTGCTGGAGAGCTATGAGAAAGCCGAACAGGACGCACTTTTCCACACATTCCATAAACTTGTCCAAACCATCACACAGAATACGGAAACTGGTATCTATCAGGATCTGTTCAATGTGCCCTATATGGAATGCTGCACCGTCAAGCATTCGCTCAAGCAGGATTTCTCACCATCGGGCGTCGGGAATCTGATTGGCCAGCTTGTCTTTGAAGGGCACCCGGAACTGCCGCCGGAGGGGTATATGACCTTAAACGATCCCACCTGCGGCAGCGGCACTCTGCTTCTGGAAGCGGTGGGACGCTTTGCGAGCAAAGGGTTCAATCCGTCCGAGCAGCTTGTGATACAGGCATCCGATGTGGATGCGTATTGCGCACAGATGACCTATATCCAGCTCTCGCTCTACGGGATCCCGGCGGTGGTCATCCAGGGCGAGGTCATCGCAATGGAGGAGTATGACCGCTGGTACACCCCTGCGTACCTCTGGGGCAAGTGGGTGTGGCGCGCTCCAATGCCCTTCGGAACAGCCAGAAACCGCAGCGATGAGCTGTTGAAAATGCTGGATGACCCGATGTATGCAGCCTGCCGGCAGATGGATCGATTTATTCGTACAGGAGGGAAAAAGCATGAACAATGAGCGCAACTTCTGGGCAAAGCTCGACTTCAAAAGCGAAGCCCCCGCATTGTGACGGTGCGGGTACAGGACATGAAATCTGCCCAGGGGATGGTGCACAAGGCGTTCCCGCAGTGCTTAGGCTCCACCATTTTGGGGGATTCGCCCCAGAGTAAACTCATCTATATCGCGTCCCCTTACGCCGGGGACATTACGGGCAATACCCAGTTTGCCATCCGCTGCTGTCTGTGTGCGATTCAGTGAGGCTACACGCCGATTGCCTCACATCTACGCTTGGTACAACAATGCGGAGGAGGCTAAGCTCTGGCGCCCTGCGCTGAAGCATATCACATTTCTGAAGGAGGAGACTACCATGTCTGAAACGCTGAACAACCCCTTTGCCGGTAAAACTGTTGTGGCGACCGGCAAGCTGGAGAACTACACCCGTGACGGGATCCAGATGAAGCTGCTAAGCCTGGGCGCCAAGCCGGCCGGCTCTGTCAGCAAAAAGACGGACTACCTGATCGTGGGCGAGAACGCCGGCAGCAAGCTGAGCAAGGCTCAGTCCCTGGGCGTGGCAACGCTCACGGAGCAGCAGTTCCTGGAGATGCTGGAAAACGCCGGAATCGAGGCGTAATCATCTGTCTGGTACCATACAAGTACACAACTTTTGCGGGGGCATCCACTTGTTGGAGGCCCCCGCAACTCATTTATGGAGGGAATTTATTACATGGATATCAGAGAACAACTGATGCAGGCCAAATCACCGGAGGAAGTGCAACAGTATCTGCTGGATTTGGACTCAGATTTCCGATTCAAATGCCGCAGGTGCGGGAAGTGCTGCAAGAATCAGGATACCATTCTGTTCACGCCCCGGGATATTTTCAATATCGCCAAAAAGCTCGGCGCTACACCGAAGCAGGTCATTGATTTATGTGCGGAAGTTTACATCGGCCGTTCGTCCAGAATCCCGTTGGTCCATATGGTACCCGTCGGATCGCAGAGACGCTGCCCACTGTTGCTGGACGACGGCCGATGCCGCGTCCACGACTGCAAGCCTACGGTCTGTGCGCTTTTCCCCGTGGGGCGTGTTGGTGTCTTTGATGGGATCAAGGATACAGATGCAAAGATTACCCGGGAGAATATAAGTGTGCGCTATATCCTCAACGGCCACGACTGCGGATCTGCCAAAAGGGTGAATACCATCCGCAGTTGGCTGGCTCGATTCAACATCCCGGAAGAGGATGAGTTCTTCATCCAGTGGACTCTGGTGACGGCAAATCTTGGCGCGATGATACGGAAGTTGGAGCGAAGCCAATGCTCCGAGCAAACATTGAACGAGCTGTGGAGCCATATCTATTGGATGCTCTATGTCGACTACGATACGAAACAGGACTTCATGCCGCAATTTGAGCAGGCGGCGGAAAAGCTGAACATGCTGTGTGAAATGTTCCGAGAGCTGAGTGCAGGCGAGGCGGCCTCAGACGAGTCCGCGCCCGAAACAGCAGGAGAGGAGGAATAGCATGGAGCAGGATAACCGAACATCCACCCCGGACAACTGGGGGCAGATCATCCGTAAGGATGCCAAAGGCTGTTTTGTGGAGATCAAGAACGACTGCTTTCACCTGGATAAAGTCCATCTGCAGTTTGTCAGCTATGATACCACTCTGCCGAAGGGCGAACGGTATACAAACAACATCAACGCCTACATTGACATACCGGAGTTCCTTGCACTGACGCAGGAGGCCGCGTCCGGTGCTCTGCACATGCGGATGCAGCAGTACAAGAAGGAACGGAAGCAGGAGCCCCTGTACGAGCACCTGGGCGGCACATCGGCCAGGCAGCTGGACAAGTACGGAAGGGCGCGGCCGGACGGGAAAAGCCTTTCACGGGTGGTGAAGCTGACGACGGCCGCCAAGTCCGACTACTTCTTTACTGCTGATTCCGGGCCTGGGGAGGAGAATAGGACGGGGCTTATCGTACCCAAGTTTGGGACGAAACCGGAACAGCATGTCTCTGTCATCCTCAGCTGGCGGCAGCTCAACGAGTTGCTGCTGACCACAGCGGAGCACTATCGTGCCTGGCTGGCCGCCAAATATACGGCGGAGTGGAAGTCGATCCATGCGCCAAGGCTGGAAGGGCGTGATCAAAAGCCTGCAAGACAGACGAGGCAAGCACAGCCGCAGACACCCCGGCAGCCACCAGCTCCCACGCCTCCGCCTGCGCCGCAGCCCGAGGCACCTCAGCAGATGGGCTTTGAAAGCGCGTTTGGCAGTGTTTATGGCAGTGGAAATGGCAAAGCCGGTGCGGATGACACGCGGATGTTTTGATGCTATAATCCTATTGTCTCCTCCTGCGCATGAGGATGGACAGCGATTGCGCTGGAAATCTGAAATAATGCGAGGAGTGGATCTTATGAAGTTCTGTCCCTATTGCGGTGCCTCTCTCTTAGGAGGCGCCGCCTCTTTTTGCCCGGAATGCGGCCGGCAGATCCCGCAACAAGAGCCGGATCAGGCGCCTCGTCCGCAGCCGGGGAGGAAAAGGCGTCCGACAGAGATACCGCCGTCACGCCGGAAAAAGCGGCCCCGGCAGGAGCCGCAGCGGCCGCCCAGGCGGAAGAAAAACCCCATGGATATCAACTATGACGGATACTATGACGATGTAAAGCCCATTGACGCCGGCCAGCAGGGGGAACGCATGGATTCGGAGATGCTCAAAAAGACAGCACTCATGCTGGTGGGCGCGCTCGGTGTGATCCTTCTGGCCGTTGTCTTCATGACGTTGTTGTAAAAACATCCATCCACCCGTGTAATAGAGCAAACAGCAACACGGATGAGGTGAATGAACATGATGTATTTGTCCAAGGGACTGCCCGTCCAGAAGGCGTGCGGCGGCTTCCGGGTCTCCCATGTCGGCCGTATTTTCGAGCTCGGCCATGAGATGGCAGCACTCTGGTCCGCAGCCAGGCAGGCGCCGCAGTCTGTGCCTGCGGAAAAACTCCATTATGTCCTGCGACTGGAGCAGTCCGGCTTGGCCGTTACCACCAAAGAGCACGGTAATCTGGCAAATTACCGCTTGCTTTCCAGCTGCATTATCTGTCCCAATCAGGAGGAGCATGAGGTGCAGCTAGGACAAGACGGCCGAGTCTGGACTTGGATTGAACAGGCGGGGCTGAGGCTCACGACCAGCGAACTGATTCGATTGGAAGAGCAGGATACAGAACCTGTCCCCGCCCTGCTGGGTGAGGATGGCCGTCAGAACCTAACAGAACGTATTTATGACCAGGACACCATCTTCGATGGAGTTCTGGAATCTAAAATGGAAGGTTCCCCAGCGCGTGACGCCCTTTTGGCATCACTTCTGCGACTGCTACACGCCGGAAGCTTGTTTCTGGTGTAATGTGGGAGGTAGACAGCCATGAAACGGATTCTACGCATGCTCCCGCCTGCGTTGCAGCGGCAGCTAATGATTCAGGCGGGGCTGGCGCTCCTGGCTCTAGTGCTGGCCGTGGTGGCGCTATTCTTCTTCTCTCTCATCATATCTGTACCCTTTCTACTGGGTGCCGCTCTGTTGGCATTCAGTGCGTTGCGGCTTTATCACATAGGGACACAGGGGCAGTACCTCATCCTGCGTGGGACAGTTATGAAAGTAGAGCGTACATCGGTGCGCCAGCAGATGAAATCGCTGCTGCTGGAGGTTGATGGGAAGGCCCTGCAGGTGGTGCTCCGTAACCGTCATGTCACCGTGCAGGAGGGAGAGACCGTGAAGCTTTATATCTCCGATACCACGCCGCTCTATGAATGGCAGGGCATCCACCGCCTGTACGCCTACCTGGCCATAGCGCCGGGGAGACAGGATGCTGATGGATAGCATAACGGATGCGGGAGAATATTGACCTTTCCATTTCATCATGTTATAATCAAGTCAATAGTAACCGTGTTTTCGATCTGAAAACAAAGTTCCAGTGTATCACAGTGTCAAATGGCGCTTATGCGCCGTTTGGCACTTTTTTGTTTTCTGCCTGCGAAACACAGGTTGAAATAATTTTATTTGATTGCAGGGCAAGCCCTGCGGAAAGGAGCAGAACAGTTATGATGAAGATCTTTATATCGGATGCCATTGTCTCCAAGGGGTATGATGGTGCGCCGGCGATCCGCTTTTTCAACAGCGAGAACGGCGGCGAGTTTGCAGTATTCCAGATCGGTAAGCGCAAATACGACAGTCGCGAAGAGAACAACCACCGATGGGTCAACCTGAAGGTCAAGGCATTCGGCGACATCTGCGAGCGCATCAAGAAGATGAAGCTCAAGGAAGGGTCGACCGTTTCCCTGACCGGCGACTACGATGAGGAACGCTGGCAGGATAAGACCACTGGGGAGATGCGCTCTGCGCCTGTCATAAGTCTGGATGACATCAGATTTTCCTATTCCGGCAGTCAGAAGAAGGAGCAGAACGGAAGCGCACAGGAGACAAGCGGCCAAGGGCAGCCGAGCGATCCAACACCCGGCACTGCGACCCAAGGCTATCCCGGTATGGATCCGCAGGTACCATACGGCTCCCCGGCACCTCAGCAGGAAACGCCGGTCGACCCCATGCCTGGGAACTTTACGGGTTTTGAGAACTTCAGCGGGGCGGGCAATCCCTACTTCCCGGACTGAGTTCCAGCAATATAATGAAATACAGGCGTAAAAGAGCGCACATGAAGTCGGATTGATCCACTCCATGTGCGCTCTTTTTTGCGTTTCAGGGGGTGATTGATCTGAAAAACCAGGTGTTTTTGAAGAAAAGCACGATGTGCAGGGCGAAAAAACTGGATGTAGTGCTGCGCCGGGTGACAGGTGATGCGATCACCAGGGAGCAACGCCTGCAGTTGACACGGGCGCTGGAACCTTGGCGACAGTATCGGTTCCAGCTATACCCGTCAAGATATGCCTTCCAGTTTGCTGTCAATTCTGCTCAGGGATTAAAGGGGAAAAACCAAGTCTGCATTCTCCTGGGTGACCGGGATAGTCCGAAGACTGCGCCGATGGCTGCACTTGTTCAGATGCCCGGGCACGGTGGACGCATGGTGTATCTCTATCTGCCAAAACGAAAGGAGGCTGCGCGGAATGAACCGCGACCGAAAAAGAGAAAGAAGGCGTAATGTGTTCTCAATTCTTGGCCTTTTGGCCCTGCTGATGTATATCCTCCAGCTGTGGCCGGTCCTGGTGCTCATTCTGAGCGGCATGGTAGTCTATGTGTTCTGGCTGCTGTTCCATCTGGAAAAAGAAACGGTGCAGCCAGCGCCGCCCATGCCGCCGCCAGCACCGCCGAAGCCGGACGTGCCCGTTTCGGAGGAGACGGTGCTGGACAGCGCCTTTGTATTGCTGCAGCGGCGGATTACGGAGCAGGTCACCAAACAGTATCCGGAGGGTCGCTGGATTTGGAGTGTGTCAAACGCCAGAGAGCGTTTTGCTAATGGCGAGGCGCTGAGGATTATGCTCAACCGCGCCGGCGGATATCAGAGTGCATTAGTACAGGTCCACAATCTGCAATTCTGCGGACTGGACTATGCAACGTCTGAGCATCTGCAAGAACCCAATTCCACAGAACTGGAAGAGGCGCAAGATGCAGCACCGAAGCAGGAGTCTGTCGACTACGGGCTCCTGGCCTTTGAATGGGTGGATGCAAACCTGCAAGGCCTGAACGTGCGGTGCAATGAGGTGATCGCGCAGGGCCAGGACAGCTTCCGCATCCCGGCCGAACAATTGCCGCATGGGGACAGCTGGCCGAACATCTGCACAGAACTGATCCGCAACGGTTTCGCCGCCGCGGAACCGCTGGCCGATGGGATTCTGGTACAAATCAAATCGCAATAAGGAGTGTGATCACAATGAGCTCGAAACTGTTTTCGTTCAGCCGCCCGTTGCCCGAGCCCTTTGACAAGGTCAAGAAAAAGGTCAAAGTATCCTCCAAGTACGGAGATGGTACGGAGTCCACTCTCTGCACCACGGTGGCGAAGGCCGTCCTCTCCTACTTCAAGTGCAGGGACGGCTCCAGCCCTGGCGCGGTAGGCACCTGCGGCTCGAAGGGCGTAGCAGAATACAAGTCCGCCGCTGGCCCGGATATCTACCATCTGGCCGTCTATGACCCTGCGTCCGGCTCCATCCTGGCCAGCATCTACAATAAGGACACGGAGCTGATTGAGGCGTACGTGCTCCGAAATACTGGGCAGGACGGCGCCGCGATCATGATGGCGATGCTCCCGGCACTGATGACGGATGCAGAATTCAGCCAGCAGCTGACTCTGCTGGAGAGCGACTATCAGGCCGGTTTCCCGGACCTGGGCAAAGCGACTGAGCATATGGCCATTCTCTGCGATAACGCATACCGGCGCGTCAACGACAGCAGCTGCGCAGCACACCTGCCTGTCAATATAGACGGGTCTGGAAATGTGATGCGGGTTTCCACCACGCACATTGACGCGGGATCCTTCCGACCGGACAACGTGACGGCCGGTATGTTTACCATCCTGGCCCCATCCAACATCCCCACCAAGCTGGAGATCAAAGCGGCAACACCACACAGCGACTTTGTCGGCAAGTATGTGCTGGATCCGGGGCGTACCCTCTCGGCCTATGAACAGTCCCTGGTACCTGTCCTGGAGCCGTGGTATGTGCTGCCAGAGGAGGTCATCACTATCTGCCAGCACGCTAAGCAGTCCACCGGCAAGTCAATGCCCATGCGTAATTTCCTGCTACGCGGCCCTGCCGGAACCGGCAAGACGGAGGGGGCCAGGGCCATCGCTGCGGGTCTCAACCTACCATACATGAAGTATACCTGCTCCGCAAACACCGAGGTGTTCGACTTTATTGGCCAAGTATTTCCAGATACAGAGGGGCCGTCCACCGGCGCCCCTGAATTGGACCGGCAGCGGCAGCAGCTCAAAGAGATGGGCGGTATCACATATGAGAATGTGAAGAAGCTCATGAAGCTGCCTGACCTCGATGACATGGATTACGATCCGGCCGGCACTTATCAGAAACTGGCTGGCGTGGAAAAGACCAACGCCACGGCGCAGGACTGTATGGGCCTGGTTCTGGAGATGGTTACCGATAAGCTGCAGCAGCTGTGCAAGGTGAAGCCGGAAACTGCGGCCGGCCGGCAGACCTTTACCTATGTTGAGACTGATTTCATCCGCGCCCTCAAGCACGGGTATTTAGTTGAGATACAGGAGCCCACGACCATCGTCCAGCCCGGCGTACTGGTGGGCCTCAACTCCCTGCTGGAACAGGACGGCTCCATTACCCTGCCAACAGGCGAGGTCATCCACCGGCATCCGGACGCCGTGGTCGTGGTGACGACGAATGTCAGCTATGAAGGCTGCCGCGGCGTCAATCAGTCCGTACTCGACCGCATGAATCTCACGCAGGACATCGAACTGCCGCCGCCGGAGATTATGGCACAGCGCGCCATGAGCATCACAGGCTGTAAGGATGACGCCATGGTGGGCCTCATGGTCCAGGTCGTGGCCGACATGGCCGACTATTGCCGCAAAAATGGTATCTCGGACGGCAACTGCGGTATGCGCAGCCTCATCGACTGGATTATGAGCACGGAGATCACGGGCGATCCCTATACCTCCGCGCTCTATACCATCGTCAGCAAGGCAACTGCCGATGAGGAAGACCGGAACGCGCTGCTTGCCACTGTGCTGGAGCCTATCTTTGCACCCAAACGCAAGAAAGCAGTCTAACGACTTGGAAAGGAGGACAGCTACTCTTGGCAAGAGTGGATCATAAGAAAATCAAGCAACTGATTGCACAAAAGCAGTCAAAAATTACGGATCGCCAGTTTTTCACCTCGCGCATTCTGGCCACGCATTTTGCCGATATCGCTGCCGCACAGACGCGGCGGTATGGCTATCGGCGTCGGATCAAGGTTCGCATTATTTGGAAGCCCAAGGAGCCGAAACTGGCCAGTACCGACAACAATAACATCCTCATCAATGCAGGGAACCCCAGGGTGACCCGGCATAGAGGCCGGCAGGCGCGGTATGAGCAGGTCTGCGGCCTGTTTGCCCACGAGCTTGGACATGCGCTCTATACCGATTTCCTCACCGGCCAGTCATATCACGTTTTTTTGGAGGCGGGCAAATGGTTTCCGGAGGCGCCGTCTCTCAGGAACACCACGGAGCATATGGCGGAGGCAGACCTGTGGGATTACCAGAAAACAGACCCTGTGAACAAAGCCATACTGTCCCGAGTTGTCCACGACATCCTGAACATCCTGGAGGACGGCTACATAGAGAACCGAATGCTGCTGGGTTACCCAGGCATCCTTGGCACCAGCCTGGAGGCCGTGCGGGCAAGCGACCACAAAGATGCCCCAACGATTGAAGAGCTGATCGAGCAGGAAGAAGAAGGCGGTCATATCTGGCTGAGCATCCGGTCTGCCCTATTGTCCTACATGCTGTGGGGCGAACTCAAATATGGTGGGACACCGCTGTCCGATGAGCGTGTGCAGACGGTGTTCTCCCTGCTGAGTGAACTGGACACTGCGTTGGTCAGCCGAGACTTCAAAGACCGCTGCCGTGCGACAAATCTGATTCTGGTTCGCTGTTGGCCTTACATCAAGGACTTCATCGAGGTCTGTAAGGAGCGGGCTGCGCAAGAACTATCCAGCGGTACCGGCTCCGGCGATGCGGAGGGCCTGCTGGGCCAGATCCTTACCTCTTCCGTCGGCGGCAGCGAAGCCGCCATGGGCAGCACCGCACCGATAGATGGTGGAGGCAGAGCCTCACCCGGCTCCGGCGGAGGTTCAGCGACCGGTGTGCAGCGCGCGGCAACTGCGGCGCTTGCCGCCAGTTCCGGTGATGACGAAGAAAAGAATGAGGAACAGGAGGCAGAAGCGTCCGCAACTGGTGCAGGCGGCAGTGAGGAACCGGAACCCGAAGAGGATGCCGGTGCCGCCGGCGCGGCTGGCAGCCTGGGCGACGTGGGCCAGGACGATGACGATGATTCTCCCGTGCAGCTCGGCGGGGGCATTGGCCCCTTGCAGCAGGAAATATCTGATCAGGAGGGCGGCCGCATCCCGCTTCAGAATACCAGCGAGGTATCCGCGCCGGAGGACGGCGGCCTGGGATGGGACGATGATTATGAAGGTTCCGGCTACACGGGTGCGGCCGCTGACATTGAGCGGCTGCTGGCCCGTATCGCAGAGGACAGCGTCACGACTGAGTTGGAGCGGCAGCGCACCAGGGAATTGACAGAGCTTGCCCAGAGCATTTCCTACGGGAACATCCACGCGGGGGTGAAAATGACCGTCCACCGCATCCCTTCTGTCAGCGACGAGATGAAGGAGGATTACCAGTCCATCGCCGGTGAACTGCTACACATCTCCAAACAGCTTCAGAAGTCCGTCCTGCAGCAGATGCAGGACAGCCGGCGCGGCGGGAAGCAGACCAGCCTGCTCATGGGCAGACGGCTGGACTCCCACGCCCTGTTCCGTTCCGACTCTCGTGTCTTCTACAAAACCTCATTGCCTAACGAGACGCCTGCGCTTTGTGTGGGGCTGCTGCTGGACGAGTCGGGTAGTATGTCCTGGAATGACCGTGCCACTTACGCCAGAGCAACAGCGATCATCCTGTACGATTTCTGCCAGGCGCTGAATATCCCCATTACCGTGTACGGCCACACCACATCCGATCATGGGGGTGTCGAGCTGTACTCCTATGCAGAGTTCGACGCCATCGACCGGGATGACCGATATCGAATGATGGATATCTCGGCCAGGGACTGTAACAGGGACGGCGCCGCATTGCGTTATGTGGCGGAGCAACTGGCGCATCGGCCGGAAGACATCAAGCTGTTGATGCTCATTTCGGACGGCCAGCCGGCGGACGATGGATATTACGGCGCCGCGGCGGAGGAAGATCTGCGAGGGATCAAGCATGAGTATCAGCGTAAGGGGATCCTCTTCGTTGCAGCAGCCATCGGCAGCGATAAGGAGAACATCGAGCGCATCTACGGGAATTCCTTCCTGGACATCACCGATCTTACAAAACTGCCGGTCAAGCTGGCCGGCATCATCAAGCGGTTTATCCGCCTCTAACTGCTGCTGGGAGTGGCCGATTATCGGGCGTGCCCAGCTTATTTTATCAGGAGGTGTATCAAAAAATGATGAAGCATGAGGCTGTCAGTAGTTTCCAATTTGTGCTTTCTGTTGCTGCCGCCTGCTGCCCCAAGGATGCGGACGACGAGCCTGCCGGCATTGCCCGGTATCTGAAGGCAGTGCTTGCCTCCGCGCTTCAGGGGATTGGTGTTGAGGTCGAGACAAAACCGATCCCATACCGCATCGGCAGCAAGGTGCCTGTCATGATCACACTCTCAGGACGTGATCCCCGGCTGCTATGGTACCAGAAGGGTATGTCTGCCGCAGCACTGTCGAACGAGCTGTTCTGGCTGCTTTCGGATCATCCTCTGCTCATCGGGCGCATTTCCGCATAAAGGTGCCGAACAATGAAACAGGAGGCAGGTCAGAGAACATGAATATCATTGAAGACAGATCCTATTTTGAAAAGGACAGCAAACTGTGGTTGGATGCCGGGCTCGCCAAAGAGACCGCTTATATGTTGCGCTTCTCCTATTGCCTTACCGATGAAGAGCGCCGCCGGGAAGAACTGGCCTGTATCGGAAAGACATCCGAGGAGCGTTGTCAGCTTCGGCAGGAGGCGGCTCGAGTGCGCAGCGAGTGCATGAAGGCGCTTATGGACAATATCGCTGCCCGCTTTGTGGTCTTTCGTTATGCGGATGCTGAACCCATGCCGCATAACAGTGCGTTCTGGGAACTGTCCATCGGCTGCAACAGGCAGGACGAGCCGCCTTACGAATGGGACTATTCCCACTTTACGCTCGCATTCAACAGGCAGCAGCCGCCGGATTGGAGGATGCTAATCTGCAAGCATGTGCTTAGTTACCTCAGGGAGTTTTACCAAAATCAGCCTAGCCTGGAGGTCATCGTACAGTACGAGGTTTGGTATGACCGTGCCCGGGCCAAGGCAGAGGCACAGAAAGCCATGGAGGTCATGAAGGACCAGCACTGTAGCTTCAACGGCAAGAACGGTCAGTTGGTCCTGAGCGGCGACAGGCTCTGGTTCAAACCGCGCAACGCCAAGAGACTCACCTATGTCGATGATTCGGAGCTGCTCCAGCTCCTTTGGACGATGGACTCTCCAGAGGGAGCGCAGTGCTGTCAGATCTGATCAGATCCTTGCGCACACAGCCATAATGTGTTTCCGGCCTGATCGGCCGGCTTTGAAAACAGCTAGCTGTTTACAATCACTGCAGGGCAGAGCCGTATTCGGCTCTGCCCTGCCTATTTACAGAGAGGAGCGTCAAAATGGATCCCATCACCAGAAACAACATCTTCATGGAACATATGAACCTCATCAACCGCACGATGCACCGCAACCGGCTGCTGCTGTACGCGCTGCATCTGGATCCAGACGATGTCTATCAGGAACTGGCTATTGCCGCGCTGCAGGCCATCGACTCTTTTGATGCCCGGCGTTGCGATTCCGTGAAAGTACATATCTGGGCGAAACTTCAGTATACCATTCTGGACATCAAACGGCAGTACAGGCCCCATGGCCTGACGCCGCAGGGTGGCAGCTCCCGCCCCAGTGCCTGGCCCCTAGACCTTCTTGGCGAAGACCGCGTACCGCCCGCCATGGACGACCAGGAAGAGCAGATGCAGGAAAACCGCCTGCGGCAGGCCTTGTCCCGCCTGGAGCCCCAGGAACAGCAGGCTGTCATCCTTTATCTGAAGGGTGCGAGGCTGGTACATAAGGCGGAAAAGCACAGCTTCGACTCGGCGCTGGACAAATTGCGGGAATTTTATCTCGCCGCGCAGTATTCGGCCCAGTTTGGCCGGTAAGAAAGGAGAACAGAAACATGGGTTATGAAGCGACTGGATCAGGTTCCCTCACGATTAAATTCACACCTGATACCGATCAGCGGCAGATGCGCGATGTGCTGTTGAACCGTTACGATGAACTCTGTGCCGAGGAACTGGCACAACGGGGAGAGGACTCAAGGCAATGGGTCGAAGCGGACTACAGAAGTCGAAAACACGAGCTGATACGCTATGACGATCCTTTCTGGTGGCTGACCGTGGTCCTCCATGAGGTCGGTTTTCATGAGGTAGACCGTGGCACAGGCAATGAAGGACTCCTTGTAGAGCTCTCCTTTTACGATAAGTATGACGAGGCGGAGATTTTGGGGCTGCTGAACACGTTGGTTCCCTATACGCAGGAGGGCTGCATCTCCTACACTGGCGAGGAAGATGACCACTGGCGGCATGTCTTTTCAAACGGCCAGTGGATCGAACAAAGCGGTCAGATTTGCTATGAGGAACCCAAGCCGGAGCCGTATCCTCCATTTGAGAAGTCGTGCGGAAACATGCGGCGTCTGATAGCCGAAATTCGGCGTCAGGTCATCTATAATGATCAGTCGTATGATGAAAAAGCTCGGGCCCTGCTGGCGGCGTTTGATGGTAAAGACCCGGACGGTGTTTTGCAGGCACTGACAGGCCGCAGCCTCTATGAGCTTGGGCTTGCCGCTGGCGTCTGGAAAGCTGCCGATGCGGACGACCACACGGTAACGGAAGCATGAACCAGTGTGCCAATGACCCCGCCTGGGCTGTGGAAACAGCTCAGGCCACGGGTATGAGCCAGACCTGTCCCGGCTGTACTGAGCAGGCAAAAAAGGCTGAGTCGACCGGTGGAACCTGGGCTTCTTTTGTATGGGTAACGGGATTATCATCTGCAACAGAGTGGGCGGCGGAGCCAAGTGGCCGATGGTGGCGCACATTCGGTTTAACCGCGAGGTGCATCTCTATTGCCACATGCCGGATGCACAGCTGGAGCAGATCCGCCATATGGCGGATCTGCTCGCATATCCCCAACGGCGAACTGTATACCCGGAAGTCCACGCCACCGATCATCTTGCCATAGGATGTTATTATCATAAAAAAATACTGAACAGATAGGAGGTTGCTCGCATGACGAGCGAAACGATGACGAACGCTGTGTCCATCAAAGACTACATCATTGATATGAACAACACAACAGCGAAAAATACCGCTACCTATGAGGTGGTACTGGAGAACAACACCGACTTCATCATCAAGAGATGTACCCGGACTACCGACCGCGAGCTGGTGATTCTGGTGAGCAAGGGGCTCTACTACATCAAGGACTGCAAGTCTGACAATATTGATACACTGACAGAGTCCAACTTGAATTCCTTCCTGAGGGAACTGAAGGACGGCTTTATCCAGCTCCACCAAGTACATTGGCTGCCCATGATTTTCAAGGAGTCTGCGGAGCTCATCATGCGTGTGGTCTGTGACGCACGGTTGAGTGATATGTGCCGGCACAATGTGCTGGTAAACACATATGATCCCACATGGTATATCCCCTTCTGGGAGCAGAACAGCAAACTCTTTATCCGTCTCTACAATCTGTTTCCCAACATGGCGGACAAAAAGAAATATCAGTCGAGTCTCCCAGTCATTTTCTGGATTGAAAAGGAGTATGGGGCAAATGAGGCAATGTACTTTGCGGAGAAACTGGCTCAGTCCGGGATCTCGCAACTGTGCTTCTCCAGTAACGGATACTACAATTACGAGGCCGCTGTTTCTCGGGATGCAAGTATATTTATAGAGGTAATGGCTTCACCGTATAACATCAATCTGCGTCGTTTCGTTGACTATATCCTCTTCGACTTGTATGCCCAGGGCTATTCTGTGGTCGATAGGCATTTTTTCAGAGAATATGTGGATTACCTGCGTATGCAGCTTGATTTCTACGGAAAGGTCAAAGAGAAGTACCCTGCACATTTCAAAACACAGCACGATGTGATTGCCCTCAAGGTCAATCAGGCCAAGTTGGCTGCCAAATGCGAGAATTTTACGGAGCAGAACAAAGCGATCCAGAACCTGACCTATGCCGGCAGAGGCTACTGCATCGTGATCCCCACCAAGCCGGAGGAGTTGGCAGATGAAGGGATAAACCTCAGCCACTGCGTCGGCGACTACATTGACCGTGTGGCCAGTGGTGAGTGCCATATCCTGTTTCTGCGTCGCCGCGTTGCGCCAGATCGGTCTTTGGTTACTTTGCAGTTGAGCGGAAAACAAATCTGCCAGGCGCAGGGCATGAACCGGCGTCCCATCACGGAGCAGGAGCGGAAGTTCCTCATCCACTGGGGTCGTGAAAAGGACATTCAAATTGCGGTATAGCAGAAACTGATACGACTTGGAACAGTTTCGGTGTCAGGCTACAAAAGCAGATGCTTTCGCTTTCATCAGTTGGACAGATGCATGTGAGCAGAACGGAATTCCGCTGTGGCTGTGCCGCAAGATTCCTGAGCAGAACGGCACGGCGGTAAACGGCCATATTTCCATAATAAACTGAAACTCGGGTTTAGAGTGAGCGGGGGCTGCGGGTATTTACCTGCGGCCCCCCTGGCCTTACTTTACACCAACAAGAAAAGGAGGCGGTCATCCGGATGCTCTTTGAGTTGACCAAACCCGGAGTCCTAGAGAAAATCCTGATTAAAACACAGCACCACTGCGTATCCGACCGCCGGAGTTATGACGGCCGCTTTATTCCCATCGTCCACGAGTATGTGCTGCTGTTGCGAAAGGACTCCCCGCTGATGGTTCCGCTGTTGATGACTTGCCGCGTTGCGGGCAATGTCCGGGATATGCCTGGAACGACATGGCGTGATATTGTTGCTGGTGTGCTGGAGGAATGCCATGGCAGCGCATCGTTGGAGGAGATCTACCGGCATGTGGAAGGGCATAAGCGGGCGCAGTGTCAACAGTGGTGGAAAGAAAAGATGCGGCAGACCCTGCAGATCAATCCCCGAACATTTGAGAAGATTAACCGGGGTATGTGGCACCTAGTGAGCGCTGTATGAAATCTTTGACTGGTCAGATATGATTTGCTATAATGCTGACAAGAATAGATTGGTCAGGAGTGATGCCGTAATGAGCAAGCTGTCATTCAAGGCGTTTTGCATTGAGCATTACGCCGCGCATACCGGCAGGCCGAGCAATGAAGTATATGAGGAGTTTGAAAAAGAGGGCCTCATCTCCATGTTGGACAGCGATTATGAGGATTTGCATGGCATGGGTATGGAGTACCTGATGCAGTTCTTTGATGAATACCTGAAGGGGGCATAGACATGATCCTATATCATGGCGGATATGAGGAAGTGCGGGAGCCCCATGTGATTCAATCAGAGATTGGCCGGGATTTCGGGTTTGCCTTCTATACCACCGATATTCGGCCTCAAGCGGAACGCTGGGCGATCCGAAAGGCGAGAATTGAGAGCCGGCGCCGCCGGCGTGCCGTCACGCCGATTCTCAACTTATACGAATGGGATGAGGCTGCGGCAGAAGGACTTTCCATCAAGCGGTTTGATGATCCCGATATGGACTGGCTCGATTTGGTTGTACGATGCCGGGGAAATGTGGCCTACCGGCACGACTACGATATTGTCATCGGGAAGATCGCCAACGACAATGTGGGTGAGACCGTATCCTATGTGATGCAGGGGATCATGCGTCGGGAGGATGCAGTACAGCGTCTTCGATTTGAGAAGATCAACAATCAGATTGCATTCTGCACTGATGATGCGCTCTGCACATTACGGTTCCTGGAGAGCCATCAGGTGGAGGTGAAGGAATGAATCACGCAACGACCAGAGCGGCGATCCTGCCGGAAATTATCAAGCTGATCCAAGCGCAGTATGGGCTCAGTGAAGATGAGGCGCTGCATGCCTTCTATACATCGGCAACTGGGGCTTCTTTCGCGGATGATGAGACGGGCCTGTACGGACAGTCGCCAAACTATATCTTTGGCCTGTTCCTGCAGGAGCAGGATGGCCGGGAACCGCAATAAGCGTTCTTGTGTTGACGAAGGGGCCTTGGAATGGTATAATCCAACCATACAGTATCAGCGCCACGCCAAAGGTGTGCACAGTTTACAGTGTTTCAAAGTGCCATTTGCAGAAATGCAGATGGCACTTTTTTTATTTTGCGGCCATTATAATCGGCACAGGCAGCGTTCCTGCAAGGGGACGCTGTTTTTGCATAGAAAGCGGCACCCGCCGCAAACAGATGAAAGGAGACAAAAATATGGTAAAGGCCTGCTGTGACAGCTACCACACTCAGTTCAGCGAATTCCCGGATCTACTCCGCTACCATGAGCGGATCCGCGCTGACAGCCGCTGGGAGCGTACCGAAGTCAAGAAGCTGGAGGTCGCGGCGCTGGATAAAGCATCACCGCTGTTCAGCGACACGACCAGCTTCGACCCCTGTGTGTCCCGTGACGCGATTGAGGACACGGCAGAAAACCTGAAGCTGGCCATCAAGCTCAGGGACAAGTTTTTCCCGCTGCGCGATACCGCCTACAAGAGCCTGCTGGACCGCGCAAAAATCAGCGGCACGGCCCTGCCCAAACTCTCCCGCGAGAAACTGGCGGATGTACTCAACTCCTGCCTAGCGCTTCACCGGGACAGCGCCCTGCTGCTGATCCGGGATGAGAAGGTCGCCGCCGCCCATTCCGGCGATGCCATGGATTACTCCGTGCTGGAGATCGACCAACTGCTGGACGGTCTTCAGAACAAGATGGATGAGCGGTTCCCGGGCAATCGTTTTTCTTCCGGCTATGTGGACCACTCCATCACCAGTGCATCCTGGACTCTGCCTGGCCAGCGAGAGCGGCTGCTGGACAAATATATGAAATTGCTTGCTGCGGAGGGCAAAGCGTCCATGGCCGCCAAGCTGATGCCGGGCATCCGATTTTCCACCTCAGACACCGCAACGTCCTCGGCAAAGGTGTCGGCGTTGCTGGTAGGACTGCAGTGTCCCATCCATATTGGCGGCATCATTGCCGTGAAGCACCGTCAGCAGTCCAAGGTTCTGGACTTCGTGGAGAGCCTGGACATGCTCTTTGCACAGTTTGAGGACTCTGTGGCACGCCTGGGTTCCCTGCTGAACGTCTATCTGGATCATCCCGTCAATGCCATGACCGCCGTATGTAAGCGCCTGTCGCTGCCCAAGAAGGCATCGATGGAGGCCATCAGCATGTTTGAGATGGCTGTCGGGAGCGACATCGCCACTGCCCACGATGTGTTCATGGCCATGCAGGAGATTTCCTTCATTCGCAAGACGGAAGGAGCGTCAGAAAGTAAGCTGCTGGAGCTCCAGGAGAAGATGGCCAGGGCCCTCACCATCCACTGGCGGGATTACGACTATGCTAAGGAGGTGAAGTGGTAATGGCCGCGCCCATCATTCTATGCGACTGTACGGGCATGTCGAGAGAGCGGTGGCTGGAATGCCGGGAGCACGGGCCTAAGGGCGATATTGAGTACACGGTTGGTGGCAGTGATGTGGCAGTTATATTCGGCCTGTCGCCGTGGACAACCCCGCTGGAACTGTGGATGATGAAGAAGGGGCGCATGCCACGCAAGTCGCCGCCCAACTCCGACCAGCTGGAGATGGGGCACATGCTGGAGCCGATTGCCGCGCATTTCTATGCCAAGCGGACGGGAAACACCGTCACCGATGACAACCACCTCTATCAGCATGCGCACTTTCCGTATGCACTGGCTAATATCGACCGGCGCTACACCCGCAAGGAGGATGGGGAGCCCGGTGTCCTGGAGTGTAAGTCCCTGACCTACCACAAGGCGGAGGATTGGGCAAATGATGCTTACCCCATCTATTACGAACTTCAGCTCCGTTTCTACCTGGCCGTGCTGGATCTGAAGTATGGGGCCTTCTCCGCACTCTGGGGCAACAACCCGGAGCATGACCTGGCTACGCCCGACTTGATCCGGGATCAAACGAAAGAGGACATCATCTTTGATAAACTGGATCGGTGGATCTGGAGCCTGCGGAATGACAGGCCCCCCACCATGGAGGATGTGACGCCCAAGCTGGCCATGGAGTCGCTGGCCCGCATCTACGGGGCCAGCCAGAAGGGGCTGCCCACCATTGAGTTCCCTATGAAGTATGAGCCGACTCTCCGCAAGATTGCCGCTCTGCAGGCGGACAATGCGGAATTAAGCGGCGCCATTAAAAAGAACGAGGAGGCGATTGCGGCACACAGCGTGCGAATCGCGGAGCTGATGAAGAACCATGAGCACGGGATCCTGTCCACCACCAACGATAAGCTGCTGGTGGATTTTGTGACCAAGGTGACCAGGCGCGTCAACTCCGACTATCTGAAGCGGGAACATCCGGCCATCTACAAGGACGCTCTGAGGGCGTCTGAGAGCCGGAAGGTTAAGGTGACCATCCAGCCCGCATAAGGCCTATAAGGCGCAGGGAGAGTCGTATACATTCTTCCTGCGCCTTTTTTGAAAGAAGGAGCATTTTTGTGAGGCAAAATAAATCTTTTGGAACGGGGTATGGATTGAGAAGTTCCTCCGTATTGCTGTTCCCAGAGCGAGGAGGGACAAGACCGTGAAATGCAGTTTCAGCCGCCTGCTCTATCCCAAGACGCTGGAGGAGGCGCGGGGCGGCAGCTACATGATCGCGCTGTTCCGTCCGCATGAGAAGGTACTGGACGCGCAGGGGAACCGGCTGTCCAGCATCAAGGTGGTGGGGCACTACCTGCCCACGGTCTCCAGCGTCAAGGTTGATATGATCGGACACTGGAAGAAGGATCCCCGATATGGACTTCAGTTTGAGATGGAGTCCTACGAGGAGGTCATCGGTTCTGGCAAGGACGGCATCATCGCCTACCTTGCATCGGGGATGATCCCAGGTATTGGGAAAAAGCTGGCCGAGAAGATTTACGGCACCTTTGGCGAACAGACGCTGGAGGTCTTAGACCGTGACCCAACGCGGATCCAGGAGGTGCCGGGCATCAGCAAAAAGAAGTGCGAACAGTTCTGTGCGGCCTATATGGAGACACGCAGTGCCCGGAAACTTATCTCCATGCTTGCGGCCTATGATGTGAGCGCATCGCAGGCGATCCGCCTGCGGCAGAAGCTGGGCAGCGATGCCCAGGCCATGCTCACGCGGTTCCCGTATCAGGTATGTGAAAGGGATCTGATCGACTTCGACACGGCTGACAGGCTGGCACAGGCCAACGGGATCCCGTGGGACGCACCGGAACGGCTGACTGCCGGCCTGCTCCACACCCTGAAGCTGGCGGAGTCCGACGGGCACCTGTCCATGCACAAGGAGCGACTTGTGCGGCGCGCGCTTGACTTGCTCCGCACGCCTGCGGTGACTTGGAAACTTGTGGCACAGAGCGCCTTTGAGATGATCAAGGAAAGTCGACTGGTGCTTTATCACGACTATGTCTATCGTCCCATCATGGCTCAGGCCGAACAGGAGGTGGCCGAATGGATCTGCGGTATGCTTCAGCGTGACCGGCTGCCCTATATGGGGGATCTCGATGATGAAGTCGATGTGCAGCAGAAAGAGATGGGATTTACGTTTGCACAGGAGCAGCGCAACGCTATCAAGGCGGCGCTGACCTCGCCCATCTGCATCATCTCTGGCGGACCGGGAACAGGCAAGACATCCATCCAGCGGGCCATTCTCAATATCTACCACAAAGCATTTCCAAAGGCAGAGGTGGTGTGCTGCGCACCCACAGGACGGGCAGCACGGAAGATGGAGCAGAGCACAGGCTTCGAGGCATCCACCGTGCATAAGACGCTGAATCTGCAGGCTGACGAAGTTCACCAGCTTCAGGCCACGGAGACCTTGAAAGCGGACCTGGTATTAGTCGACGAGGTCAGCATGATGGATATGGTGACGACATGGCACCTGTTCAGCGCGCTGCCGCCCGGCTGCCGACTCGTCCTGGTAGGCGACGCCGACCAGCTCCCCTCAGTCGGGCCGGGCGCCGTGCTCCATGAACTGCTGAAATGTGGGAAGCTGCCCGTGGTCATTCTGGACAAGGTGTTCCGGCAGAGCGAGGGCAGCATTGTCGCGGAAAACGCGCAGCGTATACGCCACGGTGACGAGCATCTGGAGTTCAGTGATGACTTTCAGTTCTGGGACTCGCCGGACGTACATCAGTCGGCACAGCTGCTGGTGCGGCTCTACATGAATGAGGTCGCCAAGTACGGAGTGGACAATGTGGCGCTTCTGAGCCCGTTCCGGAGGAAGTCCGAAACGGGCGTCCATGACATGAACAAGGCGCTTCACGATATCGCAAATCCGCCGTCGCCCGACAAGGCGGAACTGGAGCTGGGCCAGCACCGGTTGCGCGTAGGCGACAAGGTTATGCAGCTGAAAAACCAGGACTACGCCAGCAACGGGGACATCGGTTATGTCCGCACTGCCATGCGGGACTCAGATGGCTTCCTGGTGGAGGTGGATTTTGGGGATGACCGTGTTGTCGCCTATGAGGACGCCGATTCCCTCCGTCAGCTGGATCTGGCCTATGCCAACACGATCCACAAATCCCAGGGGTCTGAGTACGATGCTGTACTCATCAACATCCAGAATATGCACGGCAGAATGCTGAACCGGGCGCTGTTCTATACGGCGGAGACCCGTGCCAAGAGGCGTGTGATTCTCGTCGGGGACTGGGATGCCGTTGTCCGGGCCATCCGGGCGGTGGATACCAGCCGCAGAAACACGTTGCTGGCCGTGCGGATCATTGAATTGCTGACAAAGGTATGAGAGGAGGCTGAAAGATGGCTACAGTCCTTGAAAACTACTATGGAATTAGGCGCGAGCTGGAGCAGCGTATGGCACAGCAGCCTGGCAAGGTGAGCAATTTGTGGTGCTACGGCGAGGTCCTGTATCGGATCGAAGTGCTGGAAATCTGCCAGATTTACCTGCGCAGTGCGCCGGTATCTCTTGAAATCCCCGTTCTGCTTGGGCACTATCAGATGCTGGACGCCTATGTCCAGTGCCTGGCGCGGGAACGTCGTTACGGCCCCAGCCGCGGCCCGGACACTCAGAAGGAGCGGGAGGCCGCCCAGAACAACCTGGAACGTGTCATCCAGGATTACCGGAAGCGATTCTCGGGTTTCCACCCCGCATCGCCGGAGGCATATCGAAAAGAGATCGGTCGGGTCGTTACAACATTCCTGCCGGCCTGGCTGCAGTACCGCAACACATTCGTGTTTGTCAAACAACTGATGAAGGAGGGCGAATCATGAGTGACCAGAAACAGGCCGCCCTCGCGGCCATTCAAAAGATCAATGCGGTGGAGGGCTTCGATCCTACTCCGCTGGCAGTTGAGTATACGGATCTCAATACCAACGAAAAACGGCTCAAGCTGCCGGTGATGATCCAGCTGGCGTGGTTCCGTCTCAAACATCCGGAGGGCCGTGTCGCAGTCACGGTCAGCCCAGCCAAGAACTGCTTTGTCGCTACGGCCCGGGTCTATACCAACTACACCAACCCGCCCGACCAGTATTTGGCCGAGGCAACAGCTTCAAGAGGCTATCTGGCGGATATGCCTACGGTGTCGCCAAGGGAATGGGCACAGACCGCAGCGATAGGAATTGCACTTCGCAATGCGGGCTTCGGCCTTCAGTTCGCTGCCGCTGGTGACTCTTTTGATACTCCGGCCGTGGATGAACTGGGCGGTATCATCTGGAGCGGGGATGAGGGCGACCAGGATGCTCCGGCCGTTGACCTGGCCACTTCTGCGCCGCAGCAGTCTCCTCACGCGAATCCCCCGGCCCAGAAGGAGCCGGAGAACCCCTTGGGGCAGGCCATGCGCATGCCCTGTCCCATCAGCAAGTACAGCGGCAAGACCCTGGGCGATGTACTTCGCATGGATCCGCACGCTATCCTGTGGGTGGCAAATAAGTTCAGTGGCGATCCCAACATTTCCGCGGCTGCAAAACTCATCTGCGAGCAGGCCATGGAGGAGAGCGCCTAAGATGACATGGGGGACGGCTATGCCAGCCGTCCCCCGGAGAGGAGCTTTCCATGGAACTTCGATACCAGATGACCGATATTATCCCACTGCTTCCGATCCCACAGCCGCCGTACGGAAAGAGCTCCTACAATATTCCCTGTCCGCTGTGCGATCGGCTGGGCACTCGGGATAAGCACTTGAATATCAACCTCAAGCGCAACGTGTACCGTTGCCCCAAATGCGGCCAGTTTGAGGGCGGCGTCTTCGACCTGTACGCATATTATACCGGCGTTCCGCGGGACAAAGTCCTGGAAGATGTCACTGTAAGACTCCACGGCGAGTCTTTGCCGTACGCGGGGAAAGACAGCCACAGGAAGAAACTGCAGCCTCCGCCGATGATACCGCAGGCAAGCCTCGCGCCCCTGGATGAGCGCGACCGCGTGTACCGCGCACTACTGAGTAAGCTCACTCTGGCATCGGATCACCGGGAAAATCTGCTTGCGCGCGGTTTGACGGACGAGGCCATAGCGCGGCTGGGATATAAGTCCACGCCGGTCGTGGGTTTCCATGCACTGGCGCAGTCCCTGCTGGACGAGGGGCATACCCTGTTCGGTGTGCCCGGCTTCTACCGTGACCAGGACGGCCGGTGGACTGCTTCTTTTCGGTGCCGGGGGATCATGATACCCGGGAGGTACTTTGGCAAAATCCAGGGCTTCCAGATCCGGCTGGACAAGAAGATGAAAAAAGGCGGAAAGTTCCTCACCTTCTCCAGCACGGATGAACTGGATGGCGCCAAGGGTGAGAACTGGTGTCATTTGGTCGGCCCAGTCCGGGAACGGATCCTGCTGATTGAGGGCTATATGAAAGCGGACATCGTCAATCACTTTACCGGACAGACATTGCTCGCAATCCCGGGTGTCACATCGCTGCTGCACTTGGAGTCGGCGCTCACGGAACTGTCATCTATGGGCGTGCGGCATGTCATGACCTGCTTCGATATGGATTACCTGAGAAACTGGCATGTTGAGGCCGCCTATCAGAAGCTGATAGAGCGGTTAGGCAAGCTGAATATCACGTTTGGCACATATCTGTGGGTGCCAGACCACAACGGTCTGGACGACTATATCTGGGAGTTCTGCCTGAACAAAGGCATCGCTCCGGAGTAACAGTTGCAGACAGCGAGGTTGTTCCACTGAACACCTCGCTGTTTTGCGTATTTGGTTGCAAAAGCGCATTTCCGCCCGTGTAATGAATTATCTAAAAAGAATAGGAGTGACCTCTCATGCTGTTTCCTGTTGACCACGGTAACTCGGCAATGAAAACCCCAAACTTCGTCTTTCCATCTGGCCTGGCCGACTATCCCATCCGTCCGCCGGTTGATACGGATGTGCTGGAGTATGGCGGCAAGTACTGGACGCTGTCCGGCCAGCGTATCTCCTATATGCGGGACAAGACCAAGGACGACCGCTATTTTGTGCTGACTCTCTTTGCCATTGCGAAGGAGCTGCAGCGCCAGGGTGCCATCAGTCCCATGGTGGAGGCGGATCTGGCTGTAGGACTGCCCCCGGAGCACTACGCGCTGAGAACGAGATTTGCGGAGTACTTCAAGCGCGGCACGGTAAACTTCGTGTTCAACGGCACGCCTGTCTGCCTGGTGATCCGCCATGTGATGGTCTATCCCCAGGCTTACGCTGCGGTGGTGCCGCAAGCCAACCGGCTGAAGGAGATCCCGCGGGCCTTCATCGTTGACGTTGGCGGCTTTACCACTGACGTTATGCTGCTGCGCAATGCGGCACCTGACCTACAGTTCTGCCGTAGCCTGGAGATGGGAGTGATCCCCATGTCCAACGACATCATCGGGCGGGTGAGCGCCATGTATGATATAAAGATTGAGGATGACCACATTGCGGATGTCATCCAGGGACGCGCCACGATCCTGCCGCAGGAAGTGCGGAAGATGATTTTCACCACGGTACGAAGCTATGCTTACGGTATTCTGGACAAGCTTCGTGAGCTTCAAGTGAATCTCCGTGCGAATCCCGCGATCTTCATCGGCGGAGGCTCCATTCTGTTCCGCGCCTTTATCGAGGAGTCCCCCCTGGTGGCACAGGCGGACTTTGTGCCGGACCCCAAGGCCAACGCCATTGGGTATGGATTGCTGGCCACCGCGCAGCTGCGACGGATGACGCCGCAAACCTACGGAGGGGAGTCCATTGCTGAAGGATGATAAGTACCGGTTTTGTCTTGGATGGAGCCGGGATACAGCAGAAAAAATCGCGGTAGGAGACCTTCTGGAAAAGCTGAAGAACCGCAAGAGTGATTTGGTTGTCCAGGCTGTCTGGGAGTATATCGGGAACCATCCGGAAGTAATGGTTGAGAGTACGAAAATCGTGCTTGCAGTCCACTCCACACCAACGGACGAACAAAAGCTGGCGCAGATCCAGAGCATGATTGACGCCTCAGTAGAAAAGCTGAG
>ERZ1643247.1214-NODE-1214-length-25215-cov-6.510056_pt1 | contig 25215 bp, 20 predicted proteins | sample MGYA00579264_ERZ1643247 | MGnify/ENA primary metagenome ERZ1643247 (study PRJEB29033, sample SAMEA4952262) | chicken gut metagenome | biome: Broiler Chicken; feature: Gastrointestinal Tract; material: Caecum | place: Ireland | collected 2018 | study: Broiler... | reverse complement strand
AGGAATTGTGCCGGTATGTGGATTCCGTCATGTTCTGCGTCTCCAAGGGCCTGGGGGCTCCGGTGGGTTCCCTGGTTTGTGGAAGCCAGGATTTTATCCTTACGGTGCGCAGGAAGCGCAAGCTTCTGGGCGGATCCATGCGTCAGGCGGGAATTATCGCGGCCCCGGCCATCTATGCGTTGGAGCACAACATGCAACGTCTGGCAGAGGACCATGAGAACGCCAGGTGCGCGGCGGAGAACATCCGGGATCTGGCCCATACCCATATGATTGGGAAAACAGAGACCAATATCCTGGTGCTGGATGTGAATGAGCTGGGACTGACCCCGGAGGAATACTGCCGGAAGGCGGAGGAAAAAGGACTGTTGATGAAGCCGGTCCTGGCCGATAAGGTGCGGCTAGTATTCTATAAGGGGATTACCAGAAAGGAGACATTAGCTGCTGCCGCCATCATCCGGGAGCTGGAGAAGGAGCAGACCGGGGGAGGAAGAGAAGGTAAGAGCAGCTGAAGAGAGACCGAATAGAACTAAAAAGAGAACCATAAGAGACAGGAGGAGCGGTAGATGAGGTACAGAGAACTGGGAAAGACAGGCTTGAAGGTCAGCGAAATCGGCCTTGGGGCAGAGTGGCTGGAGCGCCATAATGAGGAGGAAGTGCGGGCGGTTATCGACTGCTGCGAAAGTGCCGGAATCAATATCCTGGACTGCTGGATGGCGGAGCCCAATGTGCGGACCAATATCGGGAAGGCCATTGCGGGAAAGCGGGAGCGGTGGATAATCCAGGGGCATTTCGGCTCCACCTGGCAGAACGGCCAGTATGTGCGGACCAGGGAGATGAGCAAGGTGAAGCCGGCCTTTGAGGATTTGCTGGCCCGGCTGGAGACGGACTATATTGACCTGGGAATGATTCACTTTGTAGATGAAGAGGCGGAGTTTCACCGCATTATGGAAGGGGAATTCCTGGCCTATGTGAAGGAGCAGAAGGAAAAAGGGGTCATCCGCCATATCGGAATGAGTACCCACAATCCAAAGGTGGGGAAGCTGGCGGCTTTAAGCGGGGAGATTGAGATGATTCTCTTCAGCATCAATCCGGCATTTGACCTGCTTCCCGCTACCGAGGACATCAACTCCTATTTTGCGGAGGACTATGAGGCGAGCCTGGGAGGGATCCATCCGGACCGGAAGGAGCTGTATCAGGTCTGCGAGCAGACGGGGGTAGGGATTACGGTGATGAAGGGATACGCCGGAGGGCGTCTCTTCGACGCTAAGACCTCTCCCTTTGGCACAGCTCTTACCCCGGTGCAGTGCATTCATTATGCCTTGACCAGACCGGCGGTGGCCAGCATCCTGGCGGGGTATGACACGCCGGAGCATGTGAGGGAAGCTGTTGCCTACGAAACTGCTTCGGAGGAAGAGAAGGACTACGCCAGCGTACTGGCCAAGGCGCCCAGACATGCTTACTTCGGACAGTGTACCTACTGCGGCCACTGCGCCCCCTGTCCGGCGGGGATCGATATTGCCATGGTCAACAAGCTTTCGGATCTGGCCGCCATGCAGCCGGAGGTCCCGGAATCCTTGAAAGCTCATTATCAGGCCCTTTCAGCTAATGCTGCGGACTGTATCTCCTGCGGAGGGTGCGAAAGCCGATGTCCCTTTGGCGTGCCGGTCGTGGAGAAAATGAAGAAAACCAGGGAAATGTTTGGATAAACGTAACAGCTATCAGAAAATAGAGAGGAGATTAATATGGGAAAGAAATCATTCGCGGAGGTGGAGAAGAATCTGCGTGAAAGAGGGTTTCAGGTGCGATGTTTTGAAACTGCTTCGGAGGCAGCCGCTTATCTGGATTCCCAAATCGACGGACAGACCGTGGGCTTTGGCGGTTCCGTTACCCTCAAACAGATGGGGCTGTACGAGCTTTTGAGCAGACACAATCAGGTATACTGGCATTTGAGAGTTCCTGAGGGAGAGCAGAAAAAGGCCCGGCTGCTGGCCAACGGGGCCTCGGTTTATCTTTCTTCTGTAAATGGTTTGGCAGAAACCGGGGAAATAATCAATATTGACGGAACCGGAAACAGAGTGGCTTCGGTGTTTTACGGACATGAAAAGGTATATCTGATTGCAGGGGAAAACAAGCTGGAGAAGGATTATGACAGCGCTCTTTGGAGGGCCAGGAATATCGCTTCCCCTTTAAACGCAAAGCGGCTTGGAGTCAACACCCCCTGCGCTGTGAAAGGGGACCGCTGTTATGACTGCAAAAGTCCGGAAAGAATCTGCCGGGGCCTGGCCGTACTGTGGGATAAGCCTAAAGGGGCGGAATATGAGGTGATTCTGATTCACGAGGAGCTTGGATATTGAGGACATCAGGTGAGACCATGGGAACAAAGGAACGGCTTTTGGAATTTTTTGAAAGGAACAGGGGCAGCTTTTTTTCCGGGGAAGAGCTGGCCGGGCAGCTGCGCGTATCCAGAACGGCGGTCTGGAAAGGGGTCAACAGCCTGCGGAAAGATGGATATCAGATTGATGCCGTTCAAAATAAGGGTTACTGTTTTTCCACCCATACGGATATTCTTTCTGTCCAGGGAATCCTGGGGTATCTAAGCCCGGAGTACCGGGACTTGAGGCTGGAGGTGCTTCAGACCGTGGATTCTACAAACGGATGGGTCCGGACAAAAGCCGAGGCCGGGGAGCCGGAAGGATACGCGGTTATAGCGGCCAGCCAGGAAAAAGGAAAGGGACGGGTGGGAAGAAGCTTTTTTTCACCGGCGGATACAGGGGTTTACATGAGCCTCCTGCTGCGCCCTGTGGGATTAAGCCCTGGAGAAGCGTCCAAAATCACCACCATGGCGGCGGTGGCGGTGTGCCAGGCCGTCGAGGCGCTGTCCGGAAGACAGGCGCAGATAAAATGGGTCAACGACATCTATATGGATGGAAAGAAGGTCAGCGGGATTTTGACCGAGGCTTCCGTGGGACTGGAGGACGGGCTTCTGGACTACGGGGTGTTGGGAATCGGCATGAACGCCTATGTCCCCGCCGGCGGTTTCCCTGAGGAACTTTCGGGAAAGGCGGGCGCCATTTTTGAGGGTCCCCAGGACGACGGGAAAAACCGTCTGGCGGCAGAGGTTTTGAACCGGTTCATGAAGGCCTACCGGACGAAGGATACTTCAGCCTATGTGGAGGAATACCGGAAGCGCTGTCTGGTGCTGGGCCGGGAAATTCTGGTGCTGGGAAAGGGAGAGGCTAGGAAGGCCATGGCCCTGGATGTGGATGAAGACTGCCGCCTGGTGGTCCGGTATGGGGATGGAAGGATGGAACGGCTGTCCTCCGGAGAGATACGGATTCAGATGTAAAAGGCAGCGGGAGAATGTGAGAAGATGGAACCATACTATTACAGACAAATGAACAGGGAACAGCAGGCCGCATACCGGGGAATGTGCCAGGGCTTTGAGGAGCTGAGAGGGGAATTTCTAATTCCACGCCTGGAGGGAAGGGAACTTGCGGAGGTGTTTTTAAGGCTGCGGCTGGACCATCCGGAAATCTTCTGGGTTCCGGGCTACCGCTGTCAATTCTACCGGGATTCCCCCAACCTGATTCTTCATCCGGAGTATCTTTTTGAGAAAGGACGGGTGCAGGAACAGAAAAAGGCCATGGAGGCCCGTGTGAGAAAGCTGACGGCGCCGATGATGAAAGCCTCAGATTTGGAAAAGGAGAAATACGTCCATGATTTCATCTGCGCCAATGTGCGCTACGACAAGCTGAAAAAGGCGTATTCCCACGAAATCATCGGTCCTTTGGGCCAGGGAGTGGGGGTCTGCGAAGGCATTGCCAAGGCGGTGAAGGTTCTCTGCGACGCCCTGGGCCTGTGGTGCCTCATCGCGATCTGCGGCAACAATCCGGAAAAAGGAATCAAATACCGCCATACCTGGAACATTCTCCGGGTGGACGGAACTTATTTTCACATGGACGCCACCTTTGACAATACACTGGGGAGAAAGGGGCTGCCCGAACAGGAGTTCCGCTACGATTACTTCAATCTGGGGGACGAGCAGATTTTCCGTGATCATGAGCCTCTCATTGCCCCGGCTCCTCCCTGTCAGGAGAAAGGGCGTTTCTATTACCGGGAGAAGAAGCTTTCTTTTACCAAGCCGGAGGAAGTGTACAACCGGGCCCGGCAGGCGGCGAAAAAAGGCAGGGTCCTGATCTTTCACTGGAGAGGGGGAACGCTGACCAGGGAAGTGATGAGGGAACTGCTGGAGCAGATGGTCCGGGCGGGGGCGGAGTATGACCGAATGGCCATGGTGGGAGTCAACTGGCCCCAGGCAGTGATTCGGCTTTCCTACGAAGAGCGGAAGAAAGAGGCCGGGCAGGATGTACAGGTGACGGAGGAACAGGCAAATGAGGGGGAGATGGAAGAGACCCCAGGACCGGAACGGGAGGGTGATGAGAGATGAATTCCAGGGACATTTATGTGATTCAGGGAACGGATTACCGACAGATGACGATGGAGCTGCTAAGGGCCTGCGACCTGGCGGGCGATATTGGAGACAGAGATAAGCGGATTGGCTTAAAGCCCAATCTGGTAGCGGACAGCCCGGCTTCCAGGGGAGCGACCACTCATCCGGAGCTGGCGGACGGGATTTTGACCTACCTGAAGGAGAACGGCTTTGAGAATCTGGTAGTGCTGGAGGGGTCCTGGGTGGGAGCCAATACCATGGAGGCGGCTCGGGTCAACGGAATCCTGGAGGTCTGCCGCCGCCATCAGGTGGAGTTTCTGGATTTGCAGAAAGATTCCGCCTGTTCCTGCCAGGCTGCCGGGATGGAGATTTCCGTGTGCGGACAGGCCCTGGCTTTAGACTATCTGATTAATCTACCGGTCATCAAGGGGCACTGCCAGACGGCGGTGACCTGCGCCCTGAAAAACTGCAAGGGGCTGATTCCTAACCGGGAGAAGCGGCGGTTCCACACCATGGGGCTCCACCGGCCCATCGCCCATTTAAACACGGTCCTCCGGCAGGACTTCATCCTGGCGGACAACATCTGCGGGGATTTGGACTTTGAGGAGGGAGGAAACCCGGTGGTCATGAACCGGATTCTGGCCTTCAAGGACCCGGTGCTCTGCGACAGCTTCGCGGCCAGGACCATGGGCTACAGTCCCCATGAAATCGAGTATATCCGTCTGGCTGAGGAGCTGGGGGTGGGGACCACGGATTTATCCCGGGCCCAAATCCATGAGCTGAGGCAGGAGAAAAAAGGTCTTTCGGAACAAGGAAACCGGACAGCGGCCCCCAGGGGGAGAGTGGGGCAGCTGGCCGGTTATGTGAAGCAGGACAATGCCTGCTCCTCCTGCTACGGCTCCTTGATTTACGCATTGGACCGGCTGAGTGAGGAGGGCGCTTTAAGGGGAAAGAAAAAGGAGTCCATTGCCATCGGACAAGGCTTTAAGGGGGTGAAGGGAGAGCTGGGCGTAGGCAGCTGCACCGGCTGTTTTGAATGCAGCTTAAAGGGCTGTCCGCCGGCTGCAGCGGATATTGTCCGATTTTTGAGGGAATACTGGCAGTAAGGGAAAACGATTCGGAAAATGGAGGGAACAGAGATGGAACGCTTTTTTCAACTGAAGGAAAATCACACCACAGTAGGAACGGAAATTATGGCGGGACTGACTACATTTTTTGCTATGTCCTATATTATTGTGGTCAATCCCAGCATTCTTTCCCAGTCCGGCATGGAGTGGGGAGCGGTGTTTTTGGCCACGATCCTGGCGGCCATTGTGGGAACGCTGATAATGGGGTTGGTGGCAAATGTGCCCTACGCTCAGGCTCCGGGTATGGGATTAAACGCATTTTTCGTCTATACGGTCTGCGGCGCTCTGGAATTTACCTGGCAGCAGGCATTGTCCATGGTGTTTATCTGCGGCCTTCTAAACATTGCCATTACGGTCAGCAAGGTGCGCAAATACATTATGAAATCCATTCCCCTCAGTATGCAGAACGCCATCAGCGGAGGTATCGGAATTTTTGTGGCCTATATCGGCTTTTTGAATGTGGGAATCGTAAATTTTGATGGCGGGGTTCCAGCCCTTTCCACCTTAAATCAGCCTCAGTTTTGGGTCTTTCTGATTGGCATGGCCCTGATTGTGATTCTGCTGGTGCGCCAGGTGAAAGGGGCTATCCTGATTTCCATTGTGGCTACCACTCTCATCGGAATCCCCTTTGGGGTTACCACGCCGTCGGAAACCGTCAGCTTTACGGAGGCCTGCCAGGCCCTTCCTTCTACGGTGCTGGCAATTTTTAAGGAGGGAGGCATCACCAGCCTGTTTTCCGACCCGGCCAAGCTTCCGCTGGTGCTGATTACTATTTTTTCATTCAGCATCTCCGATACTTTTGATACCATCGGAACCTTTATCGGAACGGGACGGCGCAGCGGGATTTTCAGCGAGGAGGACGAGCGGATGATGGAGAGCAGTTCCGGCTTTAAGTCCAGACTGGACAAGGCCCTCTTCGCGGACGCCACCGCCACCTCCATCGGAGCGCTGCTGGGAACCTCCAATACCACCACTTTTGTGGAGAGCGCTTCAGGCATCGGAGCAGGGGGACGCACGGGTCTTACCTCCGTGGTAGTCGCCATCTGCTTTGCCCTATCCGCCTTCCTGGCGGTCTTTGTCAGCGCCGTTCCGTTCGCGGCCACGGCGCCGGCCTTGGTGGCGGTGGGCGTGATGATGACCTCTTCCTTTAAGGAAATTTGCTGGGATGATTTGGAGGAGGCGGTTCCGGCTTTCTTTGCCGGCATCTTCATGGCCCTCTGTTACAGCATTTCCTACGGAATCGCGGCAGGATTTATTTTCTACTGTATCGTAAAGTGCTGTAAGGGCAAGGCAGGGGAGATTCATCCCATTCTGTGGGTATGTACGGGATTATTCGCCCTGAATTTTCTGTTGTTGGCATTGCTGTAAATGGCAGGGAGTGAAACAGCGTGCTGGTGTACGTGCAAGCCATTAATCCAATGACGGCTGCGTCAGTATACCGGAAAAAGGACAGCACCTGGAAACGATGCTGTCCCTTTTCATGGCCTCTTTATGCCCGGTGAACTTTTGCGAAAAAGGTTAAGAGATACAGTCCGCAGATTCCAACCAGGGCATAAATAATCCGGCTGAGCCAGGCACCGGAGCCGAAAATCCAGGCGACCAAGTTAAAGTTGAAAAAGCCGATCAGTCCCCAGTTCAGCGCGCCGATGACCGCAATGGTTAAAGCGGTATAGTCTAAAAATCTGTTTTCCATTTTACACCTCCTGTGTCGTGTATAGTATGTATCAGGCGGCGATTTTTTATTTATTTGCTGATATTGGTCAATGGAAAGAATGGATCGGACGGATGATAGTGGTGTGCAGGGAAGAAACGGTTATGATGAAGAATGAATTCAGGAGGAACTTTGTGACATGAAAGAAAACGGACTTTTGATGGAGCCGCTGCCAAGGTTGTTTTGGCGGTATGTGCTTCCGGCTATGGCTGCCATGGTGCTGGATGGAATCCAGGGCATTGTGGACGGACTGTTTCTGGGAAACTTTGTAGGAGCAGACGCCATGGCCAGCGTCAATATCGCCAATCCATATTTTCAGGTGATTATCGGAGGCAGCATGATCATCTGTACCGGAACTATGAGTGCTATCGGAAGAGCCCTGGGGGCAGGAGACGGAAAACGGGCAAAGGACATTTATCATTCCGCTTTGCTGGTACTGCTGGGGCTCTCACTGGCGATTCTTATGGCCGGAGTTCTGGGGGCGGCCCCTTTGGCCCGTTTTTTGGGAGCTAACGAAGTTTTGCTGGAGGGATCCGAACAGTATATCCATACCCTGGCTTTTTTTGCTCCGGTAATTGCCTTTAAGATTTTGTTTGGATTTTCCGGACGGCTGGTGGGAAAACCTCAGCTTTACCTGGCCGGAACCATTACCACCATTTCTGCCAATATCATTTTGGATTATGTGACAGTAGGATTGATGGGGTTGGGAGTACGTGGGGCGGCTTTTGCTACGGGCCTTGCCTATTTGGCGGGACTTTTGGTGGTGGCCGGGCCTATGTTCCGGAAGGAAACGGTTTTGAATGTATACGATGGGCGTTTCAGGTCAGGGGAAATTCTGTATGCGGCATTTAACGGCTCCTCAGAGGGGGTAACCTATGCGGCTGCCGCCCTGACAGTGTTTCTTATGAACCGGTCCTTTATGGCCTATGCGGGGGAAAGCGGAGTGGCCGCCTTTACCATTATCAATTATGTGGGAAATTTCGTAACGCTGTTGATGTTCGGCATGTCTGATGGAATTAGCCCTATTCTCAGTAATAACTACGGGGCGGGAAATAAGGAACGGATCCAGAAAACGCTGAGGGCCGCCTTGATTGCTAATTTTCTTTTGGGACTGGCCTTGTTTGGAATTTTCTGGATTTGGGGAAGAAATCTGATCAGCCTCTTTCTGGACGGGGACCAGGGGGAACAGGTCATCAGTCTGGCGGTGCGCGGCGCGAAAATTTACGGACTTTGTTTTCTGGCAAATGGATTCAATATTGTTCAATCGGGCTATCATACCGCCCGGGGGGATGCGGTCAGCTCCATCTTGATTGCGGCCAGCCGAGGCATTGTCTTTGTACCCATTGGACTGGCCTTGTTTTCCAGGATTCTGGGAATTGATGGCGTGTGGGTTTCACTGCCCTTCGCAGAGGTGGTGACGGTAGGAGTCTGTTTTTGGATTGGAATGGCAAAAAAGAAAACAGAGAGGATTGGCTGAAATGATGGGAGAAGAAAATGCACACAATTTATTACATGGAGGATGATGGGGATATCTCAGCATCCGTAACCGAATACCTGAGCCGCAGGGGATTTCTGGTCCGGTGTTTTTCCACCGCAGCCGGCATGAGGCAGGCACTGTTAAAATTCCGCCCGGATTTGCTTATTCTGGACTGGAATATGCCGGACGGAGCCGGGGATGAGCTGTGCGGATGGGCCAGGGAACGGTGGCCGGGCCTTCCCATCATTCTGCTGACGGTCCGGGACAGCACGCAGGAGGTGGTGGCCGGCTTCCGCAACGGGGCGGACGACTATGTGACAAAGCCCTTTGAGCTGGATGTGCTGTACTCCAGGATTCAGGCCCTTCTGCGGCGAAGCCTTCCGAAAAATCCTGCTTTTCTGCGCTGCGACAACATCATGCTGGACCTGGAGGCACAGCGGGTTTATATGGAGAAGGAGGGGAGGCAGGCAGAAATCATTCTAAGCGCTTCGGAATATGAACTGCTGAGGATTTTGATGGAGCACAAGGGAAAAACCATTGCCCGCGGTTGGCTGCTGGAGCGGATTTGGGATCAGAAAGGAAGTTATGTTAATGACAATACCCTGACTGTGACCATGAAGCGTTTGAGGGAAAAGCTTTTCTGCCCTGCTTGCTTGAAGACCATCCGCAGCCTGGGCTACCGCATGGAGGATACGGTATGACAGCAATGAAAAAGAGACACTTTTATATCCTGTTTCCGGCGGTCCTGTTTCTGCTGGGAATGTTTTTTCTGGGATGGATTTGGAAAACAGAATGTGAAAATACGGCCTACGGGACTCTTTCGGCCTTTTGCCGGGAACTTTCCGGGCAGCAGACAACGGAGGGACAGATTCTGGTCGCTTTAAAGAAGTCTCAAAACCGGGATATTGGGGAGGAGAAAGAGGAGTTTCTGGAGCGGTACGGCTACCGCAGGGAAGATTTTGCGGGATTTGACTCCAGGGCCTTTTTCTGCGTATCCGCTTTTTCGGTTGTGGTGCTGGCGGTCTGGGGGTGGTCTGCGTGGAGGATGGAAGGCATGAATCAGAACCGGATTAAGGAGCTGACTGCGGCTTTGGCGGAGATGAATGCCGGAGGGGGCAGAATGGTGTGGCAGACGCGGGAGGATGAGTTTTCCCTCCTCCAGGATGAAATGGAAAAGACCGTAACGGCTTTATATGAAACCAGGGAGGAGGCAGTGAAGGCGAAGGAAGGGTATGCCAGGCATCTGACGGACATCGCCCATCAGCTGAAAACGCCGGTGACGGCGGCCCTTCTCTCCCTGGAGCTGATGGAGGACCAGACTCCTAATGATTATATCTGGCGGGTCCGGAGACAGCTGAGACGCTTGAATCAGCTGGAGGAGTCCCTTCTGACTTTATCGAAAATCGAGGCAGGAGTTTTGCAGTTGAAGAAGGAATCAGTGGATGTGTACACGGCTTTGACTCTTGCAGCGGAGAATCTGGAGGAATTGTTCCGGAGAAAGCAGGTTGGAATTCAGATCTCTAACCAGGGAGCGGCTGTGATTACAGGTGATTTGGAATGGACGATGGAGGCGCTGATGAATTTGATGAAAAATTCTCTGGAGCAGTCGGAAGGGGGCCAGGCCGTATTCTGCGACTATGTTGTCAATGCGCTGGAGGTTCGAATCCGTATCTGGGACCAGGGACCAGGTTTTGCTCCGGAGGACTTGCCGTATCTGTTTGACCGCTTTTACACGGGAAGCAGAGGGAAGAAGGGAGGAAATGGAATTGGTCTGGCTCTGGCTCATGCCCTGCTTCAGATGGAGGGAGGAGAGCTAAAGGCCTTTAATCTGCCGGAAGGCGGAGCCTGTTTTGAGATTCGTTTTCGCCGTCACCCGGCTGTCACTTGAAGGTGGTAGAATGAAAATGAGGAGCGCGGAGTAATCCGCGGCATCATTGCGTCAAAAGGGGGCGGTGAAAATGGAGATGGTGTGCTGCCAGGAGCTGCGAAAGGTCTATGGAACAGGCCCGGCTCAGGTGGAAGCTTTAAGGGGAATTGATTTAAGAATTGAAAAAGGAGAGTTTGCGGCAATCATGGGGCCTTCCGGTTCCGGAAAATCCACGCTGCTGCATATTTTGGGAACAGTGGACAAGCCTACTTCCGGAAGGGTTTTTGTCGAAGGAAGGGAAATCTCCAATTTGAGTCCCGGGGAGGCCGCCATCTACCGGCGCAGGAAGGCGGGAATCATTTACCAGTCCTATAATCTGATTCCCGGTCTGTCCGTAAGGGACAATATTTTGCTGCCGCTGCTGCTGGATGGAAGGAAGCCCGACGGGAATCTGTTTGAGGAGATTACGGACCGTCTGGGATTAAAAGCGTTTTTGGATTTGCTGCCGGGACAGCTTTCCGGAGGCCAGCAACAGAGGACGGCTATTGCCAGAGGATTGATGATACGGCCAGCTATTTTGCTGGCAGATGAGCCTACGGGAAATCTGGACCGGAAAAATTCAGAGGAAATTGTAAGTTTGCTAAAAGACTTCAACCGGATACTTGGTCAGACCATTCTTCTGGTGACCCACGATGAGGGGGCGGCTTTGGAGGCGGACCGGATAATTATGATTGAAGACGGTGTGATCGTAGGGGATGAGAAGAGGCGGGGAAACATATGTGGAGAATTGTAATGTGGGAGGGGGACAGAGGCAGGATTTTCAGACCGGCGGCATCGGCGGCATTCCTGTCCGCCTTGTTTTTGTCACTGTTATGCGGGCTGTTTTACAACGTATGGAAATACGATGTGGAGCGGATTGTAAGGGAGGAGGGAAGTTTCCACGGAAAGATCTCGGGGAAATTTGGAGATAAGGAACTGGAATGGATTCAAAATTTTGGCGGCGTCAGTAAGACCAGAGTGGGGGAAGGGACAGGGGAGACAACCCTTGTGGAGCTCTGGTTTTATCCTCCGGGAAGGGTATATGAGGACTTGCCTAAGCTGGCGGAACGCCTGGAAATCGGGCAGGAGAAAGTGACCTTCCACAGCAGCCTGCTGAGCCGGTATCTGGTCCCGGACCCGAAGAATCCTTCGTCTGTCCGGGAAATGGCGATTCTTTTGCTTGTTCCGCTATTGGCGTGCATTTCCCTGATTTTGATTATCCATCACGCTTTTGCCGTGTCCATGAGCGGAAAAGTCCGTCAGCTGGGGATTCTCTCGGGAATCGGAGCCATCCGGTCCCAAATCCTTGGATGGCTCTGGCTGGAGGCTGGAGCGGTGTGCCTGAAGCCGGTTGCCGCGGGATTTGGCTTGGGAATGGTGGCTTGCTGGGGAATCATGAGAGGACTGGATGCCTATCTGCGGGGATTATTTCCGGAGCGTCAGCCGCTGAATTTTGGGTATCATCCCCTGGTATTTGCCTTTTCTATGGGGCTGATTTTGGTCACTATCGCCATCTCCGCCTGGCTGCCGGCCAGAAAACTCAGCCGGATGACGCCTCTTGAGGCCATGAGGCAGAGGACTGACGAAAAATGGAAGGGGAGAAGGAAAAAAAGCGGCGGAATTTTTTTGGAACAGTTTTTTGGCGTTGAAGGGAAACTGGCAGCAAGGGGAATTGACGCAGAGGGGAGGGCTTTCCGGACGGGGAGCATTTCCCTGTTTGTTTCATTTTTCCTCTTTGCTATGGTCATGAATGGAGCGGCCATGTCGGACCTCAGCGTCCGCATGACCTATTTTGAAAAATATCAGGATTCCTGGGATGTGATGGCGCAGGTGCGGGAGGCCGGTTTGGAGGATTTTCAGAAGGAAGAAGAACTGCGGGAGATTTCAGGGGTAACGGACGTGTGTATTTATCAGAAGGCTCAGGCTGTGACAATGGTAAAAGGGGAGGAAATCAGCGAAGCGCTCCTGTCCGCCGGAGGCATGGGCTATGCCACAGACCGGGAGGCCCAGCCGGTGGATGGCGGATGGATGGTCCGCGCACCTCTGATTATTTTGGACGATAAGAGCTTTAGGTCTTACTGCGAACAAATCGGAGTGGTCGGGAATTTGCGGGGAGCAGTGGTCCTGAACCGGATTCAGGACTTGTCCAAGGGGAATTTCCGTAGCCGTCCTCTGATTCCGTATTTGAAGGGAGAGGAGGACAAAACGGTGCTGACTGAGGCCGGAAGCCGGGAGAAAAGCGTGGAAATCCCGGTTGCTGCCTGGACCCATACCCCGCCGGCTCTGCGGGAGGAGTACGGCACGGCGGACCATTACGAGCTGGTCCATTTTCTTTCTGCTTCCCTGTGGCGGGAGATTGAAGAGGAAATTGGAGGGGCGGAAGACAACCTGTGGATTCGTTTGCTGCTTTCTGAGCGGGACAGTGCGGAAACGATGGAGAGGGTTTCGAACGAAATGGAACAAATCCTGGGAGATTCCTACGAAATCCAGGTGGAAAACCGGATTCAGGACCAGATGGAGCATGAGAGGGCCATGGACGGGCTGAAGGCTATTTTGGGAGGATTCTGTGGGCTTCTGGGCCTGATGGGGATTGCCAATGTTTGGGCCAACGCCATGGGATTTGTACAGAGCAGAAGGCGGGAGCTGGCACAGTATCTGTCCATCGGCATGGCTCCGGGGCAGATGTGGAAAATCTTCAGTCTGGAGGTTTTGGTCCTTGCGGTCCGTCCGCTGGCGCTGGGGATTCTTCTGTCAGCACTTGGGACTATGATTCTGCTTAAGGTGGGAGCGCTGGATTTCCATGATTTCCGTTCCGTGATGCCGGCAGGGACGATATTTGCCTTTGGGTCGGTTTTGCTTGCGGCGGTGGTTCTGGCGTATTTCTGGGGAGCTGCGAAGCTGATGAAAGGCGGGGTGGCGGAAGCGTTGAGGGATGACGGTTGATAAAAAACAATCATTTATATCCTCAATCATAGCTAATTTATTTTCAGAAATGGTTCCCACAAATTTTAAAATACACCAGGAATATCTCCTGATTCCCATTGACCTTTGAGGAAGAACCGAAAAAGAGCCGGGAATACACAGGAACCCGGCTCTTTTTCGGTACAATCACTATATTTACACTACTATTTATAAGGAGAAAGCAAATAAATGGGACTATTCCGTGTCTACCGGCTCGAACAGATCCAGCTGTTCCAGTACTGGCAGCAGCTTGGTAACGCCGCAGGTGAAGAAGATGATGCGGATTACCTCAAAAATCTCGTCCAGGGTAGCCCCGTTTTCCATAGCGATTTTTGAATGGACCTTCATGGTGGTGGGGGTGCCGGTGGCCATTCCAATGGCCATGACGATTAATTCCCGGTACTTCTTGGGGATGGAAATATCCTTCTTATTGCAGTTGACGTACTGCTGGAGGAACATATTGACCAGGTTGGGGTCATTTCCCATTACCTTGTGGGACTCCAGCAGAGAGCCGCCTCTGGCTTCTTTTAATTCTTCCAAAATCTTTTGAGAACGCTCCAGCTTCTCCGAATTTGTCTGTTTCATATGATTTCAACCTCCCATATACATTCAGTGTTTTGTCAGGATAACTGATACTTGTTTTTTAAAAAGTCAACGGCGTAATTGGGGAAGAGGGCGTAGGTGAGCACATCTTCCTCAGTGCGGGGCAGACTGCCTGCTTCTTCCTTGGCCTTCTCCCAGCCAGGTTCCAGAAGGTCGCCGGGTCTTGGAAAATCCGGCTTTTCATCGCCCAGGGCTTTTTCCAGCAGCTCCTGGGAAATGGGCCCCGGCGGTTTCCCGTACATGCCACGGCAGTAGCCTTTCAATTCCTTGCTGACCATGGAGTAGCGGCTGCCCGTCAGCACGTTGGTAGTGGCCTGAGCCCCGCACATCTGGCTGGAGGGGGTGGCAAGAGGGGGATAGCCCATATCGGCCCGGACCCTGGATACCTCCTCCAGAACCTGGGGCAGCAGATGGTAGACGTTCATGGCGGTTAACTGGCTCTCCAGATTGGAAAGCATGCCGCGGGAATCTGATGCTTCAGGCAGCCCACATCAACGCCCACCAGCTTGGTTTCAAACCCCGCGTACTTCTGGCGGATTTTCAGGAAATAGTCGCTGATTTCTTTGAAAGCTCCCAGGTCGATGCCCGGGTCCCTTGAGGTGCCCCTGACGGCGGCCAGGATACTCTCCACCGGAGGCTGGGCGGGTCCCATGGACATGGAAGAAACGCACACATCCACCCCGTCCACTCCGGCCCGGATGGCTTCCCAATAAGCCATCTCCGCCATGCCGCCGGTACAGTGACAGTGGAGATGAATGGGGATATGCAGTGCCTTCTTCAAAGCGGAAATCAGTTCATAGGCAGCCTGGGGCGTCATAAGGCCGGCCATATCCTCCACATGGATGAGGGAAACGCCCATCTGTTCCTGTTCCAGAGCGTTCTGTACAAACTGTTCTGTGGTGTGGAAGGGGCTGATGTTGTACTGAATGGAGCCCTCAATTTTCCTCCCGGCTTTTTTCACCGCCCGGAAGGCGGTTTCACAGTTGCGCAAATCCTGAAGGGCATCGAAGATTAAAAAGATATCGATGCCGGCCTCAGCTGCTTTTTCCACAAACTTTTCTACAATATCATCGGGGTAAGCCTTGTAGCCTACCAGATTCTGACCTCTCAATACCATCTTCAGAGGCGTCTTTTTCATGTGCCGCTTAAATGCCCGCACACGCTCCCATGGGTCCTCCTTTAAAAAACGGACCGCCACATCGAAGGTGGCGCCGCCCCACATCTCCATGCTGTCATACCCAATCTCATCCATAAGGGGAAGGATGGGAAGCATATCCTCGGTGGTCATCCGAGTGGCGAACAGGGACTGCTGTCCGTCGCGGAATTCCACGCTGTTGAATTTCAGTGGAGGTCCTGTCAGAACGCCGGGCGCCGCGGCCGGTGCGTTCGGAACCGTCGCGGAAGCTTCTTTTCGTTTCCAGAACAAATCCTCACATCCTTTTCTACGTATTATCATGTTCAAAGAGGACAGAGCAGAAGGACATGCCCTAAGTAAAACGTTAAACTAAATCGTTAATCCAATTATATACACCAGTTCCCTTCTTGTCAAGAGGGAAAATAACTTTTTGCAAAGGCTTTTTTTGCGCCTTTGCGGACTTTTTTGCGGCAGTGGACGCCTTTGAGGCCGGAAGAACCCGAAGCAGCAAAAAAATACCATCCGGCAGGGGCCGGATGGCGGGGAAGATTATTCGTAACTGTTCAGGACGGCCTGGGGAACCGGGGCAGCTTGAAAAGTGGAGCGCAGGCATACGTGAAATGGGATTTCTACATGTTTCGGTTCCCGATTTCCGCCCACTATGGCATCGATGAGGATATCTACCGCCTGGTTGACAGACTCCAGGTTATCCATCTGGATGGTGCTGAGGGGCGGCGTGGAATACTGGCTCATTTCCGGGTCCATCATACCGATGCAGAGAAGCTCGGCGTCCTCCGGCATACTCCGGCCCTGGCGGTTCAGTTCCCACAAGGCGCCCAGAGCCATCTGGTCCGACTCACAGAAGATGGCTTTGGATGGCTGGGACTGAGAACAGTAGGCTCTGGCCGCCTCCACGCCTCCGGACAGGCTGCTGCTGGTAGCGAAGATTTCATCGGAATCCACAGTGATTCCGATTTGGGCGCAGGCGTTGAGAAAAGCTGTGGTGCGCAGGCCGGTGGCCATATAAGGCCGCCTGGAGGTAAAGACCGCTGCCTCCGTGTAGCCTTTTTGCCGGAACAGGCTGGCCGCTTTAAAGCCAATCTCTTTGTAGTCCGTATATACATTAGAATATTTTGTTGAGTGTCGGTTAATCAGGACAATGGGAGTCTGAAGATTGAGCTGCTCCAGAGCCTCGAGATCCTTCTTTGAAGTGGCTCCGATTAGAGCGCCGGCATAGCTGTTTTTTACGAGAGAGTCGATGCTTTTTTCGATTTGGTCGTTCTCGTAGGTACGGATTAATATTTCACACTCAAAATTCCGCTTCTTAACAGCCGCCTGGATGTTGACTAAAAAGGAGGCCATGATGCCGGAGCGGTCGTCAATGGGCCAGTAAAAGGCCAAAGTGGGGACAGTCTTATCCTGGACCCGCAGTCTTCTGGCGCTTAAATTCGGCTGATAGCCCAGTTCCGCCATAGCGCTTAAGACCCGTTCTCTGGTAGCCTCTGAAATACGGCGCTCATCTGCCTTGCCGTTCAAAATAATCGAAACCGTCGTACCGGAAACACCGGCTTTGCGGGCAACGTCTTTAATCGTAATCATATCGGAAATCCTTCTCTATCTATTAGAAAGCAGTTTGTTTTCATACTATTTCTTCTATCATAATCAAGAACAGGGGGCTTTGTCAAGCAAAAGACCGGCTGGAGAAGGGCAGTTCAAAAAAGTCAAGGGAAAATAATCACCAAAAATACCTGTCGAAAAATGTGAAATGTGCCAAAAATACAAAATACTCTTGACTTTGGTTTTACGATAAACTAAAATGACAGCATAGGACAAACGTTAAACTAATACGATAAACTAACACGTTAAACCAAAGCGGATTTGAAAACCTTTTAAGCCTGTTGAAAACAGAATCGGACCGCAACGATTGAATATCGGGAAAGGAATTGATTACGATGGCAATGATGAAAAAGACAATGGACGGCAACGAAGCCGCGGCATACGCGGCATATGCCTTTACGGAGGTAGCGGCCATTTACCCCATCACCCCCTCGTCTCCCATGGCGGAGCTGACGGATAAGTGGGCGGCCAATGGAAAGAAGAACATTTTCGGACAGCCGGTGAAGCTGGTGGAAATGCAGTCTGAGTGCGGCGCCGTATCCGCGGTACACGGAGCTCTGGATGCCGGAAGCCTGGCAACTTCCTACACCGCCTCCCAGGGACTAATGCTGATGATTCCCACCATGTACCGGATTGCGGGGCAGCTGAAACCCGGCGTGATTCATGTAGCTTCCAGAAACGTAGCTACCCACGCCATCACCATTAACGCGGAACAGTCCGATGTCATGGCCTGCCGCCAGACCGGATTCGCCCTTCTGGCCTCTGGAAACGTGCAGGAGGCCATGGACCTGGGAGCCGTTGCTCATCTGGCCGCTATCAAGGGACATGTTCCTTTCCTCCATTTCTTTGACGGCTTTAGGACCTCCCACGAGATTCAGAAAGTGGACTGCCTGGATTACGACGACTTGGCGAAGCTGGTGGATTACGGCGAGCTGAAGAAATTCAGGGAGAACGCCTTGAATCCCGAGCACCCGGTCCTTCGGACCACCGGCCAGTATTCCGATACATATTTCCAGAGCCGTGAGGCCTGCAATCCCTATTACGATGCCCTCCCTGACATTGTAAATGAATATATGGAGAAGATTAACGCCCTCACCGGAAGAAACTACAAGCCCTTCAACTACTACGGAGCGGATGACGCGGAGCATGTGATCGTGGTAATGGGCTCTGCTGCCGGCTGCATTCAGGAAACCATCGATTACCTGACCGCCAGGGGAGAGAAAGTGGGACTTCTGGAAGTACATCTGTACCGTCCCTTCTCAACCAAATACTTCCTGGGCGCACTTCCTGAGACCGTAACGCGCATCACCGTTTTGGACCGCACCAAGGAGCCGGGAGCTGCGGGCGAGCCTCTGTACGAGGATGTATGTTCCGTGATTCTGGAATCCGGAAGAGGAATCCAGGTATACGCCGGACGGTTCGGGCTGGCCACCAAGGACTTTACCCCCGCCCAGGTCATTGCGGTTTACGACAATATGAAGAACGAGCAGCCGAAGAACCATTTCACCGTAGGAATCAACGATGATGTGACCCATCTGTCCCTGACGGTGGGCCATGAGGTGAACACCATGCCGGAGGGAACAGTCAGCTGCAAGTTCTGGGGCCTTGGCTCTGACGGTACCGTAGGCGCCAACAAGAACACCATCAAAATCATCGGAGACCACACCGATCTGTATGTGCAGGCTTACTTTGAATACGACGGAAAGAAGTCCGGCGGCGTGACCCGTTCCCATCTGCGGTTCGGAACCCAGCCCATCCGTTCCACCTATCTGGTCAACCACGCGGATTTCGTGGCCTGCCACAATAAATCCTATCTGGATAAGTACGATATTTTGGGCGATGCCAGGGAAGGGGCCAACGTGCTCATTGCCTGCGACTGGCAGGGGGAGGAGCTGGAGAAGAACCTGACTCCCGCGTTCAAGAAAGCGGCGGCGGCAAAGAAAATTCATCTTTACACCATTGATACCGTAGCCATTGCCCAGGAACTGGGGCTTGGAAGCAGAACCAATACCATCCTCCAGGCCGCTTTCTTTAAGATTACGGGAATCATCCCCATCGACCAGGCAGTGGAATACATGAAGGCCGCGATCCTGAAGTCCTACGGAAGAAAGGGAGAAAAGGTTGTCAACATGAACTACGCCGCTGTGGACCAGGGCGTGGAGAAGGTAACGGAGGTGGAGGTTCCCGCAAGCTGGGCCGACATCGAGGTTCCGGAAGAAACAGTGGATGAGAACCTGCCGGAGTGGATTCGCAAGATTCAGATTCCGGTGAACAAGATGAAGGGCGACGACATCCCGGTCAGCGACTTTGCCGACCTTCCCGACGGAACCATGCCGAACGGCACTTCCAAGTACGAGAAGAGAGGAATCGCCGTCAATGTTCCGGTTTGGAACAGCGAGAAATGTATTCAGTGCAACCAGTGTTCCTACGTCTGCCCTCATGCCGCCATCCGTCCCTTCCTGGCGACAGAAGAGGAAGCGGCCAAGGCTCCCGAAGGGTTCGTTACCGTTCCCGCCAAGGGCAAGGGTATGGATAACTACCGCTACCGCATTCAGACCGCTGTTTTGGACTGCACTGGCTGCGGAAGCTGCGCCAATGTATGCCCGGCTCCAGAGAAAGCCATTACCATGCTTCCTCTGGACGAACACAGGGATGAGGAGAAGAATTGGGAGTATGCCATCGGCCTTTCCGAGAAGAAGAATCCTCTTGGCGTGAACACGGTAAAGGGCAGCCAGTTTGAGCAGCCCCTTCTGGAATTCCCCGGCGCATGCCCCGGCTGCGGCGAGACGCCTTATGCAAAGCTGATTACCCAGCTGTTCGGCGACCACATGTATGTAGCCACTGCCACCGGCTGCTCCCAGGTATGGGCTACCAGCTTCCCCTCCTTCCCCTATACCTCCAACCGCCAGGGAAGAGGACCTGCCGTAGGCGGCTCCCTCTTTGAGAACAACGCAGAGTACGGAATGGGTATGTGGCTGTCTGTTACCCAGCACAGAGACCGTCTGAAAGGGGCTGCTCAGATCCTGACAGAGCAGTGTCCGGACGAAGCTGTGAAAGCGGCTGCAAATGAGTGGCTGGAAGGCTTTGATGACTACCAGGCTTCTCAGGCGGCAGCAGGAAAGCTGGTGGAGGCTCTGAAGAACTGGAATGGACAGGAAGGCGAAGCTGCCAAGGCGGCAAAAGAGATTCTGGAGAACCAGGATCAGCTGTCCAGAAAATCCATCTGGATGTTCGGCGGAGACGGCTGGGCATACGATATCGGATACGGCGGTCTGGATCATGTCATCTCCACCTGAGCTAATGTGAATATCCTGGTATTCGATACGGAGATTTATTCCAATACCGGCGGCCAGGCCTCCAAGGCAACGCCTACCGGAGCAGTGGCTCAGTTTGCAGCAGCAGGAAAGAGAACCAAGAAGAAAGATTTGGGCATGATGGCCATGACCTATGAGAATGTCTATGTGGCTCAGGTAGCTATGGGAGCCAACCAGGCTCAGTTCTTAAAGGCAGTCCTGGAGGCTGAGGCCTACAACGGACCTTCCATCATCATCGCTTATGCACCCTGTATCAGCCATGGACTGCGCTGCGGCATGGGCAAGGTTCAGAGCGAAATCAAGCGTGCGGTGGAGGTAGGCTACTGGCAGCTGTACCGGTACAATCCGGATCTGAAGAAGGAAGGAAAGAATCCCTTCATTCTGGATTCCAAGGAGCCTGCCGGCGATTTCAGGGAATTCCTCAGAGGCGAGGTCAGATTCTCCTCCCTGGAGCGGACTTTCCCGGAGGCCGCGGATGCACTCTTTGAGCGCACGGAAGGCGAGGCAAAGGCAAGATATGCCAAGTACAAAGCATTATCAGAAAAGTAATGGGGTGAAACTATGGGAAAAACAGCCATTGAGCAGATTTTAAACGGAGTTGCAGGTGAAAATGTGATTGTAAAGCCTACTTATGTGGTGATAAATGACGGTGAAGGCAATAAGGCCGTGGACTTGGTAGAGCGGGGAATTGTCAACCGGGACAGCATTATAATCTTCTTTGACCACGATGTTCCTACGGGAACATCGGAGGCCGCAGCGGTAGTAGGAAAGCTGGAGCGCTTCTCACAGGAGTATGGAATCCGCTATATCCAGGCTAAGGGAACCGGATATCAGGTGATGCTGGATGAGTTTGTAAAGCCGGGAGATATTGTGATTTCTGCAGGACGCCATAATTCCATTTACGGCGCAGACGGAGCTCTGGGATTAAATGTCAATATAGAGCAGCTGGCCCATGTGCTGATGAAGGGGAACTTCCAGATGCAGATTCCCCAGACAGTCAAAATTACGGTAAAAGGAAGTCTTCAGGGAAAAGCTTCTGCAATCGATGCATTCATCACCTTCCTGGGCAATACGGTAATGGAAAATTTCTCCGGACGGGCCTTAGAATTTACTGGGGAGGGTATGGATTCTATGACAAAGCCTCAGAGAGAGACTTTCCTCAGTATGGTGGCCCAGACCGGCGCTGTGACCGCTTTCTATCAAGAGGATGCAGGCGGCCAGTATGCCAAGGAGATTGAGTTTGATTTGGGCGCGGTAGTTCCGGCGGCGGCTCTGCCTTCCACCCTTTACACCTACAAGCCCACCTATGATTATAAGCCGATTCATGAGCTGACCGGAATTAAGCTGAACCAGGGCTACATCGGCGGCTATACCGGCGGACGGATTGAGGATTTGCGCCTGGCGGCCCAGATGTTTCAGGGAAAACACATTGCCTGGGGCTTCAGACTTTGCATTAGCCCTGTAACCTCCGATGTATATTTACAGGCAATGGACGAGGGACTGCTGGAAATCTTTATTGATTTCGGCGCGCAGATTATCGCCCCCGGCGAACATGGAATTAACCGTCAGGGTGCAGGCGTTATCGGACACGGAGAGAAGGAAATTACCACAGGAAGCTACAACTATCCGGGATGCCTTGGATGTGAGGATTCAGAAATTTATATCGCTTCCGCGGCCTCTGTGGCGGCAGCTGCGTTGACCGGAACGATTACGGAAGCATAGGAGGGGCTTATGGAAAAGAAATTTAGCGGAAAAATCTGGGTTATGGGGGATGACATTGATACCGATACCATCATTCCCGGAAAAAGAGGAACAATTCCAAATGTTCGGGAAATGGCTACCTACGCTTTTGAACTGTACCGTCCGGAGTTTGCCTCCACGGTACAGCCCGGAGACATTATCGTGGCAGGAAAGAACTTTGGCTGCGGCTCCTCCAGAGAGCAGGCGGCTACCGTAATCGCCGCCAACGGCGTGCGCTGCGTGATTGCGAAATCCTTTGCGCGTATCTTCTTCCGCAACGGCTTCAACTCCGGAATCCTCCTTCTGCAGAACGACGAGATTCAGTCCGCCTGCAAGGAAGGGGATATCGTAACCGTTGACGTGGAGAAGAATACCATCAGCGTAAACGGCAAGGAGTTCACGGCCAAGAAGGTACCGGAAAACCTGTTTGAGATTGTAAACGACGGCGGCCTCATCGAGCACTGCAAGAAGTTAAACCGTCAGAAACGGGAGGGAAAATAGCATGGGATATACATTAGTTGAAAAAATCCTGATGAAAAACGCCGGAGTGGACCATGTAAGCGTAGGCGATATCGTCATTACCAGACCGGATATGTTCATGGTTCACGACATTTACACCTGCTATCTGGTGGATGCTTTAAAGAATATGGAGACCGAGGAGCTGGACGACCCTAGCAAGGTAACGATTATTTTCGACCACTGCATGCCCACCGCTGTGGCCAAGAACGATTCCGCCCACTATGACGCCGGCATTTACCTGACGGAAAAATATGGGCTGGACCGGAGCAAAATCCACATCGGAGAGGGAATCTGCCACTCCATTATGCACGAGAAACGCTACGCCAAGCCTGGTCAGATTGCAACGGCCACCGACAGCCACACCACCACCTACGGCGGCGCCGGATGTTTCTGTACCGGAATCGGCACCACGGAGATGGCGGCGGCCCTGACCACCGGCGAGCTGTGGTTCAAGGTTCCCGAGGCCATCAAGATTGTGCTGAAAGGGCATTTAAAACCCGGCGTAACCTCCAAGGACGTAATCTTAAAGATTCTGGGCGATATCCGTTCCGACGGCGGACAGTACAAGTCTCTGGAGTTTGTGGGACCGGCCATTAAGGATCTGTGCATGGACGCCCGGTTTACCGTTTCCAACATGGCCCTGGAGGCAGGAGCGAAATGCGCCCTGTTCCCGGCAGACGAGCGTACCGCTGAGTATTACGATATGGACTACAGCGAAATCGAGTGGGTACATCCCGACGAGGATGCGGAGTACGAGCAGGTTCTGGAATATGATCTGGACGAGCTGGAGCCCCAGCTTTCCTGCCCCCAGGGTGTGGACAATGTTCACTCCATTGATGAGGTAAAGGGAAGAAAGCTGACCGAGGTTTACATCGGCGCCTGCACCAACGGAAATCTGGACGATATGCGCATCGCCGCAGAAGTGCTGAAGGGCAAAAAGGCGGCTCCCTATGTGCGTCTGATTGTGGCTCCCGCCACCAACAAGGTCTATAAGGAAGCCATCAAGGCCGGATACATCCGCACTTTTGTGGAAGCCGGGGCCGTGATTATCCATCCCTGCTGCGGACTGTGCTGCGGCATGCCTTACGGCCTTCTGGCAGATGACGAGGTGATTTTAAGCACCGCCAACCGGAATTTCATCGGCCGTATGGGAACGAAGAAAACATTGATTTATCTGGGCTCTCCGGCCATGGCCGCTTACTCTGCCATCAAAGGTGAGATTGCGGATCCCAGAGAAGCATGTCAGGAGGCGTAAATCATGGTGAAATCATTTGAAGAAGTAAAGGAGCGGCTTTTAGCCTTCCCGGTCAAGCGGAAAATCGGCGTTGCCGCTGCCCACGATGAGCACACTCTGGATGCGGTGGTGATGGCCGCCCGGGACGGATTGGTGGAGCCGGTGCTGGTAGGGGACGAGGAGAAAATCCGCCAGCTTTTGAAGGAGCTGGACTTTGACCCGGCCGGAGCCGAAATCATCCATGTGCCCGACCCGGTGGAGGCAGCCCAGAAGGTAGCCGACCTGGTACGGGCAGGAGAACTGGACTGCGTCATGAAAGGCAAGATTGAAACCGGACCGCTGATGAAGGTGATGGTCAACCGGGAGCACGGAATCCGCAGAAAAGACACCATGTCCCTGGTGGGATTCATTGACTCCCCCTACTACCACAAGGTATTCGGCGTGACGGACGTGGGGCTGCTCACCTATCCGGATACCGGACAGAAAGTAGCGGCCATTGAAAATGCTGCCGCCGCTTTCCGGGCGTTGGGAACAGAGAATCCCAAGGTTGCGGTTCTGGCTGCGGTGGAGAAGGTGAATCCCAAGATGCCGGAGACCGTAGAGGCGGCCCAGATTAAGGAGATGAACCAGAAGGGGGAGCTTCCCGGCTGCCTGGTGGAAGGCCCTATCTCCTATGATTTGGCCATGGACCCGGAGTCCTGGAAGATCAAAGGGTATGAGAGCCCTGTGGCAGGGGATGCGGATATTCTGGTGGTTCCAAACATTGTAGCCGGAAATATCCTGATTAAGAGTCTGGCCTTTACCGGCGGAGCCAAAACCTGCGGCGTGATTTTCGGAGCCATGGTTCCGCTGATTATCACATCCAGGTCCTCATCCGTAGAAGATAAGTTTATGTCCATCGTGATGTCCGCTCTGGTAGGCGGAGCAAAATAATAGGGGGAAATTTCAAATGAAGATTAATTTTAAGGTTTGCGGCCTTGAGGCCAAGCATTTTATCCCGTTTTTTATCATTGTTATGGTGGCGGTGTACTGCGGCTTTATGCCCACTACAACCGTAGGCTCTGACGAATATGTAGCCACCACCTTTGTGGGAACCATCGCCTTTTTGATGGCCGTGGGCGGATTGTTCTTCTGGCTGGGCAATACCATTCCCATTGTGAATAACTATCTGGGCGGAGCCTGCCTGCTGCCGCTTCTGGGCGCATCCTTTATGAACTTTATCGGAATCGTGCCTCAGGAACTGGTAAACGGAACTAAGGTTTTAATGTCCGGCGGCTTTCAGGACGCCTACATCGCCATGCTGCTGGTGGGCTCCATCCTGGTGATGGACCGGAAGATCCTGCTGGGCGCTACCATCCGCTATCTGCCTACAGTAATCGGAAGCCAGGTATTTGCCCTTGGATTCTGCGCCCTAGCTGGCA
>ERZ1643247.1213-NODE-1213-length-25248-cov-29.953439_pt1 | contig 25248 bp, 36 predicted proteins | sample MGYA00579264_ERZ1643247 | MGnify/ENA primary metagenome ERZ1643247 (study PRJEB29033, sample SAMEA4952262) | chicken gut metagenome | biome: Broiler Chicken; feature: Gastrointestinal Tract; material: Caecum | place: Ireland | collected 2018 | study: Broiler... | reverse complement strand
CGGTCGAGAAAATTCAGGAGGTCTACGGAGCGTAATGAGAGCGGAAGACATCATCATCCGTCCCATCCTCACCGAAAAAGGGTACGACGGTATCGCCAACAAGAAGTACACCTTCGAGGTCGCAAAGGGGACGAACAAGACGCAGATCAGGCTCGCCGTCGAACAGCTGTTCGGCGTCAAGGTGGCGAGCGTAAACACCAGCAACGTGCGCGGCAAGCTGAAGAGAATGGGCAGGAACGAGGGCATGACTTCCTCCTATAAAAAGGCGATCGTTCAGCTGACCGAAGGCAGCAAGCCCATCGAATACTTCAATTCGCTGTCTTAATCAACCTAACCGGAGGAAAGCAAAATGGCTATCAAGAGATATAAACCGACCTCTGCCGCGCGCCGCTTCATGACGGTGCACGCCTACGACGAGATCACTTCGACCAAGCCCGAAAAGAGCCTGCTCGAGGATATGCGCAAGTCGGGCGGCAGAAACAACCAGGGTAAGATCACCGTCCGCCACATCGGCGGCGGCAACAGAAGAAAGTACCGCATCATCGACTTCAAGCGCAATAAAGACGACATCCCCGCCAAGGTCAAGAGCATCCAGTACGACCCCAACCGCAGCGCCAACATCGCCCTCCTGCAGTATGCGGACGGCGAAAAGAGGTACATCCTCGCGCCCATCGGCCTGAACGTGGGCGACACCGTTCTCTCCGGCGCCAATGCCGACATCAAGGCCGGCAACTGCCTGCCCTTCGAGAACATCCCCGTCGGCACCATGGTGCATAACATCGAGCTCAAGCCGGGCAGGGGCGGCCAGGTCGCGCGTGCCGCAGGCATCGCGGCGCAGCTGATGGCAAAAGAGGGCGCGTACGCGACCCTGAAGATGCCCAGCGGCGAAATGCGCCTGGTGCCCGTCACCTGCCGCGCCACCATCGGCCAGGTCGGCAACGTCGAGCACGAGATCATCCGCGTCGGCAAAGCGGGCAAGACCCGCCACATGGGCATCCGCCCGACCGTCCGCGGCGCAGTCATGAACCCCTGCGATCACCCGCACGGCGGCGGCGAGGGCAAGAGCCCCGTCGGTCATGCCGGCCCTATGACCCCGTGGGGCAAGCCCGCGCTGGGTTATAAGACGAGAAAGAAGAAGAGCTCGACGAGCAAGTTCATTCTCAAACGCATCAATTGAGGGAGGAGCACTGAAAAATGAGCAGAAGCGTAAAGAAAGGCCCCTACGTTGAGGCGAGACTCCTGCAGCGGGTCGAGGCGCTCAACGCGGCAAACGATAAAAAAGTTTTGAAAACATGGTCGAGAGCGTCGACGATCTTCCCTCAGATGGTAGGGCACACGATCGCGGTGCACGACGGCAGGAAGCACGTCCCCGTGTACATCACCGAGGACATGGTAGGCTGCAAGCTCGGCGAGTTCGCTCCCACCAGGACCTTCAAAGGGCATGCGGGCGGCAAGACCACCGGTGCCAAGAAGTAAAAGGAGAGTGAGACTCAATGGCTAAGAATACGCGTGAAAAGACAAAGAAAATCGCGGAAAACAAGGACAAACGTCCCTTCGCCACCGCAAAGCATATCAGAATGTCCCCTTACAAAGTCCGCAGGGCGCTCGCCCTCATCCGCGGCAAGAGCGTGAACGAGGCGGCCGCCATCCTCGAGTATGCGACCATCGTCTCGGCAGAACCCGTCAAAAAGGTGCTGCTCTCCGCCGCCGCCAACGCGGAACACAACTACGGGATGGACAGGGGCGACCTGATCGTCGCCGAGGCGTATGCCGACCAGGGCCCGACCCTCAAGCGCATGAACCCCGTTTCCAAGGGCAGGGCGCATTCCATCCTCAAGAGGACCAGCCACATCACCGTCATTTTGGACGTTGAGAGCAAGTAAGGAGATTCGTCATGGGACAGAAAGTTAATCCACACGGTTTGAGAGTCGGCGTCATCAAGGGCTGGGACACCCAGTGGTATGCCGATAAAAAGGATTTCGGCAAAAATCTTAAAGAAGATTACGATATCCGCACCTTTATCAAGAAAAAATACTATGCGGCCGCCATCAGCAAGATCCTCATCGAGCGCGCCGCAAACAGGGTGGTCGTCACCATCCTCACGGGCAAGCCGGGCGTCCTGATCGGCAAGGCCGGCGCCGAGATCGAGGTCATCAAAAAGGATCTTTCCAAGCTCGTCGGCGGCAAGGCGGTGGTCATCAACGTCACCGAAGTGCGCAAGCCCGACTCGGATGCGCAGCTGGTCGCCGAAAGCGTCGCCCAGCAGCTGGAAAAGCGCATGTCTTTCCGCCGCGCCATGAAGCAGGCCATCGGCCGCGCCATGCGTTCGGGCGTGAAGGGCGTCAAGGTGATGGTCAGCGGCCGTTTAGACGGCGCCGAGATCTCTCGCAGCGAGCAGTATCATGAGGGCAGCATCCCCCTGCAGACGCTGCGCGCCGACATCGACTACGGCTTTGCCGAGGCGCACACCACCTTCGGCATGATCGGCGTCAAGGTCTGGATCTACAAAGGCGAGGTCCTCAAAGCCAAGGCGCAGGAAGGAGGAAACCGGTAATGTTAATCCCGAAGAGAGTTAAAAGAAGAAGACAGCATCGCGGCAACATCAAGGGCGAAGCGCACAAGGGCAACAAGGTAGCCTACGGCGAATTCGGCCTGGTGGCGGCCGACGGCGCGAGGATCACCTCCCGCCAGATCGAGGCAGCCCGTATCGCGATGACCAGGTTTATCAAGCGCGGCGGCCAGGTATGGATCGATATCTTCCCGCACAAGCCTATCACCCGTCACCCCGCCGAATCCCGTATGGGTTCCGGTAAAGGTGCGGTCGAATACTGGGTAGCCATCGTCAAGCCGGGCAGGGTGCTGTTCGAAATGGCGGGCGTGCCCGAAGACGTCGCGCGCGAAGCGATGCGCCTCGCGGGCCACAAACTGCCCATCAAGACCAAGTTCATGGTCAAGGGCGAGCCCAACCCCGTCACCGGCGAGATCGAGGACGGCGTAAAAATCACAGAAGGCGGTGAAGGTTAATGAAAGGCAACGAACTTCACAACATGACAGACCAAGAGCTCAAGGCGAAGCTGGGCGAGCTCAAAAGCGAGCTCTTCAATCTCCGCTTCCGTCACGCATCCGGGCAGCTCGACAATCCGATGGCGATCGTCGCCTGCAAAAAGGACATCGCGCGCGTCAACACCGTGATCCGCGAGAGAGAGATCAAATCGAGGGCATAAGGCGAGGTAGAAAGTCATGGAAAGAAATTTAAGAAAAGAGAGAGTCGGCCTGGTCGTTTCCGACAAGATGGACAAAACCGTCGTCGTGGCCATCGTCGACAAGAGCAAGCATCCGCTGTATAAAAAGACCATCACCAAGACCAAAAAGGTCAAGGCGCACGACGAGGCGAACGACTGCGTCGTGGGCGATAAGGTCCGCATCGTCGAGACGCGCAAACTCAGCAAAGACAAGAACTGGAGAGTTGCCGAGATCGTCGAGAAGGCGAAGTAAGCGTATAAGGAGACAAGAGCCATATGATACAACCACAGACAAGGCTTAAAGCGGCCGACAACTCCGGCGCGAAGGAGCTCATGTGCATCCGCGTGCTGGGCGGCTCGTTCAGAAAGTGCGGCAACATCGGCGACGTCGTGATCGCCAGCGTCAAGTCCGCAGCTCCCGGCGGCGCCGTGAAAAAGGGCGACGTCGTCAAGGCAGTCATCGTCCGCACCAGCAAGGGCATTCGCCGCCAAGACGGCACCTATATTCGTTTCGACGACAATGCCGCAGTCATCATAGATAACCAGAAGCAGCCGCGCGGGACCCGTATCTTCGGGCCCATCGCCAGAGAACTGAGGGATAAAGATTACATGCGTATCATTTCCCTCGCACCCGAAGTGCTGTAAGGAGGCCGCAAATGAACGTAAAATTGAACGATACCGTAGTGGTCATCGCCGGCAAAGACAAGGGCAAGACGGGCAAAGTCGTCAACACCAGTCCCAAGGCAGGCCGCGTGACCGTGCAGGGCGTCAACCTCCAGAAGCGGCACCGGAAGGCGAGGAAGGCGGGCGACGTTTCGCAGATCATCGAGCGCGAAGGCTCCATCGACGTTTCCAACGTCATGGTCATCTGCGACAAGTGCGGCAAGGCTACGCGCGTCAAGCACGCCTTCGTCGAAGAAGACGGCAAGATGAAAAAGGTCCGCGTTTGCAAGTGCGGCGCCGTGCTCGACAAGGCGTATAAAAAGCCTTCCAAGAGCGCGCCCAAGGCGGAGGAAGAAGCTCCCAAAAAGCGCGTGAGGAAGCGCACCGCGAAGGCAGAGGCCGCCGCGGAAGAAGAGAAGGACTGAGGCGAGGTAACACCAAATGGCAGAAAAAGTGTATAAGAACAGAGTCAGGGAAGCCTACGAGAACGAAGTCGTTCCCTACCTCGTCAAAAAGTTCGGCTACAAGAACGTGAACGAGGTCCCCAAACTCGTAAAGATCGTAATGAATTCCGGTCTCGGCGACATCAAAGACAACGCGAAGAGCGTGCAGATCGCCCACGACGAGCTCAAGGCCATCGCCGGCCAGAAGCCCGTCATCACCAAGGCGAAAAAATCTGTGGCGAACTTCAAGGTCAGAGAGGGTATGTCGGTCGGTCTGAAGGTGACGCTGCGCGGCGACAGGATGTACGAATTCTACGATAAATTCGTGTCCATCGCCCTGCCGCGAATGAGAGACTTCCGCGGGGTCAACCCCGACTCGTTCGACGGCCGCGGCAACTACGCGCTGGGCGTCAAAGAGCAGCTCATTTTCCCCGAGATCTCCTACGATCAGGTGGAAAAGATCCGCGGTTTCGATATCTGCTTCGTGACCACGGCAAAGACGGACGAAGAGGCGAGAGAGCTTCTCGCGGCGCTGGGCATGCCCTTCAAGAAATAAGGAGAACGGAACATGGCTAAAAAATCAATGATCAACAAGCAGCAGAGAACGCCTAAATTTTCTACGCGCGCATACACCCGCTGCAGCATCTGCGGCCGTCCGCATGCAGTGCTGCGCAAGTACGGCATCTGCCGTATCTGCTTCCGCAACCTTGCGTACAAAGGGCAGATCCCCGGCGTGAAGAAGGCGAGCTGGTAAGGAGGCACATCATGACAGATCCCATTGCAGATATGCTCACAAGAATCAGGAACGCGCTGACCGCGAAGCACGAAAAGGTCGAGGTCCCCGCTTCCGTCATGAAAAAGGCGATCGCGAACATCCTCTTGAGCGAAGGCTACGTCAAGAGCGTCGACTTCGTCGACGACGGCCTTTCGGGCAAGATCGTGATCGGGCTGAAATATGCCGAAGGCAACAAGCCGGTCATCTCCGGCCTGAAGCGGGTCTCCAAGCCCGGCCTGCGCACGTACAGCGGCGCGGCGGATATGCCCAAGGTGCTGGGAGGCCTGGGGACGGCCATCGTTTCCACCTCCAAAGGAATTATGACGGACAAACAGGCAAAGGCTGCCAACGTCGGCGGCGAAGTGCTCTGTTTCGTCTGGTAAGGAGGCTGAACGAATGTCGAGAATCGGTAGAGCTCCCGTCGCCATCCCCGCGGGCGTCACGGTCGAAGTCAAAGACAATAAGATGATCGTGAAGGGCCCCAAGGGCACGCTGGAGCAGGAAATAGATGCGCGGATCACGCTCGCGGAAGAAAACGGCCACGTCACCCTTTCGCGCGCCAACGATTCCAAAGAACTCAAAGCCAAGCACGGCCTGTACAGGGCGCTGCTGCACAACATGGTCACGGGCGTCACGCACGGCTACTCGAAGGGGCTGGTCATCAACGGCGTCGGCTACAAGGTGGCAAAGCAGGGCAATAAGATCGTGCTGAACATCGGCTATTCGCATCCCGTGGAATTTGCGGAGATCGAGGGCATCAAACTGGAATGCCCCACGCAGACCGAGATCACCGTGTCGGGCATCGACAGGGTCAAGGTCGGCCAGGTCGCCGCGAACATCCGCTCGCTGCGCGAGCCCGAACCGTACCACGGCTACGGCATCCGCTATAAAGACGAAGTCATCGAGCGGAAAGAAGGCAAGACGGCCGGCAAATAAAGGAGCGTAAAACATGATTTCGAAAAAAGATAAAAATGCAGACAGGGTGCAGCGCCATGCGCGTGTCCGCAAAAAGATCACGGGCACGGCAGAGATGCCCCGCTTCAACGTTTACAGGAGCCTCAATCACATTTACGTTCAGGTCATCGACGACGTCAAGGGCGTGACCCTCGTATCGGCGTCTACCATGGAGAAGGCCGTCAAGGAACAGATCAAAGATATGACCAAGACGGAGGCCGCCAAGGTGGTCGGCGCGGCAGCGGCGAAAAAGGCGCTGGCAGCCGGCATCGAAACGGTCGTGTTCGACAGGGGCGGTTACATCTACACGGGCCGCGTGAAGGGTGTAGCCGACGGCGCCAGAGAAGCCGGACTGAAATTCTGATAGGAGAACAAGGTAAATGGCAAGAGAAGACAGAAGGCCTGCAAGAAGGCAGGAAGAAAACGACGGTTTCATCAAAAAGCTCATCCAGGTCAACCGCGTCACCAAGGTCGTAAAGGGCGGCCGCAACATGCGCTTTGCGGCGCTGGTCGTGGTCGGCGACGGCAAGGGCCGCGTCGGCGTCGGCTCGGGCAAGGCGAACGAAGTTCCCGAAGCCATCGAAAAGGCGACCGCGCAGGCGAAAAAGAACCTGATCGTCGTTCCCATGGTCGAAGCCACCATCCCGCATGAAGTGCACGGCAAGTTCGGCAGGGGCTATGTGTACATGATGCCCGCCGAAGAAGGTACCGGCGTCATCGCCGGCGGCCCCGTCCGTGCGGTCATGGAAGCGGTCGGCATCAAAGATATCCGCACCAAGTCGCACGGCACCAGCAACCCCGTCAACTGCGTCAAGGCCGCCATCGCGGGCCTGGCTCAGCTGCGTACGGCCGAGCAGGTGGCTGCGCTCCGCGGCAAAACCGTCGAAGAGATCATCGGCTGAGGAGGTATGCAATGGCACAGATCAAAGTAACGCTCGTCAAGAGCACCATCGGCAGCACCCAGACGCAGAAAGCGACGGTCGCGGCGCTGGGTCTGAAAAAGATCCGCTCCTGCAAGATCCACGAGGATACCCCCGCGGTGCAGGGCCAGATCAAAAAAGTTTCTCACCTTGTCAAGGTCGAGAACGTGTAAGGAGCTTGCAATTATGAGAATTGATACGATACAACCCGCCATCGGCTCCAATACGCCCGCCAAGCGCCTGGGCAGGGGCATCGGCTCCGGCTTGGGCAAAACCAGCGGCAAGGGCCACAAGGGCCAGTGGGCCCGCTCGGGCGGCGGCGTCCGCCCCGGCTTCGAAGGCGGCCAGACTCCCATCCACAGAAGGCTTCCCAAACGCGGTTTCAACAATAACTTCCGCAAAGAGTACGTCATCGTCAACCTTTCCGACCTCGCAGATCTCGCTGCGGGCACGGTGGTCGATTACGATTACGTCATGGAAAACAAGCTCGCCAAGCAGGTCAAAGACAACTGCGGCCTGAAGGTCTTGGGCGCGGGCGAGATCGGCGTCGCGCTCACCGTAAAAGCGGCTAAGTTCTCCGCTTCTGCCAAAGAAGCGATCGAAAAGGCCGGCGGCACGGCGGAAACCCTCTGATTTCCGCCGGCCCGCAGCACTTTGCGGGTAGGGGGGGATCTGCGTCTCCGCTCGGCGGAGACTGACCTTCAAATTTAGGAGAACCAGATGTTCGAAACTTTAAAAAACGCTTTTAAAGTCAAGGAAATCAGAAAGAAGATATTCATCATGCTTCTGTTGCTCCTGGTGTACCGCCTCGGCTGCTATATCCCCGTACCCGGCCTGGATACGGCGCAGTTCGGCTCGGTGGTGGAAGGGAACAACTTCCTGAACCTGATGAACGCCGTCACCGGCGGCGCGCTCGCCAGCGGCACATTGTTTGCCCTCGGTATCGGGCCGTACATCAACGCGTCCATCATCATCCAGCTGCTCACCGTGGGCATCCCCGCGCTGGAGCGGCTGTCTAAACAGGGCGAAGAGGGCAGGCGCAAGATCGCGCAGATCACCCGCTACGTCACCATCGCCCTGGCGATCGTACAGGCTGTCGGCGTCATCATCAACTTCGGTTCGCAGGGCGCCATCAGCGGCATCATCACCAACCTGTTCGGCGGCGAGGGCAACCTGTGGATCGTGTATATCTATATGGTCATCCTCTACACGGCGGGCGCCATGCTCACCATGTGGATCGGCGAGCGCATCACCGAATACGGCGTGGGCAACGGCATTTCGCTGATCATCTTCCTCGGCATCATCTCCACCGCGGGCCTGACGCTGCTGGATAAGATCATCTCCGCCTTCACCGCGGAGAACGTCGCCTTCGATTTCGACCCCATCTTAGAGGTCATCGTATTCTGCGTCATCGCGGTCATCATCTTCGCGCTCATCGTCACGGTCGATTTGGCCGAGCGCCGCATCCCGGTGCAGTACGCCAAGCAGGTCAAGGGCCGCAAGATGTACGGCGGGCAGTCCACCGTCATCCCCATCAAGATCTCCGGCAGCGGCGTCATGCCACTCATCTTCGCCTTTGCGATCATCAGCCTGCCCGACCTGATCATGGGGCTGTTCTGGAGCGGCTATGCCGGCAGCTGGTATGCGCAGAACATCAGTAACGGCTCCGGCCCTTGGGGCTGGGTGTATATCCTGGTGTTGTGCCTGCTGATCTTCGCCTTCTCTTTCTTCTACGCGCAGATCCAGTTCAACCCGGACGACATCTCCAAGAGCATCCAGCAGAACGGCGGCTTCATCCCCGGCATCCGCCCGGGCAAGCCCACGGCGCAGTACCTGCGCAAGATCTCCAACCGCATCACGCTGTTCGGGGCCATCTTCCTGTCGCTGGTCGCGTTCGTGCCGTCCTTTGCCTTCAGCTTTGCCGGCACGGAATTTGTCAACGTCTTCTCTACGACCGGTATCCTCATCGTCGTATCGGTGGCGCTGGAGTTCGACAAGCAGCTGCAGTCGCAGTTGATGATGAAGAATTATAAGGGCTTCTTAAAGTAATTTTTCGCTTCCCGCTCATCCCGCAAAACCTTTTGTAAGGGAGGGGAAGGGAACCTTTCGGAAACAATTTCAAATCATATCCGCGCCCGCTTGCGGGCGCGGGGAAAAATAACCTACAGGAGGAGCAACCATGAACATCATCCTTTTGGGTGCGCCGGGTGCCGGCAAGGGCACGCAGGCGACGCGCATCTCGGAAAAATACGGTCTCCCGCACATTTCCACGGGCGACATTTTCCGCGACAACATCAAGCGCGGCACAGAGATCGGTCTTTTGGCAAAATCCTACACGGACAAAGGTCAGCTCGTCCCCGACGAGGTCACCTGCAAGATCGTGGAAGGCAGGCTGCGCGAAGCGGACTGCGAGGGCGGCTATCTCCTGGACGGTTTCCCGCGCAATCTGTTCCAGGCGCAGGAGCTGGATAAGTTCTCCAAGGTCGACGCGGTCATCAATATCGACATCGACCTCTCCCTGCTCATGGACCGCCTGTGCGGCCGCCGCGTGTGCAAGAACTGCGGCGAAAGCTATCACGTCAATTTCCTGAACGGCAAGACCACCTGTGAACGCTGCGGCGGCGAGCTGTATCAGCGCAAAGACGACAACGAAGAGACGGTCGGCAACCGCCTGCGCGTGTACAGCGACCAGACGGCGCCCCTCATCGAGTATTATAAGAACAAGGGCGTGCTGATCGACATCGACGGCGTCGGCGCCATCGACGAGGTGTTCGCCAGGATCTGCGCCGCGCTGGACAACAAGTAAGCGGCGAAACATGATCCACGTCAAGACCGAACAAGAGATCGATCTCATGCGGGAGCCCTGCGCCATCGTGCGCGACACGCTCGCCTACCTCGGCTCCAAGATCCGCCCGGGCATCAGCACGGCGGAGCTGGACGAGCTGGCGGAAGGGTACATCCGCTCGCGCGGGGCCATCCCTTCCTGCTTAGGCTACAGCGGCTATCCCGCCAGCATCTGCGCCTCGGTCAACGAGGTGGTGGTGCACGGCATCCCCGGAGAGAGATACCTGCACGAAGGCGACATCGTCAGCATCGACCTGTGCGCCTATAAAAACGGCTTCCACGGCGACGGCGCCCGCACCTTTGCGGTGGGCAAGATCGACGAAGGCAAGCAAAAACTCGTCCGCGTCACCGAAGAATGCTTTTGGGAAGCGGTCAAAAACCTGCGCGCGGGCACCCCGCTGTACGATATCGGCGCGGCGGTGCAGGCGCATGCGGAGTCGAACGGATTTTCGGTGGTGCGGGAATTCGTCGGCCACGGCATCGGCAGAGAGATGCACGAAGACCCGTCCGTGCCCAATTACGGCAAGCGCGGCACCGGCATCCGCTTAAAGGCGGGGCAGGTGATCTGCATCGAACCGATGATCCTGGCGGGCGCGCGGCAGGTGCGCGTTTTAGAGGACGGCTGGACGGCGGTCACCGCCGACGGCAAGCCCGCCGCGCATTACGAAAATACCGTAGTCATCCGCGAAGACGGGGTCGAGATCCTCACCCTGTAACAGCGGCGGAGGGAGCATGAAAGTACAAACCCCCGCAGTCGGCGGCGCGGCGCAAAGCCTCGCCGGCAGAGACCGCGGCAGGCTGTACCTGATCGTAGGCATTGCGGAAGGCGAACTTCTGCTGGCAGACGGCAAGTACCGCAAACTGCAAGATCCCAAGCGCAAAAACGCGAAACATGTGCGGCTTCTGCCCTCCTTTCATCCGCAGATCGCGGAGCGGATCGCGCAGGGCAAAGACGAAAACAGCGAAATACGCGCCGCTCTTTTGCAGCTGATGCAGGAGAGGAAGGCGTGAACAGTATTCTTTTTTCGGAGGAGTCATTGTGTCGAAGGACGATGTAATCGAGGCCGAGGGCAAGATCGTCGAGGCGCTGCCGAATGCGACCTTCAAAGTATCCCTTTCCAACGGCCATGTGATCACGGCGTATATCTCGGGCAAGCTGCGCATGAACTACATCCGCATCATCCCCGGGGATACGGTCAAGCTCGAAATGAGCCCGTACGACCTGACCAAGGGCAGGATCACCTGGCGCAGCAAAAACTAACACAAAAAACAGCGGCGGGCCGAGCGCCCGGCAAACAGGGCGTAAAGCCATAGCCTCCTGCAAGCAGAAGGCAGAACAACGAATTTTCGGAGGAACGAACAATGAAAGTAAGACCGTCTGTCAAACCGATGTGCGATAAGTGCAAAGTCATCAAAAGGAACGGTAAGGTCATGGTGATCTGTTCCAAGAACAAGAGCCATAAGCAGAGACAGGGCTAACAGCGAAAATAATCTCCTGCGCGAGCGGCGTGCCGCGCCATTCCAATTTTGCGGCAGCGCGCGCATGAACGGAATATAGAGCAACCATCAAAATTTGAACGGAGGTCAAAAAGACAATGGCACGTATTGCCGGTGTAGATTTACCCAGAGAAAAGCGTGTAGAGATCGGTCTCACCTACATTTACGGGATCGGCCTCACCACGTCGAAAAAAATTCTGGCTGCGACGGGCATTGATCCCGATACGCGCGTCAAAGATCTTGACGAGAACGACGTTTCCAAGCTCAGAGAATATATCGACCACAACCTGCACGTGGAGGGCGAACTCCGCAGCGAGGTCAACCTGAACATCAAGCGCCTGATGGAGATCGGCTGCTACCGCGGCGTCCGTCACAGAAAGGGCCTGCCCGTCCGCGGACAGAGCTCCAAGAGGAACGCACGCACGCGCAAAGGCCCGCGCCGCACGGTCGCGAAGAAGAAGAAGTAAGAGGAGGATGACAGACTATGGCAGCACCTAAAAAGGCAGCGCAGGCGCGCCGCCGCAAAGAGCTGAAAAAAATCGATAAAGGCCAGGCGCATATCCAGTCCTCGTTCAACAACACGTTGGTGACGATCACGGATATGGGCGGCAACGCAATTTCTTGGTCGAGCGCCGGCAGCCTCGGCTTCAAGGGTTCCAGGAAGGGCACCCCGTTCGCGGCACAGTCTGCCGCCGACACCGCCGCCCGCGCCGCCAAAGAGCACGGCCTGCGCTCGGTGGAAGTGTATGTGAAGGGCCCCGGAGCGGGCAGAGAAGCGGCCATCCGCGCCCTCGCGGCAGCCGACCTCGAGATCACGATGATCACCGACGTTTCGCCCATCCCGCACAACGGATGCCGTCCCCCGAAGCGCCGCAGAGTATAATAGAGGAGTACGATAGAACATGGCAACGAGCAAGTATAATAAATTGAAGAGATGCAGATTCCTCGAACTTGACCCCACGGCGGTCGGCTGCTATAAAAAGTCGACCCGCACCAGCGGCAGAAAGTCGAGAAAGATTTCCGAATACGGCCTGCAGCTGCGCGAAAAGCAGCGCGCCAAGTTCATCTACTGCGTCAACGAAAAGCAGATCCGCAAGTACTACGAAGCGGCCGACAGGATGAAGGGCATCACGGGTGAAAACATGCTCGCCCTTTTGGAGCGCCGCCTCGACAACGTCGTGTACCGCATGGGCCTGGCAGCCACCCGTCAGCAGGCGCGCCAGCTCGTTTCGCACGCACATTTCTCCGTCAACGGCAAAAAGGTCAACATCCCCTCCTACATCGTCAAGGCGGGCGACGTGGTGGCCGTGCGCGAGAACAAAAAGTCCAACAAATATTTCACGGCAGTCAAAGAGAGCAAACTCACCCCCGCACCCAAGTGGATGGAGTTTGACGCCGAAAAACTGGAAGGGAAGATCGTTTCGATCCCCGTGCGCGAAGAGATCGACACGCCGATCCAAGAACAAATGATCGTTGAGCTGTACTCCAAGTAAGAAGTAACGCCGAAACAAGGAGGTAATAAGGCATGATCGAAATGGATATGCCCCGCATCGATGTGGAAGAGAACGAGGCCAAAAGCTACGCGAAGATCGTCGTGGAGCCTTTGGAAAAGGGCTTCGGTCTCACGATTGGCAACTGCTTGAGGAGGATACTCCTTTCGGCGCTTCCGGGGGCTGCGGTGCAGGGGATCCGGTTCTATCCGGACGGCCTGGTCAAGCACGAGTTTTCGGCGCTGCCCGGCGTCAAGGAAGACGTTCCCGAAATCATCCTCAACTTAAAAACGCTCGCCATCCAGACCTCTTCCACCGATAAAGACTACGTCAAAACGGTGCATGTGTGCAAAGAGGGCCCCGCGGTCATCACGGGGGCAGACCTCGAGCAGGATGCAGAGGTGGAGATCATCAACAAAGACCAGTACATCTGCACGGTAGACGAGGGCAGCAAGATCGACTTCGAGCTGACCGTCGGCCGCGGCAGGGGGTACAAGGGCGCGGGTTCCAACAAGAACCACCCCATCGGTTATATCCCCATCGATTCCATCTACACGCCCGTCAAAAAGGTCAACTACAACGTCGAAAGCACCCGCGTCGGGCAGAGCATCGACTACGATAAGCTGGTCATGGAAGTTTGGACGAACGGCGCCTTTTCCGCCAAAGAGATCGTATCTCTCGCGGCAAAGATCATGCAGGACCACATCGGCCTGTTTGTGAATCTGAGCGATTCCATCAAAGGGATGGATATCCTCGTCAAAAACGAGGACGACAAGCAGCAGCAAGTTCTGGCGATGGCCATCGAAGACATGGACCTCTCCGTCCGCTCTTACAACTGCCTCAAACGCGCTAACATTCACACAGTCGAAGATTTAACCAAAAAGACCGAGGATGAGATGTTGAAGGTTCGCAACCTCGGCAGAAAGTCGTTGGACGAAGTCATCCAGAAACTGGAGTCCTACGGGCTTTCATTAGATAAAAAGGAGGACTAACATTATGCCGGGAAAAATGGGCAGAACCAGCGAACAGCGTATCGCCATTTTGAGAAACCAGGCTTCCAGCCTTCTCTGGTACGGAAGGATAGAGACGACCAAGGCCCGCGCCAAAGAACTGCAGTCGTATGTGGAAAAAATCATCACCACGGCGATCAACGCCTATGACGATACCATCGAAAGCAGCAAGCAGGTCACCGAAAAGACGGGCAAAAAGGAACGCGAGGTGACGGTCACCGTCGTCAAAGACGGCCCCAAAAAGCTGGCGGCGCGCCGCAAGATCATGAGCAAGCTCTACGACCTGCAGGAGATCAAGGCGTTCACCGAAAGCAAGTCTGCGTACAAGGCGCGCACCAAAGACGTGGCGCACCCGCTCATCGAAAAGCTGTTCAACGAGATCGCTCCCAAATACGCACAGCGCAATGACGAAAAGAACTGCGCCGGCGGTTACACCCGCATCATCAGCCTCGGCGAGCGCCGCGGCGATGCTGCAGAAGTTGCGATCATCGAACTCGTATAACAAACAAGCCGCTGCGGCGGGAACATCGGCGCGCGCCCGTCAAAGGGGTGCGCGCCCTTTTTTGCCCCTGCGTTTTCGGACAGAGGGGCGCGCTGCCGCCCGTTTGCGCCCGCTGCGGGCATAAATTTGTCCGTATTGTGAAAAACGGCGGGAAATCGGCGTGAATTTGCGCATGATATGCAAAAAGCGCTTGACGATTGGGCAAAGAACAGGTAAAATAAACAGGTACAGGCGGCGAAGGCCGCCCGCGTCCGCTGCTCGTTCTATGGAAGAGGGGCGGCACTCTATGATCTCAGGAGGCAATATGTTCAAATCACTTGGCGGGAAACTGGCAAAGGGCTGCGCGGTCGCCTTGGCGGCGGCGTCGCTTTTGGGCTGCACGCTGATGTTCTCCGGCTGCGAGAGCAAAAATCCCGAAATTTCCGTAAACATCGAATTCAACGGCGAAGAATACTCCCTCACATACAAGCTGCACCGCGACCTGTATTCGCAGACGGTGGCGCACTACATCGAACTCATCGACAAAGATTTCTTTGACGGCACCGTCGTGCACGACTTCCAGAGCAACCGCATGGTCGCCGGCGGCTATACCTATACCGACCTTGAAAACGGCGACGTGCTGGACGATCTGACCGCCCTCGACTACGACGCCGCCACCAAAGACGCCGATGGCAACGTCACTTTGGAAAACATCACCGTCTGGAAGGACGCCGACCGCAATGAGGCGACCAACCGCCTGCACGGCGAGACGGCCGTCAACGGCTTCAGCGTTTCGGAAGGCGGCCTGAACAACAAGTTCGGCGTGCTGGGCACCTATTCGTACGTCCCCACGGGCGAAAAGACGAACGTCACCTTCAAGCAGAGCAGCAAAGACGACTACGGCCACAGCGAATATTATAAGAACAGCACCACCAGCATGTTCTATATCTATACCTCCACCTCTTCCTCCACCGACCGCAACTACTGCGTGTTCGGCGAGCTGGCAGACGACGATTCCAAGCAGGCGCTGGAAGACCTGTTGGACGCCATCGACGACTACCAGTCTGATAACGAGCTCGACTCCTTTACCGAAGAGCACGAAGTGACCATCCGCGACGAGTTCGTTTCCGGCGGCTCGTACGAGGCGACCTTCGACGTCCCCGCGGCGAAGGTGGTCATCACCTCCGTCGAGGTCAACAAGTATTGAGCTGTTTCGGAAGCGAGACCGCATCGAAATTAAAGTATTTTGAAGGCGAAAAAAGGCGCGCACCCGCGGGTGCGCGCTTTCTTTTGTATGGGGGAAAGAGAGTTGATCGGCCGCCGCGGCGCCTCCCTGTGCAGGAAGCCGCCGCGGCGGGATTTCATGCTCTTGGCTTTCCCTAGACCCTCTTGTCATCCCGAGCTCGTCGCGGCAAGGCACTATGGCAGACGGTTCGCTTCGCTCACCGTCTTGCCCGTTGCGCCTGCTGCTCCTCTTCCCAAAAATCTCGCTTTGCTGCGATTTTCGGGAGCCCTATAAAATGCGAGCCGAAGGATCTATGAAAATAAAACCATCCTTGTCATCCCGAGCGTCAGTCGAGGGATCTTGTCTTGAACAGAGAGCTGTTCCGAACACGGCAAAAGAGTTTGTCTTTCGATACGCACCGCGCAAGATTTCTCCACTCGGTCAGTCGCTGTTGCTCCTTTCCTCGGTCGAAATGACAGGACGAAGAGACGGATCGACTGCGCGGCTCATATCCATTCGCCGCTCAGGGTGACATAGAAAAACAATCCATACCCGCGCGCTTCGCCGCGCGGGGCTGAGACAAACTCTCCATCGCTCCAAACAAATACGAAAAAAAGGAAAAATCACACTTTTTCCTTTTTTTCCTTATGGGCATACGGATGGAGGTGAATTTTTTTGCCGTTTATAAAACGTGAGCCCCTAAATGGCAAAAAAAGAGGGGAGAAACCGCCGCCAGCACGGCGCGTCAATTAGGGCTCCCGAAAATCGCAGCGCAGCGAGATTTTTGGGAAGAGGAGCGGCAGGCGCTGCGGGCGAGGCGGCAAGCATAGCGCGCCGTCTGCCATGGCGCCTTGACGCGACGAGCGCACGGCAGGTTTCCCCCTTCCTCACGGAAATTTCTTTCGTCAGCACGAAAGAAATTTCGTGAACTGAAAATAAATACTCGCGCAAGCAAAACCACGTTTTTGCGCCCGCGCCCCCAATTTGCCGTGAGGCTTTGGCAGGAAAGGTGAAGCCGCGGCATTTTGATAATGGTGTGCTCTGAACTATGCCGCGGCGAGGAAAACTCCGAACAGAAAACGCGCTATCGGCAGATAGCGCGTTTTGGTTGGGGTTTTCCTAAAACTCACGGCGTTCCGCAGGCGTCAGCTCGCCGAGGAACGCGTGAACTTCTTTTTAATCGTTTCTTCTCCTTCCCGTCAGCAAAAATACATACAGCAAAAAGCGCAAAAAGTACACCAGCGAGGTCAAAAGCGAGGCGACGTAGGTCATCGCCGCCGCGGACAGCACTTTTGCGGCCGCCTTCTGTTCTTCTTTCGTGACCAAAACGCCCGTCTCGGCGAGCATCTTTTTGGCGCGGGAAGAGGCGTTCAGCTCCACGGGCAGCGTCACCAGGCAGAACAGGGTAGACAGCGCGTACAGGCAGATGCCCGCAAACACCACGATGTTGCCCGCCGTCGAAGAGGCGAGCGTCCATTCGAGGATGACGCCGACGATGACCACGGGGAAGGCGAGCATGGAGCCGATGTTCGTCAGCGGCACCAGCGCCGTGCGCAGCCTGTAAAAGGCGTAGCCGCGCGCCCGCTGCACCACGTGCCCGATCTCGTGCGCGCTCACCGCCACCGCCGCCACCGAGTTAGAGGCATAGGTGCTTTCCGAAAGGGTGACCGTCTTGCTGCGGGGGTTGAAGTTGTCCGTCAGCTTTCCCTTGCCGCGCACCACGGCGATGTCGGCAATGCCGTTCTTTTCCAGCAGCATGCGCGCCGTGTCGCTGCCCGTCCAGTCGGTAGAGGTGGGCAGCTTGTTGTACTTGTTGTAGGTGGAGTGCACCCGCGCGCTCGCCCAGGCGGCGAGCAGCAGGCAGGGCAGGATGATCAGCCCCGAGCACAGGTAGATGAGGTAGACGTCAGAAAAAAACCACATGGCAGTTTCCTCTTTTTCGGTGTTGTGAAGGGCGCCTGCGCGTTTGCGCAAGTTTGCGCCTTGTATTATGTTTAGTATAACACAAAATGCGCGCGGCAATCAATCATCCGCGCGGTATTTTTGCATGAAATTCGTGTGAAGGAAAGGAAAAAAGCGGAAAAGCCGCCGCGCCCCGTCAAAAAACGGCCTCCGCCGCAAAGAGGGGAAGGGAGAGGCGTTCGCAGGGGGGGGAGCGCCGCCGCCTTGGCAGACGGCGGCGCGGCGGATCAAACGGACAGCCGAAAAGGATACGGGGCGCGGCCTCGCACGGACAAAAAGGGCGGCGCGGCGGTCAAGGCAGAGAGGTCGGGGGGGGGGGCGGTTTCAGGCAAGTACAAAGCTGTTTTTACAGGCAGAGGAGAAAAAAGGCGGGCTCAGGCAAACAGAAAGTCGGAGCCGCCGGCGGGGCGCATTCAGGCAAACAGAAAGTCGGAGCCGCCGACGGGGCGGACGTTCTCGATCTTGCGGCCGCGCAGTTCTGCCGCGAACCAGCGCACGTCGAACAGGTTTTTGCCCGCGCGGTAGGTAAGCCCCGCCGCCGACCCCTCGTGGGTGAGGTAAAACACCTCTTTGGGCAGGCGCACGGCGCAAAAATCGCCCAGGTAGGCGGCAAGTTCTTCGCGCTGCCCCGACAGCTCCGCCGAAAGGTAGGGGGAGAGGTCGCCGCCCGCCGCCATCGCCTGAAAAAAGGCGAAGGGAAGCACCGCTTCGGGGAGCTTTGCGGGGTCGAAGCCTTCCCGCGGGCGGGCGGTGCGCGCCGTTTCGCGCAAAACGCCCTTCTCGGCGCAAAAACGCCGTTCCTGCGTGTGGCCGGCGATGTCGGCAATGCGGGCGCGCAGGCACAGCTCTTTGCCGCCCTCGTAAGAATCGGCGCGTTCGTCGAGCACCTGTTTTCCTTCTTCCGAAAACAAAAGCAGCCTGCTTCCCCCTCTGCAGCGGCAGAAGGCGCGCACAAATCTTTCGCCGCCGATGCGCTCTTCGCCGATGTCGTATTCGCCCCGCGGCAGGGGATGGGTGGCGAACACGCCCCCGCCTTCCAAGAGGAGCAGCGGCGTTCCCGCGTCGAAGGCGGTGGCGGCAAGCCCCGCGGCGCTCCCCTGCGCCAGCGGGGTAAAGCGCACCTCGCGGGTGCAAAAGCGCGCCGCGTAAATGTCGGCGCAGCAGTCGCTGCGGTATACGTCGGCGCAGGCGGGCGGACGCCGGAAAAATGTTTCGTCCACCATGAACGCCAGGGGCACATAGTCGCCGTCGGCGGGCAAAAATTCCGCCAAAGTCCCCGGCGGGCAGAGGTCGGCGAACTGTTCGGTTTCGCCCACGCAGCCGGCGTTTGCGCCGTCCAGGCGCAGCAGGCAGGGCAGGGCGGCGGAAAAGTGGATGCGCATGGCTGCCTCCTAACCAAGTCAAAGCAAAAGACGCCTTTCAGGGCGGGTCCCTTTTACTTTGACTTTGTTATGAAAAGAATATTGTATTGTATGAATAAAAAAACAATACTATGTCAATATCATACCCGCGCGGGCAAAGGCGCCCGCGCAGAAGTTTCGGAGGTGTAAGGCCATGGAAAAGATCAACGGGTATGCCAGGGCAGAGGCGGAGGCGCTGGTCGGGTACATCGCGGCGGGCAGGAAGGAGGGAAAGACGCTGACCGAGCTGTTCGCGCGCTACGGCAAAGAGCACGGCCGCGCGGGCGGCAGCGTGCGCAACTACTATTACCGCCTGCTGCGCACGGAAGACTCCGCCGCCAAGCGCCTGCTGGAAGGCACGCAGCTGCGCGCCGAGCGGGTGCGCCCCTTCAGCCCCGCCGAAAAGGAAGAGATGCTCCGCCTCATCCTCATCGAGCGCGGCAAGGGCAACTCCGTCCGCCGCGCCATCGCCAACGTGTGCGGCGGCGACGAAAAAAAGATGCTGCGCTATCAGAACAAGTACCGCAACATGCTCAAAAAACAGCCGGAAGAGGTGCGCGCGGCGGCGCAGAAGCTGGGTATGGGCGCCGCTGCCGCCGCTCCCCGCCCCCGCAGGCTGCTGGAAAAGCGGCTGGAAGGGGAGATCAACGCCCTGTACGACCGCCTCGCCTATTCTCTGCGGCAGGAAAACGAGCGCCTGCACGGGCAGATACGGCAGCTGCGGCAGGAAAACGAGCGCCTGCGCGCCCTGCTGTCGCCCCGCACATGAGCGAGGCGGCAGGGGCTTTTTCCGCATAAGCGGCGGAGAAAGGGTTTTCTTCCGCGTATAAGCCGTCCGCGCCTTCCCGCAGTCGGCTGTTATAAACGGCGGCCGTGCATAAATGCGGGCGCTGCTATGATAGGGGAGCTGCGCCGGCCAAAGAGGCCGTTTCGGCGGCCGTGCATAAATGCGGGCGGCGGCGCACATACTTTGCCTGCGGCGGTTTGCCGCACGGAGGAAAAACGCATGGAAAAATTCATCGCGGGGATGGTGCTCGGCATGGCGGCGGGGGCGCTGCTCATCGCCGGCAACAACAAGGCGCGCGCCCTGGTCAAAAAGGGGCAGGAAGAGCTGAAGCAGCGCGTAGACGCGTATATCGACCAAAAGCTCGCCGAACTGGAAGGCGGGCGGCAGAGCGCCGAATAAGGCACGGGGCGCGCCGCAAGATCTTGCGGCGCGCCCCTTCTTTGCCCGTGCGCTTTCAGATCCCTTTGTCCGCCCGCGCCGCAGCAAACCCTTTGCGTTTATCCGCTTGTTTGCCCGCGCTCCGCTTTGCGCCCTTTGCCCGCGCCGCCGTCTGCAAAGGCGGCGGCGCGGGCGGTACCTTTAGCGGAGCCGCTGCCCCTTCGCTTGGCGGAGCCATGCCCTTCGCCGCCCTGTTATGGGCCAGCCTTGCCCCTTCGCGCCCGCATTTTCACGATTTTACATTTATATTACAATTTTTTGCCTCAAAAAGGGTGGCGGGGCGGCGGCGATGTGGTATAATAAAGGGGTACCGGAGGAAAAAGTTTATGCCATCCACTTATGCGCACCGCGTCTTCGGCGAAAAAATGCTGGAAGTATACCCCGTCGAGGTCGCTGCCGCCGCTTCCGCGCGCAGGCAGCTGTACGACATCGGCCTGCACGGGCCGGATATCCTGTTCTATTACAAGGTGTTGAAGGCGGACCCCGTCAACGCCGTTGGCTACCGCACGCACGGGCAGAAGGGGAGCGATTTTTTCGCCCCCGCCAAGCTCGCCTATGCCGAGGCGGACGACCGCGCGGGGGCGCTGGCGTACCTTTTGGGGTTTGTGTGCCACTTCGCCTTAGACCGCGCCTGCCACAGCTATATCGAAAACAAGATCCGCCTCAGCCGCGTCACCCATACCGAAATCGAGAGCGAGTTCGACCGCTTTTTGTTGGAAGAACGGGGCATCGAGCCGCTTTCGGCAAAGATAGACGACCACGTCGTCCCCTCGGCGGAGAACGCCGCCGTCATCGCCCCCTTCTTTGCGGGGGTCAGTGAAAAGCAGGTGCTGCGCGCCCTGCGCTCCATGCGCTTTTACAACGCCCTGCTGCGCGCCCCGCACCAGCCCAAGCGCGGGCTCGTCAACCTGGTGCTGAAACTTTCCGGCAACTATCCTGAAATGCACGGGATGATGATGGCAAAGCGCCCCATCCCCGCCTGCGCAGACAGCAACCTGCGCCTGCAAAAGCTGTTCGCGGCGGCGCTGGACGACTGCCTTGCCCTCACCCAAAACTACCTCGCCTTTTTGGAGGGGAACGCCGCGCTCGGCCCTGCCTTTGCCGATACCTTCGGCCCGCGCGAGGGCTGGCAGCAGATCCCCGTATTGCCTTTGGAAGAAGAAAAGAAGTACAAAATTTGATCGGAAAGAAGTACAAAATTTGATCGGGAGGTCAAGTGAAAGGATATGAAGATGAAAATGACGCCGTTAGAGCGCAAGTGGGTGTGGTACGACGTGGGCAATTCCGCCTTCACGCTGCTCGTTTCCACTCTCCTTCCCATCTTTTTCAATACCATCGCCGAAAGCGGCGGCGCGAGCGATTCCGACTACGTCGTCTACTGGTCGTACGCCACCAGCATCGCCACCGTGGTGGTGGCGGTATTGGGGCCCATCTTCGGCTCGCTGTCAGACCTGCGCGGCATGCGGCGGAAGATCTTCTCCGTCGCCGTGCTCGTCGGGGCGCTGGGGTGCGTGGCGCTCGGCTTTATGCAGCACTGGATGTGGTTCCTCGTGCTGTTCGTGTTCGCCAAATCTGCCTACCAGCTCAGCCTGGTGGTGTACGATTCCATGCTGTGCGACGTCACCACCCGCGAGCGCATGGACGAAGTCTCTTCCCGCGGCTATGCCTGGGGGTATATCGGCAGCTGCATCCCCTTCGTGCTCACCATCGCCGTGTATGTGATGTATTACATGTTCGAGCTCATCTCGCTGCAGGTGTGCATGATCATCGTCTTCCTCATCGTGGCGGTGTGGTGGGTCGCCTGCACGCTGCCCCTGTGGCGCGGCTACGAGCAGCGGCAGTTCGTGGAGCCCGCCGGCCATCCCGTGCGCGCAGGTATGCGCTCGCTCGGGCACACCTTCAAAGAGATCGCCCGCGATAAGCGCATCTGGCTGTTCCTACTCGCCTTCTTCTTCTTTATCGACGGCGTGTATACCATCATCGACCTCGCCACCACCTACGGCACCTCGCTGGGGCTGGATACGGTCAGCTTGGTCATCGCCCTCCTCGTCACCCAGGTGGTCGCCTTCCCCGCCGCCATCCTGTTGGGCATGCTCTCGCGCAGGGTCAAGCCGCAGTACCTGATCGTCGCCTGCATCGTCGCCTACTTCTTCATCACCGTATACGCCATCTTTTTGGACCGGGAATACGAGTTCTGGATCCTCGCCGTGTGCGTGGGCCTGTTCCAGGGCACCATCCAGGCGATGTCCCGCTCTTATTTCGCCAAGATCATCCCCGGCGAAAAGGCGAGCGAGTACTTCGGCATCTACGATATCTTCGGCAAGGGCGCCTCGTTCATGGGCACCTTCCTCGTGGGTACGGTGACGGCGCTGTGCGCGCCCTATTTCGATTCGCTGGCAGAGCAGGGCATCCACACGGCGTTCACGGCCCAGAGCATCGGCGTCGCCGCCCTGGCGGTGATGTTCGTCATCGGCCTGGTGCTGTTCATCCTCGCCATCCGCTGCAAGGCGCCCGCCGCAGGCGAAGGCGGCAGCGGGAGCCTCGCGGCCGAAGGGGAAGCCCCCGCGGCGGAAGAAGCGGAAAAAACCGAATAACATGAAAATTATCTGTCGATTTTGCGGGCGGAGCGTTGGCTCCGCCCGTTTTTATATGCCCGCCGCCCGGTTTTTTTACAAATATGATACGATTTATTACATTTTCGTGACAAATTTTCCCAAAGAATTATATATCTTTCTGCTATGCTATAGGCGTTACAAAAGACAGACAGGAGAGTTTTATGAAAAGATCGCTCAAACGCGTGCTCGCGGCGGGCCTCGGCGCCGCCCTGTGCCTGAGCACCGTGCCCGTCACCGCCCTCGCGCAGGAAGCTGCGGCAGGCACGCCCTATGCGGCGGACGGAACGTACAATGTTTCCGTGCCGCACGTCGTGGTCAACCAGGTGTTCGGCGCTTCCGATGACGCCGAAGCCGTCACCCACAGCTTTATCGAGCTGTACAACCAAAGCGATGCCGAAGTATCGCTGGAGGGCTGGTACGCCTATTACAAGTCTTCTCCTGACGGCGGCGACACGGCGTGGAGCTCGCTGGCATTGCAGGGGACGATCGCAGCCAAGGGGCACTTCCTCATCCGCTGCGGGCAGGTCGATACCGTCGCCGATGGCGCGTGGCAGATCCCCGCAGGCGACATGGAGTGGAGCGTGCAGCTGCACAACAAGGGCGTTTCCGTGGCATTGTTCAGCCAAAAGGCGGAGCTGACGGATGCCTTTGCCGGCGCGGTGACGGACGCGAACCGCCCCGCGGGGTATGTAGACGTGCTCGCCGTGCAGGGCAACGATACGAAAGATGCGCAGATCCCGCCCGTGTACGAGGGCGAGTATGAAGATATCCAGTCCAAAAAGAAGGCGGTCCGCCGCGACAACTTCGCCGACACCGACGACAACGCCGCAGACGCTTCCGATCTCAATTATGAAGACGCAAAGGCGGAAGACGCCCCCGTTTTGAACGGCAAGGGTGAGACCATCGCCGCACAAGGGCCTTCCGCGCCCGCCTACGAGGTCAAAGAAGACAGCTTTGAACAGGCGGCGCGGCTGACCATGCAGAAGGCGGGCGGCATCACCTTGGGTGAGGCCAATGCCGACGGCGGCGTGGCGGAGATCGTCTCCTTCAACGCCGATACAAACAAGGCGTACGTCGTCAACGGGCAGGAGTCTGTGCTCAACATCTTCGACGTCAAGGCAGACGGTTCCTTCGGCGAGGCGGAAAAGCTGAACATCCAAGAGCTGATGAAGGCAAAAGACCCCGCGTTTGCATACGGCGACATGACCAGCGTCGCCGTCGATACAAAGACAGACCGCATCGCCGTCGCTTTGCAGGACGCCGATTACACCAAGCCCGGCCGCATCGCCGTGCTCAACTATGAAAACGAGATCGTTTCCGTCTATACGGCGGGCGTACAGCCGGATATGGTCGCCTTCGCCGCAGGCGGCAGGTACATCCTCACCGCCGACGAGGGCGAGCCGCGTGAGGGCTACGGCGCGGGCACGTCCGACCCCGCAGGCACCGTCACCGTCGCCGATACGCAGACGGGCGAAGTGCGGCAGGCGAGCTTTGCGGCGTTCGGCGCCGAAGAGCTCGCGGCAAGCGGCGTGCTGTTCAACCGCGTAAACGGCGAGATCTTGTCTGCGGAATTCGATCTGGAGCCGGAATACATCGCCGTCAGCGGCGGCACCGCCTACGTCGCCCTGCAGGAGGCGAACGCCGTCGCCCTGCTCGACATCGAGGCAGCGCAGTTCACAAAAGTGCTGCCCCTCGGCTTCAAAGACTACAGCAAAGAAGAAAACGCCGTCGATCTGGACGAGTCGGACGGCACCTACCTTCCCAAAACATACAATAACACCTACGGCGTGTATATGCCGGACGGCATCGCCGTGTACGAGGCGGAAGGCAAGACGTACATTCTCACCGCCAACGAGGGCGACGCCCGCGAATGGGGAGATTTCTGCGACGAGATAAAGCGCGAAGGCATTGCCGCCACAGACGGCACCGTGCTCCCCAACAAGGTGCGCGTGCTGGATAATACCTGCAAGGCGGGCATCCCCGCGGAGGGCAACTACCTCTACGGTGGCCGTTCCTTCAGCATCTTTGAAGTAGCGGAAGAGGGCCTTTCCCTCGTGTACGACAGCGCGGACGAGTTTGAAGCCAAAACGTTTGAATATCTCCCCGCCTATTACAACGTCTCCAACGACGATGTGGAATTAGAGAGCCGCACCGCCAAAAAGGGCATCGAGCCAGAGGCGGTCACGCTGGCGGCGGTGAACGGCAGAACGTACGCCTTCATCGCCCTCGAGCGCATCGGCGGCATCATGGCATACGATATCACCGACCCCGCCGAGGCCGCCTTCGTCAATTACATCAACACGCGCGACTTCAACGATGTACTGACGGGCGACGTCGCCCCCGAAGGGCTGGCGGTCCTTGCCCGCGAAGAGTCCGTGTACCTGTTGGCGGCGTTTGAAGTATCGGGTACGGTCGCCTCGTACAGGCTCACCGATGCGGAGGCGCCCGCCGTCAGCGCCGTCGCCGTCACAGGCTTCGACCTCGACTACACCGTGGGCGACG
>ERZ1643247.1210-NODE-1210-length-25312-cov-11.385240_pt1 | contig 25312 bp, 22 predicted proteins | sample MGYA00579264_ERZ1643247 | MGnify/ENA primary metagenome ERZ1643247 (study PRJEB29033, sample SAMEA4952262) | chicken gut metagenome | biome: Broiler Chicken; feature: Gastrointestinal Tract; material: Caecum | place: Ireland | collected 2018 | study: Broiler... | reverse complement strand
ATCCCCAGCCGCATCGCCTTCGCCGTGGCCTCCTCCCTGGAGTCCCGCATCATCCTGGACACCACCGGCGCCGAGAAGCTGGTGGGCCGGGGCGATATGCTCTATTTTCCCCTGGGCACCGGAAAGCCCCAGCGGGTGCAGGGCTGCCTGATCTCCGACGAGGAGGTGGCCGCCGTGGTGGGCTTTATCAAGCAGAACAGCGGCGCCGCCCAGTACGACCAGGAGATCATCCACGACATCGAGCAGCACGCCGCCGAGAAGGAGAAGGGCGCCAAGGGGGTGGGCGGCTCCGCCCCCGAGGAGGTGGGGGAGGAGTACGACGAGCTGCTCCCCTCCGCCATCGAGGTGGTGGTGGAGACCGGCATGGCCTCCGTGTCCATGCTCCAGCGGCGGCTCAAGCTGGGCTACTCCCGGGCCGCCCGCCTGGTGGATCAGATGGAGGAGAAGGGCGTGGTGGGCCCCTTCGAGGGCTCCAAGCCCCGGCAGGTGCTCATCACCAAGGAGCAGTGGCAGGAGATGCAGTTCAAGCAGGGCATGGTGGACGTTGCCCCGGCGGAGCCGGTGCCAGACGAGCTGCCCTTCGAGGGGGACGCCGTCCCCCAGGAGCGGGACAGCCCGCCCTTTGATCTGTAAGACCGGCCGCACGTTGAGGGAGGTGTTCCGCATGGAGCAGTATATCATCCAGCCCGCCGGCGAGGCGGAGAGCCAGGCCGTCTACGCTGGCCTGCGGGCCTACAACCGGAAATTTGTCCCCGACACGGGGGATCTGTCCCTGGCGGTGAAGGACGCGGACGGCCGTGTGGTGGGGGGCTGCGACGCCTTCCGCATGGGGGAGCTGGCCTTTGTGGACGTGCTCTGGGTGGCGGAGGACTGCCGGGGCGCCGGCCTGGGCGGGTGTATCCTGGACCAGCTGGAGGCGGACGCCGCCCGCCAGGGGGCCCGCCGGGTGGAGCTGAACACCTTTTCCTTCCAGGCCCCCGGCTTCTATGAGAAGCGGGGCTACCGCCGCGTCGGCGCGCTGGAGCCCGCCGTGGGGGAGTACGGCCACTTCTTTTACGCCAAGGAGCTGTGAGAAGTGGAGCTGCCCCACATCGACCACGGCAGGCCCTTTGACTGGGGCCGCGCCTCGGCGGACTACGCCCGCTGGCGGGACATCTACCCGCCGGAGTTCTTCCGCCCCCTGACGGGGCGGAAAACTGAAAAAAACACCAGAGGGGCGCGGTTCGTAAGAACCGCGCCCCTCTGGTATGTATGGAGGATGGATGGATCTCGGGATTTAGAAGTCGACCTCCTGGCCGTAGTAGATGCAGGTGAACAGCTTGGCCATGGTGGAGGGGTCGATGGGACGGGGGTTGGAGCCGGTGCAGGCGTCGCCCACCGCGTTGGCGGCGATGGCGTCCAGCTTCTCCTTGAACTCGTCCTCGAGGATGCCGAAGTCCTTCAGGGTGTTGGGGATGCCCATGGCGTCGTTCATGGAGCGGATCTTGGCGCGCAGGCCCTCCACCAGCTCGGCGGTGGTGTCGCCCACCACGCCCATGGTGCGGGCGATGTCGGCGTACCGCTCGGCCACGCCGTCGGCCTTGGCGTTGTAGGCGATCACGTAGGGCAGGTACATGGCGTTGGCCAGACCGTGGGTGATGTGGCCGGTGGAGAAGGCCGCGCCGGTCTTGTGGGCCATGGAGTGGACGATGCCCAGCAGGGCGTTGGAGAAGGCCATGCCGGCCAGGCACTGGCCGTAGTGCATCTCCTCCCGGCAGGCCATGTCGCCGTGGTAGGACTTGAGCAGATCCTTCGCCACGATGTGGATAGCCTTCAGGGCCAGAGGATCGGTGAACACGGTGTGCAGGGTGGACACATAGGCCTCGATGGCGTGGGTCAGGGCGTCCATGCCGGTGTGGGCGGTGAGGCTGGGGGGCATGGTCTCGGCCAGGGCGGGGTCGATGATGGCCACGTCGGGGGTGATGTTGAAGTCGGCCAGGGGGTACTTGATGCCCTTGGCGTAGTCGGTGATGACGGAGAAGGCGGTGACCTCGGTGGCGGTGCCGGAGGTGGAGGGGATGGCGCAGAACCTGGCCTTCTGGCGCAGCTCGGGAAAGCTGAAGGGGGTGATCAGATCCTCGAAGGTGGTGTCGGGGTACTCATAGAAGGCCCACATGGCCTTGGCCGCGTCGATGGGGGAGCCGCCGCCCATGGAGATGATCCAGTCGGGCTGGAACTCCCGCATGACCGCCGCGCCGTTGAGCACGGTCTCCACCGAGGGGTCGGGCTCCACGTTCTCAATGAGCTTGGTCTCGATGCCGGCCTCCTTCAGATAGGCCAGGGCCTTGTCCACAAAGCCGAACCGCTTCATGGAGCCGCCGCCCAGCACCAGCACCGCCCGGGTGCCCTTCAGGGTTTTCAGGTTCTCCAGCGCATTGGCGCCGTAATAGATATCTCTGGGAAGGGTGAAACGGGACATGACTGCAACCTCCGTAATCGGTTGAATTTGACATCGTTAAAACTTTAACGATTCATCGGCGCTTATTATGGCACAGTCATATCCCGTTGTCAATCCCTTTGGAGAAAACCACCGGTTCCAAACTGCTTGTTTCAGATTACCAGGGTGCCGTTTTCGTCCTCCAGCAGCAGGAGGATCCGCTCCTGCTGGCCGGTGGCGGCGTTGACGTAGACCAGCACGTGGCCGCCGTCGGCGTTCTGGCACTTGAACTCGTGGCAGAGCACCTCGTACTCGCCGCCGGTGGGGATCAGGGCCAGCTGGCGGGAGAGGACGGTGAGGGAGGAATCCACCCGCTCCGCCGCCTCGTCCGCCGACACGGCGGGGGCGGCCGGCTCCCGGGCCCCGTGGTTCATCAGGTAGCCGTGGGCCTCAAAGCTCACCACGTCCCCGTTGTCCAGGGCCACCCCCACCTTTACCAGATCCGGGTAGCAGTACACCCCGTCCAGGACGGGGGCGAAGTGGACGGTGAGGATGCCGTCCCCCTCCAGGAAGTAGCTGGGGGACATGTCCTGATAGCCGTGGGCGTCCAGAAAGGAGGCGGCCTGTTCCACCCCCTCCTTCCGGGAGAGCGCGGCCTCCCCCACCGGCCGGGAGGAGAGCATCTGGAGCACCTGGCCCCCCTGTTTGGTGATCTCCACGTACAGCTCCCCGCCGTCCACCAGGGCGGAGAAGCCCCAGGCGGGCAGCTCTCCCGCCCCGTCGGAGGTGCGGGTGAACACCTCCGCCCGCAGCCCCGCGAAGGCCGCCGCCGCCCGGCGGGCCTCCTCCTCCGTCACCTGGGGCAGGCCCTCCAGCATCTGGGGGGTGCGGCCGGACAGGTGCTCGGAGAAGGGGCCGTCGTAGATCAGGGTGGGCACCTGGGGGAAATCGGCCTCCACCGTCTGAAAGGCGGAGCCGGAGGTGACCGGCTCCCCGTCCTCCTGGGCGGCGGCCAGCCGGGCCTCCACGGCGGCCACGTCCTCCGGATGGAGGGCCCCGCCGTCCAGCTGGAGCTGGAGCGCCTGGAGGGTGGCGGACAGCTCCCCGGCCGCCGCCGCCAGGCCCCGCAGGGTCTCCCGGCTCTCGTCGGTGCACACGCCCTCGGCCCCGGCATCCCGGGCCATGGCCATGGCGTAGTCCCCCGCCTTGGCGAAGAAGGCGGCGGTCTGCTCCAGCTCCACGTTGCCGTAGGGCAGCTCCCCCAGGGCGGACTGGGCGGCCAGGGCCTTGGCGTAGGCCTGGGCGCACAGGGAGGCGAACAGGGACGGGGTGGTGGCGTAGGTCACCTTCTCCAGGGCGGCATCCAGCTCCCCGGCGGCAGTGGTCAGCTCAGTGAAGGCCTGCCGGTAGCCGTTGTCCAGCTGCCGCCGGTAGTCCTCCGCCCGGATATGGCCCTGCACCCCGAACCCAACGCTCACCGCGAAGGCCGCCGCCGTAAAGCTGGCCGCCAGCACCCGTACCCGCCGTTTCTCCATACAAAAACGCCCCCTTTTCCGTTAGGTTTGCGGAAAAGGGGGCATTTTATGCGGGGAAAGATTGCCGGTTCAATTCTCTTTCAGCTTGTCCAGGCCCAGGTTGAGGCGGCGCAGGCACTCATCGCGGCCCAGGATGTGGCAGATCTCCACCGCGCCGCCGGGGGTGACCGCCTTGCCCGCCGCGGCGATGCGCACCGGCCACATGAGGGTGGCGTTCTTGACCTCCAGGGACTCAGCCAGGCCGATCAGCGTGTCGTGGATGGCGTCCGTCGTCCAGTCCGCCAGGCCCTCCAGGGCGGGGATGGCGGCCTCCAGCATCCTCTGGGACACCTCCGGGTTGGTCTTGGACTTCTTGTTGGTGAACAGATCCACCCCGTACTCGGGCAGGGCGTCGAAGAAGTCCAGCTTCTCCGGGATGTCGGTGAGCTTCTCGCACCGGGCCTGGAGCAGGCCGGCGATCTCCTCCGTGGAGTAGGCGGGGTTGGTCACCGCCTGCCGGATATAGGGCAGGGCGGCGGCGTGGAAGTCCTGGGGGCTCATCTCCCGGATATAGTGGGCGTTGAAGTAGGTCAGCTTCTCCATGTCGAAGATGGCGGGGGACTTGGAGATGCCGCCGATGTCGAAGATCTCGGACAGCTCAGCCAGGGTGAAGAACTCCCGCTCGGCGTACTCGCCCCGGGGAGACCAGCCCAGCAGAGTGACGTAGTTCACCACCGCCTCGGACAGGTAGCCCATGGCGATCAGATCCTCGTAGGAGGGGTCGCCCTTGCGCTTGGACATCTTGTTGTGCTGATCCCGCATGACGGGGGAGCAGTGGATATAGGTGGGCACCTCCCAGCCGAAGGCCTCATAGAGCAGGTTGTACTTGGGGGCGGAGGACAGGTACTCGCTGCCCCGCACCACGTGGGTGATGCCCATGAGATGGTCGTCGATCACGTTGGCGAAGTTGTAGGTGGGCAGGCCGTCGGACTTCAGCAGCACCTGGTCGTCCAGGGTGTCGTTGTCCACGGTGATGTCGCCGAACACCGCGTCGGAGAAGGTGGTCTGGCCCCCGTGGGGGATCTTCTGCCGGATCACATAGGGGTCCCCGGCGTCCACCCGGGCCTGGGCCTCCTCGGGGGAGAGGGCGCGGCAGGGATCGTCGGCCCGGTCAAACTCGCCGCTGTCCTCCTCACTCTCGCTCTTGCCGCAGAAGCAGTAGTAGGCGTGGCCCTTCTCCACCAGCAGCCTGGCGAAGTTGGCGTACAGGCCCCGCCGCTCGGTCTGGATATAGGGGCCCACCGGGCCGCCGATGTCGGGGCCCTCGTCCCAGGTCAGGCCGCACTTGCGCAGGGTGGCATAGATCACCTCGGTGGCGCCCTCCACCAGGCGGCCCTGGTCGGTGTCCTCGATGCGGAGGATGAAGGTGCCGCCGCTGTGCCGGGCGATGAGCCAGGTGTACAGGGCGGTGCGCAGGTTGCCCACGTGCATGTAGCCGGTGGGGGAGGGGGCGAAGCGGGTGCGCACGCCGCCCTTGGGAATACGCGCCTCCAGCTCGGCAAACCAGTTCAGATCCATGGAAAAATCTCCTTTATCATCATTTGCGCTACTATTCTATTTTTTTCGGTTAGGATTGTCAAGGGAGTTTGAATATGATATGATATTACAATATGGGATGTTATGCCCATTCAAGTAAAAATCACGCATTACAAGAGGTGTGTTCATACGATGGAAAACGAAAAAAAGGTGCTCCTGTCCGGCATTCAGCCCAGCGGGGAGCTGCATCTGGGTAACTATCTGGGGGCCATCAAGAACTGGGCGGAGTTGTCCGACCAGTTTGACTGCTACTGGTTCATGGCGGATCTGCACACCATCACGGTGCGGCAGAATCCGGCGGATCTCCGCCGCCGCACCCTGACCCAGATCGCCACCTATATCGCCTGCGGCCTGGATCCGGCCAAGAACACCATCTTTGTCCAGTCCCACGTCCACCAGCACGCGGAGCTGGGCTGGGTGCTGGACTGCTACACCATGTTCGGCGAGCTGTCCCGCATGACCCAGTTCAAGGACAAGTCCGCCAAGCACGCCGACAACATCAACGCCGGATTGTTCACCTACCCTTGCCTCATGGCCGCCGACATCCTGCTCTATCAGCCCGACTTTGTGCCGGTGGGGGAGGATCAGAAGCAGCACGTGGAGATCTGCCGGGACATCGCCAACCGCTTCAACCACGTTTACGGCGACGTGTTCAAGATGCCGGAGCCCTACATCCCCAAGGCGGGGGCCCGGGTGATGAGCCTGAACCAGCCGGACACCAAGATGAGCAAGTCCATCCCCGAGGGGTGCGTGTTCCTCATGGAGAAGCCGGAGGACATCCTGCGCAAGTTCAAGCGGGCCATCACCGACAGCGACACCGAGCGGTGCGTCCGCTTCGATCCCCAGGCCAAGCCCGGCGTGTCCAACCTGATGCAGATCTACTCCGCCGTCACCGGCAAGAGCTTTGAGACCATCGAGGCGGAGTTCGACGGCAAGGGCTACGGCGCCTTCAAGCCCGCCGTGGGGGAGGCCGTGGTGGAGCTGCTGCGCCCCATCCGGGAGGAGACCGAGCGCCTGCTGGCCGACAAGGGCTATCTGGAGGGCGTCTACCGCGCCGGGGCGGAAAAGGCCTCCTACGTGGCGGAAAAGACCCTGCGCAGGGTCTATAAAAAGGTCGGGTTTTTAGCGCGGTAAGCCCGGGCCCCTTCCGGGCCCCGGCTTCAAAAGAGATAAGGAGCAAATTCCAATGCCAAGAAATCTGGATCTCCCCCTCATCGGCGTGGTGGCCGCCGCCCTGGTGGTGGCCCTGGTGGTGGCCCTGGTGTCCACGCCGGTGGTGAAAAACCTGGCCATCCGGGTGAAGGCGGTGGACGTGCCCAAGGACGGCCGCCGCATGCACGACCACCCCATCCCCCGCATGGGCGGGCTGGCCATCTTCCTGGGCTTCCTGCTCAGCGTGCTGCTCTTTCTGGAGCTGACCCCCCAGATGCGGGGCATGCTGCTGGGCGCCGTGATCATCGTGGTGCTGGGCATCTTTGACGACATCTACTCCCTGCCCGCCATGTTCAAGTTTGTGGTGCAGATCGTGGCCGCCCTGGTGGCGGTGCTCTCCGGCAACGTGATCGAGGCCGTCTCCAACCCCAACGTGTTCTCCTCTGACCTTTACTGGGAGCTGGGCTGGCTGTCCATCCCCGTAACGGTGATCTGGATCGTGGCCATCACCAACGCCGTCAACCTCATCGACGGCCTGGACGGCCTGGCCTGCGGCGTGTCCACCATCAGCTCCATGACCCTGCTGGTCATCGCCCTGGTGGTCAGCGAGGCCGATGTGGCCATCCTCATGGCCGCCCTGGCCGGCGGCTGCCTGGGCTTCCTGCCCTACAACATGAACCCGGCCAAGATCTTCATGGGGGACACGGGCTCCACCTTCCTGGGGTATATCCTGGCGGTGGTGTCCATCCAGGGCCTGTTCAAGTTCTACACCATCATCTCCTTCGCGGTGCCCTTCCTCATGCTGGGCCTGCCCATCTTCGACACCTGCTTCGCCTTCATCCGCCGCATCGCCCACGGGCAGAGCCCCATGCACGCCGACCGCAGCCATGTGCACCACCGCCTCATCGACATGGGCTTCAACCAGAAGCAGGCGGTGGCGGTGCTCTATGTGGTCAGCGCCATCCTGGGCCTGTCTGCCGTGGTGCTCACCACCAGCGGGCCGGTGAAGGCCATGCTGCTGCTGCTGGCCCTGTGCTTTGCCGGGGCCATCTCCGCCCTGATTTTCATGGGGGGAAGCGGCAGGGACAAGAAGAACAAGCCGGAGGACGGCGGAGAGAAGGAGGGGGAGGAGCCGTGAAGCCCATCCGTGTCATGACCATCTTCGGCACCCGGCCGGAGGCCATCAAGATGGCCCCCCTGGTGCTGGAGCTGCAAAAGCGGGCGGACATCCAGTCCATCTGCTGCGTCACCGCCCAGCACCGGGAGATGCTGGATGCGGTGCTGGAGATCTTCCGCCTGACGCCCGATTACGATCTCAACATCATGGAGCCCCGGCAGACCCTGTCCACCATCACCACCAAGTGCCTGCTGGGCATGGAGGGGGTGCTGGAGGAGGCAAAGCCCGACCTGGTGCTGGTTCACGGGGATACCTCCACCACCTTCGCCGGGGCCCTGGCGGCCTTCTACCACCAGATCCCGGTGGGCCATGTGGAGGCCGGCCTGCGCACCTGGGACAAGTACTCCCCCTTCCCGGAGGAGATGAACCGCAAGCTGGTGGGGGACATCGCCGATCTCCACTTCTGCCCCACCCCCGCCAACCGGGAGAACCTGGCCCGGGAGGGCATCACCGACGGGGTGTTCGTCACGGGCAACACCGTCATCGACGCCCTGAAAACCACCGTGCGGCCGGACTACCAGTTTGCCACCCAGGCCCTCAACAGCCTGGACTACGCGGGGAAGCGGATCATCCTGGTGACCTGCCACCGGCGGGAGAACTACGGCCAGCCCATGACCAACATCATGACCGCCCTGCGCCGCCTGGCCGACGCCTTCCCCGACGTGGAGCTGGTCTACCCCGTCCACCTGTCCCCGGTGGTGCGGGAGGCGGCGGGGAAGTACCTGTCCGGCCACCCCCGCATCCACCTCATCGACCCCCTGTCCGCCGACGAGATGCACAACCTCATGGCCCGGGCCTATCTGGTGATGACCGACTCCGGCGGGCTCCAGGAGGAGGCCCCCGCCCTGGGGCGGCCGGTGCTTGTCCTCCGGCGGGAGACCGAGCGGCCCGAGGCCGTCCAGGCGGGCACGGTCAAGCTGGCCGGCACGGAGGAGGAGGAGATCTTCTCCCTGGCGTCCGAGCTGCTGAGTGACGAGAGGGCCTACCACGCCATGGCCCACGCGGTGAACCCCTACGGCGACGGCCAGGCCTGCCGCCGCATCGCCGATGCGATAGAATGGAAGTTCGGTCTGCGGGCGGAGCGGCCCGGCGAATTTCAGGCGTAGGGCGCGGCATCCCTGACGCGCCGTCGGCAATCACAGGAGGAGGTGTCCGGCCCTGGAGCGAAAAAAGCGCAATCTGATGGTGGTGCTCATCGCCGCGGTCATCGTGGTGGCCATGCTGGCCAGCTTTGGGCTGCGGCTCTTTGTGCCGGACACGGCCAAGATCGTCCTGCCCACCCCGGCGGCCTCGGCCCAGCCGGGGACGGAGCCCGGCGCGGACAGCGGCGTGGTGCGGGTGGACGTGACGCCGGAGACGGTGCAGGACGTGATCGGGCAGACCCTCACCCGACCGGAGAGCTACTTCCGGGAGGTCACCATCGAGGACTTCTGGGGGGAGGGGGAGAGCAGCACCACCACCGCCCAGGTGTGGGTGGACGGCGGCTGGACGATGACCGAGTCCGCCCTGGCCGGGGGAGCCGTCCGCCACACCATCGTGGGGGAGGGGCAGTTCTGGCTCTGGTACGACGGAGACCGCACCCCGGTCACCGGCCCGGCTGACGACCGCTCGGCGGATCTGGAGGGTCAGCGCATCCCCACCTATGAGGACGTCCTCTCCCTGGACACGGCGGACATCGCCGCCGCCGGCTATGAGGAGCGGGGGGGCCTGGCCTGCGTCTGGGCGCAGACCGCGCCCGACGCGCTGGGCTATGTGGAGACATACTGGGTGGCGGTGGACAGCGGCCTGCTGGTGAGCGCCGAGACCACCCTGGACGGCACGCTGACCTACCGCATGACGGCCTACACCATGGAGCGGCCCGCCCCGGCGGGCACGGCCTTTGCGCTGCCCGACGGCACGGTGCTCCACACCGCGGGGGAGTGACTCACTCCAGCCCCAGCAGCAGGAGCAGCCCCAGGGTGATCACCAGCTCCATGTCGTCCCCCTCCAGAAAGAGGAACAGCAGAATCAGCAGCAGGAGCACGTCGCCGGTGTCCAGCCCCTCCAGCTTGAGCCCCTTGAGCAGCCCGGACAGGCCGCCGGCGGCTTTGTGCTCCGCCTTCTTCTCCGCCTCCGGGGCCTGTTCCGGCTCCGGCGGCGTGCGGACGGGGGGCGCGTCCTCCTCCGGGATGCGGGTGTAGGAGGCCCCGTTGGGAATGTAGCGGTTATACATCGGCGTCCTCCTTTCCCCTGTCCTGGAAGAGCCGGAAGGCCACCCGGATCACCCGGGCCAGCCTGGCGATCCGGACTGCCTGATCCAGCCTGGCGTACCGCTCCGGCTTGACGAAGGGCCTGAGGGCGGAGAGCAGGGCGGCCTTCCGGTCGTCGCCGGCGGAGTACTCGGCGTACAGCCGCAGCCCGGTCTGGAGCAGCTGGGGATCCAGCCCGGCCAGGGGGCTGTCCCCGCCGCCCAGGGCCCCCAGCAGGGCGGAGAGATCGGGGGCGGCATCCTCTCCGGAGGGGGGCGCCCCGCTCTCCGGCTGTTCCGCCGCCGCGCCGTCCGCCGGCGCGGCCTCCCCGCCCTGTCCCCCGGACAGGGCCTGGGCCAGGGAGGCGATCTGCCCCATGGCCTCGGGATCCCCGAGGATCGCCTGGAGTTTATCCTCAAATTCGGCCATGGCCTCCGCCCCCTCTCCCGAATGTTACTTCTTGCCGCCCGGCGGCACCGCCCGCCCCAGCTTTTCCACCAGGGCAGCCCCCTCCCGGGTGTCCATCACCTGGCGCACCATGCCGGCCAGGGTCTTGGTATCCCCCCTGGCGGCGGCGGTTTTCAACTCCGCCCCGCCGTTCCGGCCCAGCAGCTCCATGAGCCGCCGGGTATCCGGGGAGGAGAGCAGGCTCTGGAGCAGCTCCCGGTTTTTCAGCAGGGCGGCCGCCTTGGGATCCCGCTTGAGTTCGTCCAGATTGGACGGGATATCTGTCATACCATCAGCTCCATCTCCATGATTGATAGAAGGGTTCGCTCCATTCTATGTGCGTTCCCGGGAAAGGTGATAGCGTGAAGCTGCTTCTTTTTTCCGACTCCCACGGCAACGTGGCAAACATGGCGGACGCGGTGCGCCTGGAGCGGCCCGACCGGGTGCTCCACATGGGGGATCTGGCCCGGGACGCGGAGGAGCTCTCCCGCCGGTTCCCCGACCTGCCCGTCACCTATGTGCCGGGCAACTGCGACGGCCGCCGGCCCGATCTGCCGGAGGAGCGGGTGTTCACCCTGGAGGGGGTCAAAATTTTCATGACCCACGGACACACCTACCATGTGAAATCCGGCATCGCCCTGGCCGTCCGGGCGGCCCGGGAGGCGGGGGCACGGCTGCTGTGCTTCGGCCACACCCATGAGGCCCTGTGCGAGTTTGAAAACGGGCTGTGGATCGTCAACCCCGGCGCCGCCGGGAGCATCGCCCGGCCCACCTACGCCGTGGCCGTCCTGGAGGGGGACGGGGCGGTGTGCTATCTGTCCAACATCTGAGAAAAGGGGAGAAACGCCGTGCTGTTAGTCATCGACGTGGGCAATACCAATATGGAGTTCGGCCTCTACCGGGGGGCGGAGCTGATCGGCAGCTTCCGCCTCATGACCGACGCCAACCGCACCAGCGACGAGCTGGGCCTCTGGCTGTGCCAGTATTTCCAGCGCTTCGGGCTGGAGCTGGGGCAGGTGGAGGACGTGGTGATCGGCTCGGTGGCGCCCCAGGTGATGCACACCCTGAGCCGGGCCATCCGCACCTATGTGGGAAAGCGCCCCCTGGTGCTGGACGAGGATCTGGATCCCGGCCTGCCCTATGAGGAGTGTGACAGCGACGAGCGGCTGGGCCCCGACCGGGCGGCGGCGGACATCGCCGCCATCGCCAAGTACGGCGCCCCCGTCATCGTCCTGGATTTCGGCACCGCCACCACCCTGGACGCGGTGAGCCGGGAGGGGGTCTACCTGGGCGGCTGCATCACCGCCGGGGTGCGGGTGTCCATCGACGGCCTGTTCCAGAAGACCGCCCTGCTGCCCCGGGTGGAGCTGGTGAAGCCGGACACCGTCCTGGGCCTCACGGCCGTGGGACAGATCCAGGCCGGGGCGGTGCTGGGCTACATCGGCGCCATTGAGTACCTCATCCGGAAGGCCAGGGAGGAGATGGGGGATCCGGAGGTCAAGGTGGTGGCTACCGGCGGGCTGTCCCGCATGGTGGCGGAGAACACCGACCTTATCGACGTGATCGACCCCCAACTGGTGCTGGACGGCCTGCGCATCATCTACGAGCGGGCCCGGAGTACGGAAAACCGGTAAGGCGCGGCCCCTGTCCCGGACAGGGGCCGGCACACTGAGACGGAAGGTTTGGAGGGTGTATGAGCGACATCGAAAGGCAGAGCCGCGGGGCCATGGATATGACCCACGGCTCCCCGACCCGGCGGATCCTGCTCTTTTCCCTGCCCCTGCTGGTGGGGAATATTTTTCAGCAGCTGTACAACATGGTGGACTCGGTGGTGGTGGGGCAGTTTGTGGGCTCCTCCGCCCTTACCGCGGTGAGCACCGGCTTCCCCATCATCTACCTGCTGTCCTCCCTGTTCATCGGCTTCTCCATGGGCGCCACCATCATGATCGCCCAGTACATCGGCGCCGGAGACCGGGAGACGGCGGGCCGCACGGTGGATACCATCTACAGCGCCCTGCTGGCGGTGATTGTGCCGCTGACGGTGCTGGGGGTGGTGGTCAGCGGCCCGCTGCTCACCCTGATCCGGGTGCCGGCGGAGGCCTATGATCAGGCCCGGATCTACTGCATGGTGGTGCTGGGCGGCATCATCGGCTCCCTGGGCTACAACCTGAACGCGGGCATCCTCCAGGGCCTGGGGGACAGCAAGACCCCCCTGATCTTCCTGGCGGTGGCCTGCGGCATCAACGTGGCGCTGGATCTCCTGTTCGTGCTGGCCTTCCACTGGGACGTGTTCGGCGTGGCCCTGGCCACCATCATCGCCCAGTTCAGCTCCTGGGTGTTCGGCATCTTCTTCATCAACCGGAAGTACCCCTTCATCCACATCCGGTTCTTCCAGATGAAGCTGGATCGCCGGCTGCTGCGCCAGGTGGTGCGCCTGGGCATCCCCTCCGCCATCCAGGAGTGCCAGTTCTCCGTGGGCATCCTGATCATGCAGGCCCTGATCAACGGCTTCGGCAACTCCTTTGCCGCCGGCTTCGGGGCGGCCAACAAGATCGACACCTTTGCCTTCATGCCCATCCAGTCCTTCTCCACCGCCACCACCACCTATGTGGGGCAGAACATCGGCGCGGAGCGGCTGGATCGGGTGCAGAAGGGGGCCCGCCGGGCCCTGGCCCTGGGCACGCTGGTGTGCATCGCCATCACCGCGGTGGTGATCCCCCTGCGCCGGCCCCTGCTCATGCTCTTCAACACCGAGCCGGATGTGGTGGCCGCCGGAGAGGCCTATCTGCTCCGGGTGCTGACCATGATGTTCATCCTGGCCATGATGTTCATCTTCAACGCCGTCCTCCGGGGCGCCGGGGCCACCACGGTGCCCATGGTGTCCTCCATCCTCTCCCTGTGGGTGGTGCGGGTGCCGGCGGCCTATCTGCTGGCCCATTTCCTCGGCCCGGAGGAGCTGTACTGGGCCTATCCCATCGGCTGGGCCGTGGGCCTGGCCATCAGCGCCGCCGCCTACCTGCGGGGCAGGTGGCGGGGCAAGGCCGTGGTGGGGCGGTAGCCCCTTGCCATATTCCGGAATTTAGGGTATACTACCTTCAACACGCCCCACCGACGCAAAGGAGAAGCAAAGCTATGGAACAAAAACCGACGAAACACGGAAAGGGCCCCAAGAGCCGGCTGGGCAAGATCCTGGTCAGCCTGCTCATCACCGCCGTGGTGGGCCTGGTCTACTTCTATGTGGCCCTGCCGCCCATCAATCTCCAGTCCAGCGACTTCTACACCTTCGTGGGCATCCTCTGCGTGGTGTATGTCCTGTGCGCCCTGGTCACCTCCGGCATGAACGTGGCCACCAGCGGCGGCGGGGTGAAGGACTACCTGCGCTTCATCAAGCAGCAGTGCCTCCCCGTGGGCATCCTGTTTCTGGCCCTGATCGCCGTGGCCCTGGTGGGCGCCATCCTGTCCGCCCCCATCTTCCGGGCGGCGGCCTACCGGGATCTGCTCACCGTGGAGAACGGGAAGTTCACCGAGGACATCAGTCAGATCTCCTTCGATGAGATCCCCACACTGGATCGCTCCTCCGCCGAGTACCTGGGCGACCGCCAGATGGGCACACTCAGCGACATGGTGAGCCAGTTCGAGTACTCCAACGACTCCACCCAGATCAACTACCAGGGCCGGCCCGTCCGGGTGGCCCCCATCGCCTACGCCGATCTGATCAAGTGGTTCACCAACCGAGGCAGCGGCCTGCCTGCCTACGTGGTGGTGGACATGGTGACCCAGGAGGCCCAGGTGGTGCGCCTCAGCGAGGGCATGAAGTACTCCTTCTCCGAGCCCCTCAACCGCAACATCGTCCGCCATCTGCGCTTCCAGTACCCCACCTTTATGTTCGGCACCCCCCAGTTTGAGATCGACGAGGAGGGCCATCCCTACTGGATCGCCCCCCGAGTGGTCAAGACCATCGGCCTGTTCGGCGGCACCGACATCGCCGGCGCGGTGCTGTGCGACGCCATCACCGGTGAGAGCACCTATTGTGAGCTCTCCGAAATCCCCACCTGGGTGGACAACGTGTTCACCCCGGAGCTGATCATGCAGCAGTACGACTACCACGGCACCTATGTCAACGGCTTTATCAACTCCATCTTCGGCCAGCGGGACGTGACCGTCACCACCCAGGGCTCCAACTATATCGCCCTCAACGACGACGTGTATATGTACACCGGCGTCACCTCCGCCAACGCCGACCAGTCCAACCTGGGCTTCCTGCTGTCCAACCAGCGCACCAAGGAGACCAAGTTCTACGAGGCCCCCGGCGCCACCGAGAATGCCGCCCAGGCCTCCGCCCAGAGTGAGGTGCAGGATCTGGGATATGTGGCCACCTTCCCCCTGCTGCTCAACATCAACGGGGAGCCCACCTACTTCATCCCCCTGAAGGGCCAGGACAACCTGGTGAAGATGTACGCCATGGTCAACGTGGCCCAGTACCAGATCGTGGCCACCGGCGGCACCGTCTCCGAGTGTGAGCGGGAGTATATCCGCCTGCTGGGCGACAGCGGCATCACCACGGAGGAGGAGCTGCCCCAGACCGAGGCCAGCGGCGTGATCGCCGAGATCCGCTCCGCCGTGCTGGAGGGCAACACTTACTACTTCTTCCGCCTGGAGGGGGAGGACGTGTTCTACTCCGTCTCCGCGGCGCAGAGCCCCGCGGCGGTGATCCTGGACGCGGGCGACTCCGTCACCATCGAGCACGACGTGCCGGATGCGGAGAGCGCCTCCGACATCCTGAGCGGCGGCACCATCACCTCCTACCAGCGGGCGGAGGCGTCCGCCCCCACGGAGGTGGAGCCCGCGCCGCCGGTCACCGGCCAGGAGACCGAGCCCGCAGATGCCCAGACCGTCCCGGAGGCGGCCGCATAAGGGAAACCCGCACAGGCGGACAGCGACGCTGTCCGCCTGTTTTTCACCTGGGAGGGGAATTTGTCATGATTGTATCCGCATCCCGCCGCACGGATATCCCCCGCTGGTACGCCCCGTGGCTGATGAACCGCCTGCGGGCGGGGGAGGTGCTGGTGCGGGAGCCCTACCGCCCCCACCGGCTCCGCCGGTACGCCCTCACCCCGGAGGGGGTGGACGCCGTCGTATTCTGGACAAAAGATCCCCGGCCCCTGCTGCCCCATCTGGACGAGCTGGAGGGAATGGGCTTCCGGGCGCTGTTCCAGTTCACCCTCACCCCTTACGGCACCGACATCGAGCCCGGCCTGGGGGGCAAGGGGGAGATCCTGGCGGCCTTCCAGGCCCTGGGCCGCCGCCTGGGGCGGGAGCGGGTGCTGTGGCGGTATGACCCGGTTCTGCTGACCGGCGCCATCGGCGCGGACTGGCACCGGGAACGGTTCCGCGTACTCTGTGAGCGGCTGTCGCCGTACACGGATCAGGTGACCCTCAGCTTTCTGGATTCCTACCCCGGCCGGCCCATGGACGGCCTGCGGGCCCCGGATCACCGGGAGGCGGCGGAGCTGGCGGAATTTTTCGGGGAGACGGCCCGGGCGTTCGGCCTCGCCCCGGTGATGTGCTGTGAGGCGGGGGATTATGCCCGCTGCGGTATCGGCCGGGCCGCCTGCATCGACCGGGCCCGGCTGGAGCGGGTGTGCGGCTGCCCCCTGGAGCTGAAGCCGGACAGGGGCCAGCGGCCGGGCTGCGGCTGCTGTGAGAGCGTGGACATCGGGGCCTATGACACCTGCCCTACCGGCTGCCGCTACTGCTACGCCAACCGCTCACCAGGCCGCACCGCCGCCCAGCGCTCCAGGCACGCCCCCAACAGCCCCCTGCTGGTTGGAATCCCCGGCCCGGAGGACGAGATCATCGACGCTGATTGTGTCTCCGCCCGGGCCTCCCAGCTGCGCCTGTTCTAGCCTCTGTCCAGTGTTTCAGCAGGGACAGGGCCTCCGGCGACAGGGCCAGCAGAGCGCACAGGTTGGGCAGGGCCATCAGGCCGTTGAAGATGTCGGCCAGCTGCCACACCACCGCCACGTCCCCCACGCTGCCCGCCACGATGGCGGCCAGGAAGGCCGCCCGGAAGGGGAGCTTCCAGCGGTCGGAGCCGGTGAGATACTGGAGTCCCCGCTCCCCGTAGTAGCTGGTGCCCAACAGGGAGGTGAAGGCGAATAAGAGCAGGCACACCGACACAAAGGCCCCGCCGAAGGGGCCGTACACCGTGGAGAAGGCGGCGGCGGACAGGGGGGCCCCGGTCATGGCGCGGGTGACGGTGCCCGTCTGGATGGCGGCCAGGGCGGCCTCCTCCTGATAGACCCCGGAGGTGAGGATCACCAGGGCGGTGACGGAGCAGACGCAGATGGTGGCGATGAATACCTCGAAGATGCCCCACATGCCCTGCTCGGCGGGGTCTCTGGTGTTGGAGGCGGCGTGGGCGATGGCGGAGGTGCCCATGCCCGCCTCGTTGGTGAACACCCCCCGGGCCACGCCGTAGCGCATGGCCGCCGCCATGCCGTAGCCCATGCCGCCCCCCAGGGCGGCCCTGGGGGTGAGGGCGGCGGTGAAGATCCGCTCCAGGGCGGCGGGCAGGGCGGAGCGGTGGACGATGAGCACCACAATGCCGCCCCCCAGGAACAGCAGGGCCATGCAGGGTACCAGCTTCTCGCTGACCTTGCCGATGCGGCCGATGCCCCCCAGGATCACGACCCCGGTGACCGCCGCCGTCACGATGCCCACCGCCAGCCGGTTCCAGCCGAAGGAGGCCTCCAGGGCGGCGGCGATGGAGTTGGCCTGCACCACGTTGCCGCCCCCCAGGTTGGCGCACACGCAGCACAGGGCGAACAGGCAGGCCAGGCTCCGGCTGCCCAGCCCCTTCTCCATGTAGCACATGGGCCCGCCCCGCCAGCCCCCGGCGGGGTCTTTTTCCCGGTAGCGTACCGTCAGGGTTTTCTCCAGGCAGCCGGTCATCATGCCCAGGAAGGCGGACACCCACATCCAGAACACCGCCCCCGGCCCGCCGTAGAAGATGGCGGTGGCTACCCCGGCGATGGAGCCGGTGCCGATGGTGGCGGCCAGGGCGGTGGACAGGGCCTGGAGCCGGGTGAGGCCCTCCCCCTCCCGCCGCTTCTCCCGCCGGAGCAGGGCGCCCAGGGTGGTTTTCAGCCACAGGGGGGCCCGGAAAACCTGGAAGAAGCCGGTGCGCACCGAGAAGTACAGCCCGCACAGCAGAAAGAGCCCCAGCAGCCAGGGGTTCCAGATGAAATTGCCCAGCCGTTCCGCCCACGCCATGTCCCCCACCTCCTGTCCTATTGTCTATGCCGGCGGGGTGCGGAACATGCCTGCCGCAGGATGGCATGCAAAAACCCCGGAGTCCGACGGACTCCGGGGTTTTGCTCAGGAGGGAGCAGATTACTTTTTCAGGCTGAGGATCTCGCGGGCCTCGTCGGGGGTGGCGACCTGCTTGCCGTACTCCTCGATGACGCGGCGGGCACGCTCCACGAACTGGACGTTGCTCTCAGCCAGCACGCCCTTGGAGTACATGACGTTGTCCTCCATGCCCACGCGGATGTGGCCGCCCAGGGCCACGGCGCCGTAGAGCATCTCCATGGCGGAGTGGCCCACGCCGAAGCAGCTCCAGGTGGAGCCGGGGCACAGGGACTCCATGGTCTCCTTCATGAAGATCAGGTTCTTCATGGAGCCGGGGATGCCGTTGGCGCAGCCCATGCAGAACTGGAAGTGCAGGGGGGCCTTCAGCACGCCCTTCTTCAGGTAGTAGGCGGCGTTGGCGATCATGCCGGGGTCAAAGGCCTCGATCTCCGGCTTGACGCCCCACTCCTGCATGTTCTTGCCCAGCTCCTCCAGGAAGGAGGGCGGGTTGAGGAACAGGGAGGTGTGCAGCCAGTTCATGGAGCCGCAGTCGTAGGAGCCCATCTCGGGGCGCAACTCCTTCAGGTGGGCCTGGCGAGTCTCCTCGGTGGCGTTGAGATCACCGGAGGTGGTCATGTTCAGGATGATGTCGCAGTCGGGGTGGTTGGCGTGGAGCAGCTCCACGGTCTTGCGGAACTTCTCCTTGTCCATGGTGCCCTTGCCCTCGTCGTCCCGCATGTGCAGGTGGGCCACGGCGGCGCCGGCCTTCCAGCAGGCGTACACGTCCTCGGCGATCTCCTCGGGAGTCATGGGCACGTTGGGGTTGTTGGCCTTGGTGGGCCAGGCGCCGGTGGTGGCCACGGTGATGATGGTTTTCTGCATTGCAATCGAACCTCTCTAGGTATGATAAAATATGGCTCAGGAATACTTCTGGACTGCAGTTGCTCCCTTTTCTGTCAGGCGGAGCTTCCGGCGGAACAATCCGCCCTCCACTACGTAGCCGCGGCGGGTCAAATGAGAGCATATGGCGGACATCTTCATGGATTTGATCCCATGCTTCTGTACAAACTCCCCCATGCGGTCCGGATTATCCCGCACCGTCTTCATCAGCTGGACGTACAGCGGGCACAGGTACTCCCGGGACATCTGGGCCTCTCGATCGCTGAGCGGAGGCAGTACAGCGGCACCCTTTTCCGTGATGGTAAACGTATAAAACTTGGAGCCGGTCATGCCTGCACGCACCAGATATCCGCCCTGATCCAGCCGCTCGACGGCCGCGCCGGAGGTCTTGGAGTCCACGCCCAGTGCGTCGGTCAGATCGGACATATAGCAGTGGCCGATACGGAGCATAGAGAGGATCTCTTTATCCATGTCATTCAACTGAACATTTTTGCGGTTGGCGGCCGTGGGCACGCGCTCCCAACCGGCCTGGCCGTAATATTTGGGCTGTCCCAGAAGAGAGGCGATGATCGCCGCAGCCAACGTGACCACCAAGCCCAGGGTTGCCAGATAGACATAGCTGCCCACGTCAAAAATCCCGGTCAGCTGCAAAAAGGTGAATACCACCATCGTGACCATGCCGCACACAGCGCCCCAGAGCGCCCCGCGGCTGTTGAACTTGGGCCAGATGACGCCCAGCCCCAGCAGGATGGCGGGAGGCACCAGCCAGCAGTTGGCAAAGGCAAACAGATAGGTGGGGCCGCCGGGGAACTGACAGAGCACAAAGGTGACAATGCCGATCAGGAGCATAATGACCTTGGACATTCTCAGGCTCGTCTTGGCGTCCGCTTTGGGATTGATCAGACGCTGATAGATGTCCCGGTTGGCCACGGCGGACGCGCCCAGGGCGGAGGTGGAGGCGGTGGAGATTGAGGCGGCCACCGCGCTGATTACCACCAGAGAGCCGAACAGTGAGATAAACGTCTTTGCCACAAAGCCGTAGGCACCGGTGGGGGCCACCGTTCCGCCGTTGAGTGTCAGCTCCTCGGGATAGAAGGCGCCCATGAAGCCGCCGATCAGGCAGAGCGGGATCATGAAAACGGCGGCCAGGAGGATTGCGGCGATGACAAAGGAGCGCCGCGCCACCTTCTCGCTGCGGCAGTTGGCGACCTTCATCCAATAGTAGTTGTTGCCCCAGACCAGGGCCGCCGCAAAGCACACAATGAAGTTGAACACGGAGGGATAGGTCAGCTTCATGCCTGGCATGGTCCCCACAAAGCCCTGCGTGACAAAATCGCCCGGGCCCCAGTTTGCGAAAATCACATCGATCCAGCCAAACCGGCCGGCCAGCAGGAAAAAGGTGGTGGGAACCACAATCACACCGATGAGAACCTGGAACAGATCCGTGATGGTGGTCGCCCACAGGCCGGAGACAAAGGTAAAAACGATGATCACCGCGAACAGGATCGCTGTGATCAGCAGGCGGTTCCAGCCGGTAAAGGCCGCGATGCTGTCCACGCTGGAGACGACATTGTTGGCCATGATGCCGCACATACCGATCACAGAGGTGATGGCGACGACAGAGCGCGTATTTCCGTCAAAACGCATCTCCAGAAACTCCGGCAGGGTCTGGGCTCCGCTCCGGCGAACCAGGTTGGAGTAGATCAGGCCGAACAGGAGCAGGCCGCACATGGAATAGATCATGCTCCAGGCCAGGCCGCCGGCCAGGCCATATTGGATGGTAAAGCCGGGTGCCAGTGTGACCGTGGTCCCGGCAAAGCCGATGGCGATTACGCCCACGATATTGATGGGGGTGGAGATCTCCCGCCCGGCAAGTACAAAGTCAGAGGACTCCTTGACCCACCGCTTGCTGATCAGCCCGGCACTCATCAGAAAGCCGCAGAACAGCACAAAGATAATCACAAAAATGGTATTTGCGCCCACAATAACTTCTCCTTCCTCTTGCAATCCTTATTTGTCCATAAAGGCCACCGCGCGGCACCACCCGGCGCTGGCCCCCTTTACATTGACCGGCAGGCAGGACACCTGGAACCCAGTCAGCGGCAGCTTGTCCAGGTTGGTGAGCTTCTCCAGATGGCAGTAGGCCTTCTCACGGCCCACCCGGTGCGCCTCCCAGATGATAGAGGTGTCTCCGCTCTTGGCAAACTCCTGGGCCTCAATGGGGAGGGGAACGTCCCAGCTCCAGCCGTCGGTCCCCATCACCTTGACACCGTGATCAATCAGCCACAGGGTGGCCTCCGCGCTCATGCCGGCTCCGGCGACCAGGTATTCAGCGGTACCCCACCGCTTGTCCGCGCCGGTCTGGAGCAGAACGATGTCCCCCTCCTTGGGGGTGCAGCCCACCTTTGCGAAGTAGTCCGCCACGTCGGCCGCGCTGATCTTGTAGCCGTCCGGCTTGTCGCTGAAATCCATCTTGACGCCGTTGCCGATGCACCACTCCAGGGGAATTTCATCGATCGTCCAGGCACGCTCTCCGTTGTTCATGGTGGGGTAGAAGTGATAAGGGGCATCCAGATGGGTGCCGGAATGGGTGGTCAGCCGGACATTCTCAATGGCCCAGCCGTTGCCCTCCGGAAGATCGCTCACCGAAATGCCTCCATTGAAGTAGGTGGTCATAACCTGCGCGGTGTCCTTGTGCCGGAGGTATTCGATGTGGGGAACCTGGGGCGGGGGATCGCTGGGAAGTCCGTCCTCAACAGGAATGGAAAGGTCAATGATTTTCATGGTCGTTCCTCCTCGGTTTGACAGTTTCGGATGTTTGTCCTCACGTCTTTTGCTGAGAGCAAATCATGTGCCAAACCAGAGAAACAAAAAAGCCGCCGGTTTTCAAGGTGTTCCGGCTCTTTGGGAAAAATCAGCCTCTTTAAGATGTTATAAAAAACTTACACATCAACTGTGGCAAGCGGTCTGCAAAAGGCGGAAAACTGTTGGCAGTTCAACTCTCGGGAAAAGTATGTAAGGAAACCCCGACATGTCAGGATTTCCTTACATACTTCTCTCAGTAATTTATCTGTTAGGACGGAAAAAATCTTGTCCAGATTTCTTTTTTATATAAATTATACAAAAAGGATAGACTGATTTGTGAAGGCTGCACAGTTTAAAAGTTCTGCCTTTTTGTGGTAGTATCATAATTAACATCCCATCTCGAACAGGAGGCGCAGCGGCGTGGAAAACCAAATGGATCAGGAGACCATGCGCGCATTTATCGAAGGACTGGACGGAGCTGCTGTATTGGATCAGGCCGGTGCCTATACCTATGTAAGTCCGAGCTGGGAACGCTATACCGGTATCTCCGCAGAGGATGCGCTCGGGAAGAAAGTCTGGGAGCTGGTTCCGGATACCCATGCCACCGAAGTCTACCGCACAAAAAAGCCCGTATTTGCGCGGGTCGTGCGTTCCCAGGTGGTGCCGGCCTTTACGAGCTACTTCCCCCATCTGGCGCCGGACGGCACGCTCCTGGGTGTGTTCCTCTATATCATGTTCCAGGGGATGGACTCCGCACAGGATCTCACCCGGCAGATCAACGCCCTGTCCAGCACGGTAGAGTTTTACAAGCAGGAGCTGTCCAGAGAACGCGGCGCCCGCTACGGCATCGACAATATCATCGGGAAGAGCGAAGCGGTGGAGCGGCTCAAGGAACAGATCCGGCAGGCCGCCCGCTCCAACTCCACCGTGCTGATCGAGGGGGAGACGGGGAGCGGCAAGGAGTTGATCGCCCACGCCATCCATTCGCTCAGCGCACGGAGCACCGCCCGCTTTGTCCGGGTCAACTGCGCTGCCATCCCGGCGGAGCTCCTGGAATCTGAATTTTTCGGGTACGCCCCTGGGGCCTTCACCGGCGCGTCAAGGAAAGGAAAAATCGGGCGCTTTGAGCTGGCCAACGGCGGTTCCATTTTCCTGGATGAGGTCAACCTGCTGACCCCCACCATGCAACCCAAATTTCTACGCGTCCTGCAAGAGCGGGAGATCGACCCGGTAGGGGGCGAAAAGAGCATCCCCATCGATGTGCGGGTCATTGCCGCATCCAACATCCCGCTGGAGTCTCTGGTGGAAGCCGGGGAGTTCCGCAGCGATCTCTACTACCGTCTGAATATTATCTGCATCCGTGCCCCCGCGCTGCGGGAGCGCATGGAGGACATCCCCCTGCTGGAGAAAAATTTAATAGAGAGACTGAACCGCCAGCTCGGTATGGTAGTGCAGGAGATCTCCCCCGATGCCATGGAGCTGCTGCTCCAATATGACTGGCCCGGCAATGTCCGTGAGCTGCAGAATGCCACGGAGAGCGCCATGAACCAGTGCGACGGCCGGGTTCTGCGGAGAAAGGATTTCCGGCAGTTGGAGCAGCGGTTACAGAGCCGGAGCAGGAGGCATATATCCGGTCAGATGGAATATCGGCTTCGTCCTGCCAAACAGGCGTTTGAACGGGAGTTGATCCGGGATGCTCTGGCTGCGGCCGGCGGAAACCGAGTGAAAGCAGCCGAGCTGCTGGGAATCTCCCGAACTGTACTGTATGAAAAACTGGAAAAATATCAAATAAAATGATAGGGTAATATCAGCTCCCCAGAGCCGAGTCTCTCTCTTTGTTTCTATCCGGCGCAAATTCTGAGGTGGGGCCCCCGCCTTGACCCAGATTTTGACCCAGAACAGGAAAAATCCTGGCGGAGCAAAGCGCATACGACCTCCGGGATTTGGAAGATTTCCGGAACAAAGAGGGGCAAAAAGTGTGTAAAATCAACAGATTGAACCGCCGGCAGCAGCTCATAACCCGGAGGTCGAAGGTTCAAATCCTTCCCCCGCAACCATAAACCCGTCAGAATCCATGGATTCTGACGGGTTTCCTCTTGCTTTCATCACTTTTTCGGGCTGATTATTTTTGCCGTTTTCGCCTGACCCAAACCGTGACCCATACGGGATTCGGAGCGGTCAGGGTTGGAGACTAGCAGAGAGGATACCTCCCATGGTTTTTGCTGCCTGGCGCTAGGAAGCCGTGGTCACGTGGGCGTAGGTGTCCAGGGTGAACCCCGCGCTGAAGTGCCCCAGCATTCCAGACACCGTTTTCACGTCCACCCCGTTCTGGAGGGCCAGGGTGGCAAAGGTATGACGCAGATCATGGAACCTCACTTTGGGCAGCCCCGCCCGTTTCAACACCCGGTGGAGCATGTGCAGCACGCTGTCCGGGGATATCGGCCCGCCTGTGGGGCTGGGGAACACCCAAGGGCTGTCCCCCGCTTTCCTTCTCTGTGCTTTCAAAACGTCTATCGTATCCGCCGCCAGCGGCAGAGTGCGGTAGGCGTTTTTCGTTTTCAAGGGTGCCTCCACCACCTCCCCATTGATCCGGGAGATCTGCCGCTTAACCCGGAGGTCGCCCCGCTCCAAATCAATGTCCTCCCATTTCAGGCCGAGAAGTTCGCCTCGTCTCAATCCGGTGGCCAGCTCCAGGTAGTAGAGCTCAAACACGCCGCTGTCCTTGGCCTCTCTCAGGAAAGACTGGAGTTGTTCTACCGGTAGTGTCTGCATTTCTCTGTGTTCCAACCTGGGTAGCACGCAACCCTCGGTGGGGTCGGCAAGGATCAACCTCTGCTCCTTTGCCAGCTTCATGGCCGAGGCAATGATCTGGTGGAGGTTCCGCACCGTCTTAGGGCTCAGGCCCTTGGCCTGGTGCCTGGATTCCAGCCGGTCTACTCTGCCCTTTTCCAGCAGCTTCTTGTAGAACTTCTGCAAATCCAGAGAAGTGAGTTTTTCCAGCGGGAGTTTGCCGATATTGGGTTTGATGTGGTTGTCGATGTAACCCCGGTAGGTCTGATGGGAGGATGGCCGCACCTTCACCTTGGCATAGTGCTCAAACCACACCTCCATCCACTGGCCAACCGTATACCGCCCGGCCTTGGCCGCGTCCAGCCCCTTCGCTTCCTCAATGGCGGCTTTCAGCTTTGCTTTTGCCTCCGCCTGGGTCTTGCCCAGGACGTTCTTGTAGATGGCCTTGCCTGTGTCTGGATCCCGGCCGGCGGTGTACCGACCCTCCCAGCGGCCGTCCTTCCGTTTGCGGAGGTTACCCTCCCCGTTTGCTCTGCGCTTTGCCATAACCTTGATCCCTCCTTCGCAGCAACACAACATATCGCAAAAGGCACAAAGTAGCTAGGTCAACGGCGCAGAGTTATCAAACAATTCACATTTGCGAACTGGCCTCTATGGATAAGCTTCTCATTGTCAACACCATCGCAGTTGTACTTCGGAAAGGGCTTTTTTCTTTGTTTTGCGACGCAAATTTTGCATCCTTCAGGCCACAGCGTCGGTCAAAACGGCCGGAACCGGCTGGGAACACTGGACTTCTCAAATCGCCGACCACCTAAAACCGCCGACTGTGGCGAAAAGGTGCACCTTCCGCGAAAGCCGGAAAAGCCCCGCACTGCGGGCCTTTGTGGCCGGGAGGTGGGCGCTTGCGACCACCTCCCTTTATCCTAGTACTAAA
>ERZ1643247.1209-NODE-1209-length-25354-cov-12.272185_pt1 | contig 25354 bp, 24 predicted proteins | sample MGYA00579264_ERZ1643247 | MGnify/ENA primary metagenome ERZ1643247 (study PRJEB29033, sample SAMEA4952262) | chicken gut metagenome | biome: Broiler Chicken; feature: Gastrointestinal Tract; material: Caecum | place: Ireland | collected 2018 | study: Broiler... | reverse complement strand
ATGATACAGTGACGACACCGCCGGAGACAGACAGCACAACGCCGGATGATACAGTAACAGCACCGCCAGAGACGGAAACAGAAACAACTCCGTCAGAAGATGAGGGCGGCACGACGCCGGAGGATAATACGGATAACGCCGCTGGAATAACATCGGATGGTGATGGAACTTCAGAAAATAAGACTGAGCAGGATACAGTGACAGAAAAGCCATCGTCCCAGTCTGCTCCCGCAGCCAAATCGGCGGATGTCCAGATTACTGCGGCAACAGACACTACAGCGAGATCCCCTAAAACGGGAGATGCGGCAGATGCCTTCCTGTGGATCGTTTTGGCAGGTATATCCGGTATGTTTGTAATTGCTGCCTTGTCAATGAAAGAAGCAAGGAAAAGAGTAAAATAGGCATAAGACAAAAGTCAAACGCCTGCAGCTGAATAACAGATTATGAATTTAGATACATGATATTCGGGCTGCTGCTTTACGATTGAAAACCGTGAAGCAGCAGCCCTGTTTTTGTTACAGATGCGGAATGGTAAGCCGTTTTTATAAAAACATCCTGCTGAGTTCCGAAAAAGCGTGTATCCTTATTTCGGCATCAGGAACATTCCCGAACCCATATTCGGCAAAGATGAACGGGATGCCTGCTTCTCTGCACGCATTGGCATCACCCTGAGTATCGCCTACATATACCGGCTCTTTGAGCCCGTTTCTCTCCATCAGCATGAGCAGAGTCTGACCTTTGGATACCTGTGTCTCTCCAAAACACAGATGATCCTTGATGCAGGACTCGATCCCGCCGCTTTTGATGGTTACTTCGATATATCCGCGCTGACAGTTGCTGACGATAAAGAGAGGGTGCTTTTCGGATAGTTTTTTTATGGTTTCGATCACTCCGTCGTAAAAGATGCCCGGATGCTGTTCCAGATAATTGTTTTCCTGTTCTAAACAGATATTGAGAAGATGTTCCCTTTCTTTTACAGGAAGAGCGGGAAAAAGCTCGTTTCCGATCTCTGTCATTGTCTTCCCGAAAAGCCCGCTCAGGATCTTGGCGTCGACCGTAAGGTCCAGAGAGGAGTTTTCCTGAATTGCCCGGTTCCATGAGGCTGCAACGGGATCTGTCGAGTCCCAGAGTGTGCCGTCTATATCAAAAATAATCCCATCCATAATCTGATCGCTCCTTTGCTGTGCAAATATTTTAATTGAAATTCATAATAAATGTAAGAGTTCCCGCCGCAATATAATACCACAAAATCAGCCTTTTAAAAAGATGGTTTTTAGTGTATACTTTAGTAAGCTATGCGTTGTGCCGCTGTCTGACAAAATGTGTGCAGGCGGTGACAGTTATGGACGGAGGAAGATTTTGATGAGAGAGAAGATCGTACTGATAGACGGACACAGTATTTTGAACCGGGCGTTTTACGGGGTTCCGGACCTGACAAACTCGGAAGGGCTCCACACGAACGCAGTCTATGGTTTTTTGAATATTATGTTTAAGATTTTGGATGAAGAGAAACCGGAGTACCTGACCGTCACATTTGATGTGCATGCGCCAACGTTCAGGCATGAAATGTATGCAGATTATAAAGGCACGAGAAAGCCCATGGCAGAAGAACTGAGGCAGCAGGTGCCCGTGATCAAAGAGGTGCTTCGGGCAATGGACATTGAGATCATCGAGCAGGCGGGGCTTGAGGCAGATGATCTTCTAGGGACGATTTCCTGTATGTGCGAGGCGAAAGGCATGGATGTTTCTATCATTTCAGGTGACAGAGATACACTGCAGCTCGCTACAGAGCATGTGAAGATCCGTATCCCAAAGACGAAACAAGGGAAGACGGAAGTGGAGGATTACAATGCCGCAGAGGTGAAAGAGAGATACGGCGTTACGCCGAAAGAATTTATCGACGTGAAAGCTTTGATGGGCGATGCTTCCGACAATATTCCCGGAGTGCCGGGCGTGGGGGAAAAGACGGCGACAAAGATCATACAGGATTATCAGACCATTGAAAATGCATACGAGCATGCAGATGAACTGAAGCCGCCCCGCGCCAGCAAAAACCTGAAAGAATACTGGGAGCAGGCGAAAATGAGCAAGGTGCTGGCAACCATCAATACCCATGCGGATATTGATTTTGATATTGAGAAGGCTCGCCATGGAAATCCATATACAAAGGAAGCCCACGAGCTTTTCAAGCGTCTGCAATTTAAAAATATGCTGAGCCGTTTTGATGTTGAGGCATCTTCAAATGAGATAGAAAAGACTTTCCGCGAAATCACTGATAAAGAGGAGATACGGAGGATCTTTGCAGAAGCGGCAGAAGCAGAATGCGCCGGGGCGGCTGTCTCAAAAGATCCGGGGAACGTGCTGCCTCTGTTTGCGCATTCATCCGGTTTCGGAAGGATCGCCATTGCTTTCGGACAGGACAAGATTTATTCGTTCCCCTGCGGCATGGACACAGATATGGACTTCCTTTTTTCTGAACTGTCGGAGCTTGCCGGGAAGGCAAAACGCTTTGCAATGTGCGGACTGAAAGAATATCTTTCCTATCTTCCGAAGGCAAAGAAGGAAAACAGTTTTGATGTGATCGTGGCAGCGTATCTTTTGAATCCGCTGAAGAGTGATTATGACTATGAAGATGTTGCAAGGGAACAGCTCGGTCTGCTGATCGATGAGAAGTCGGACGATGGCGCCAAGGCATGCTATGAAGCGTATACCGCTTACGCGGCTGCGCCAATTCTGGATAAAAAGCTGAGAGAGCAGGAGATGGAACGCCTCTTCTTTGACATAGAGATGCCGTTGGTGTTTACTCTGTATGATATGGAAAATGCGGGAGTTAAGATAGAGGCTGAAGCTCTGAAGGTTTACGGTGACCAGCTGGGAACTCGGATCGTGGATCTGGAGAAAGAAATTTATGAACTGGCGGGTGAAGAGTTTAATATCAATTCTCCGAAGCAGCTCGGCGTGATCCTTTTTGAAAAGCTTGGCATGCCGCACGCTAAAAAAACGAAAACGGGATATTCAACCGCGGCGGATGTGCTTGATAAGCTGGCTCCGGATTACCCGATCGTGGCAAAGATATTAGAGTATCGCCAGCTTGCAAAACTGAAATCGACCTATGCGGATGGTCTGGCAGTATATATAGGAAATGACGGGCGTATCCATGGGAAGTTTAACCAGACTGTAACAGCCACCGGACGTCTGAGCAGTACGGAGCCGAATCTCCAGAATATACCGGTCCGTATGGAGCTGGGAAGGCTGATACGCAAGGTTTTTGTGCCGAAAGAAGGGTGCGTGTTTGTGGATGCCGATTATTCCCAGATTGAGCTGAGGATCCTGGCACATTGCTCCGGTGATGAGCAATTGATCCAGGCGTACCGGGAGGCGAGAGATATCCACCGGATGACTGCGTCCCAGGTGTTTCATACACCGTTTGACGAGGTGACGGACCTTCAGCGGCGCAACGCTAAGGCGGTTAATTTCGGTATTGTGTACGGAATCAGCTCTTTCGGTCTGAGTCAGGACCTGAGCATTACAAGAAAAGAGGCGGCTCAGTATATCGAGCATTATTTTGAGACCTACCCGGGCATTAAAAAGTTCCTTGACGATTCGGTCGAGCATGCAAAGGAGAAAGGATATGCAGTGACTTTGTTCGGAAGGAGGAGACCGGTCCCGGAGCTGAAATCCAGTAATTTCATGCAGAGGAATTTTGGGGAGAGGGTTGCAATGAACGCGCCTATCCAGGGGACTGCGGCTGACATCATCAAGATCGCCATGATCGGCGTCAGCGAAGAGATGAAGAAACGGAACATGAAGTCACGCCTCATCCTCCAGGTTCATGATGAACTCCTGATCGAAGCGGAGGAGTCGGAAGTTGATGAGGTCAAAGCAATTTTAAAGGATAAGATGGAGAATGCCGCGGAACTCTCAGTTCCCCTGATCGCGGATATGCATACCGGGAAGAACTGGTACGAGGCGAAATAAGGAGGAATATAAGTTGAAGGTTCTTGGGATCACCGGCGGAGTGGGCTCTGGAAAGAGCGAGGTACTCCGCTGGCTGGAAGATGCTTATGGCGCGTATGTCTGCCAGATGGATGAAACGGCAAAAGAGCTCCAGAAGAAAGGAACAGACTGCTACAGACAGATTGCAGATCATTTCGGCAGCCGCGTGGTCGGCAGAGACGGGGAATTGGACCGGGCGGAGCTTTCCCGAATTGTCTTTTCTGAGGAGAAGGAGCTTCAGGCATTGAATGAAATTGTTCATCCGGCAGTTATACGCCGGGTAAAGGAAGATATCGCACAGAAAACGGAGGAGGGCGCAAGCCTCTATGTGATAGAGGCGGCGCTCCTGCCGGATGCGGGAAAGGAGCTGTGCGATGAACTGTGGTATATATATACGAAAGAAGATGTGCGCCGGGAGCGTCTGAAAGCTTCGAGAGGCTATACTGATGAAAGAATCACGCGGATGATCGCTTCACAGCCCGGGGAAGAAAGATTCCGCTCTGCGTGCTCTGCTGTCATAGATAACAGCGGAGATTTTGAAGATACAAAGCGACAAATAGGAGAGAGATTAGGATTATGAGAATGTGCAGCATTGCCAGCGGGAGCAGCGGCAACTGTATCTATGTGGGCAGCGATAACACGCACCTTCTTGTGGATACAGGGATCAGCAAAAAAAGAATAGAGGAAGGACTAAAAAAGCTGGAGATCAAAGGAGAGGAGCTGAGCGGGATACTCATAACGCATGAGCATTCGGATCATATTCAGGGACTGGGTGTGTTCAGCAGGAAATATGAGATCCCGGTGTACGCGACTCCGGGAACCATAGAGGGGATCTTAAGTTACTCGGGACTGGGGAGGATGCCGGAGGGGCTCCTTCATCCGATACATACTGATGAGCCGTTTGCTCTGGGAGATGTGACGGTAGACCCGTTTGCGATCTCCCATGACGCCAATGAACCTTCGGGATACCGTCTGGAATGCGGCGGGAAATCTGTGGCAGTGGCAACGGATCTGGGGAAATATGATGAGTATACAGTGGAACATCTGAAAGACCTTGACGCGGTCCTCCTGGAGGCGAACCATGATATCCATATGCTGGAAGTCGGCGGGTATCCTTACTATTTAAAACAGCGTATTCTGGGGGATAAAGGGCATCTGTCAAATGAATTGTCAGGGCGTCTGCTTTGTGATATACTACATGATAATCTGAAGCATATTGTCCTCGGACATTTAAGCAAAGAGAATAATTATGCCAAACTTGCATATGAAACGGTGAAGCTTGAGGTGACTCTGGGCGACAATGATTACCGGGGCGAGGATCTGGATATGTTTGTCGCCGGCAGGGATACTGTTTCTGATATCATAATGGTCTGATCAAGGAGGATAAGAAAAATGAAGAAATGTATTGTAACAGTGCTTGGAAAGGATACTGTGGGGATCGTTGCAAAGGTGTGTACTTACCTTGCGGAAAATGAGATCAATATCCTGGATATTTCCCAGACGATCATCCAGGGTTACTTTAATATGATGGTGATCACAGATGTGTCGGATCTTAAAAAAGACTTCACGGTTCTGTGCGATGAAATGGAGAAGCTGGGCGAGGAGATCGGCGTGAGCATCCGCTGCCAGAGAGAAGAGATTTTTGAAAAAATGCACAGACTGTAAGAGAATGAGATTGAGAGGATACAGATATGATCAATATGTATGAAGTGTCAGAGACAAATAAGATGATCGAGCATGAGAATCTGGATGTGAGGACTATCACGCTGGGGATCAGCCTTCTTGACTGCGTTGACTCTGACTTAAATGAGCTGAACCGCAAGATTTATGAAAAGATCACAAATACTGCAAAAGACCTGGTATCTGTAGGACAGGATATAGAGACGGAATTTGGGATTCCGATCGTGAACAAGAGAATTTCAGTCACTCCGATCGCTCTTGTGGGGGCAGCAGCCTGCAGGACGCCGGAAGATTTTGTCATGGTCGCAAAGACACTTGACCGGGCGGCAGAGACTGTGGGCGTGAACTTTATCGGCGGTTATTCCGCTCTTGTGTCTAAGAGCATGACAAAGAGCGACGAAAACCTGATCCGTTCGATCCCGCAGGCACTTGCAGAGACTGAGCGTATCTGCAGTTCTGTAAATGTCGGCTCCACAAAGACCGGAATCAATATGGACGCTGTCAGACTCTGCGGAGAGATAGTGAAAGCTTCTGCGGAAGCTACAAAGGAGAGAGATTCACTGGGATGTGCAAAACTGGTGATCTTCTGTAACGCTCCAGATGACAATCCGTTTATGGCTGGAGCATTCCTCGGCGTCACGGAAGGAGACGCAGTGATCAATGTTGGAGTCAGCGGCCCCGGAGTTGTGAAAAAGGCTCTGGAAAAGGTGCGCGGCAAAGGGTTCGAAGAACTATGTGAGACGATCAAGAAGACTGCTTTCAAGGTGACCAGAGTGGGACAGCTCGTAGCGGGAGAGGCTTCCCAGCGCCTGGGCATACCGTTTGGCATTGTGGACCTGTCTCTTGCTCCAACCCCGGCAGTGGGCGACAGCGTGGCGGAAATATTGGAGGAGATCGGTCTGGAGAGAGTAGGGGCTCCGGGTACGACGGCAGCTCTTGCCATGTTGAATGATCAAGTGAAAAAGGGCGGAGTCATGGCATCTTCCTATGTGGGCGGCCTGAGCGGCGCCTTTATCCCTGTCAGCGAGGATCAGGGGATGATCGATGCGGTACATGCGGGGTCCCTTACATTGGAAAAACTTGAAGCAATGACCTGTGTCTGCTCGGTAGGACTGGATATGATCGCAATCCCCGGAAAAACGAGCGCGGCTACGATCTCAGGCATTATTGCAGACGAGATGGCGATCGGAATGGTAAACCAAAAGACGACAGCAGTCCGGCTTATTCCGGTGATAGGAAAAGATGTGGGAGATATGGCAGAGTTTGGCGGGCTTCTGGGCTATGCGCCTATTATGCCGGTAAATGAATTCGGATGTGAGGCGTTTATCAGCAGGAAGGGAAGGATTCCGGCGCCGATCCACAGCTTTAAGAATTAAGATCAGACATGGAATTATACAAAGAAAGGATCTGCCATCGCCTCGGAAGGCGGCAGAAATGGAGCGGAAGATGACTAAGGTAGCGATCGTTACGGACAGTAACAGCGGGATCACGCAGGACAGAGGCAGAGAACTGGGGATATATGTACTCCCCATGCCATTCTTTATTGATGGGGAACTGTTTTTGGAAGATATTACTCTGACGCAGGAACAGTTTTATGAAAAGCTGGGGGCGGATTCAGACATTTCCACATCACAGCCTTCCCCCGGCAATGTGATGGAACTGTGGGAGAAGGTGCTCAAAGAGTACGATGAGATCGTTTGCATTCCCATGTCCAGCGGACTTTCCAGTACATGTTTTACAGCAATGTCCATTGCGGCGGAATATAAAGGACGGGTTCAGGTCGTTGATAACCAGCGGATCTCTGTTACCCAGGAACAGTCTGTGTATGATGCCATGAAACTCCGGGATCAGGGAATGTCTGCATCAGACATCAAGGAAGTATTGGAGAGGGAAAAACTTCAGGCGAGTATCTACATTACAGTGGACACCCTGAAATATCTCAAAAAAGGGGGCAGGATCACGCCGGCCGCGGCTGCGATCGGTACCGTGCTCAACCTGAAGCCTGTACTGCAGATCCAGGGCGAGAAGCTGGACGCATTTGCTAAAGTTAGAGGATGGAAAGCAGCGAAAAAGACTATGTTGAATGCCATTGAGAAAGATCTGAACGAGCGGTTTGCAGACGTGAAAAACGACATGGTCCTGGGCATGGCATATACCTGTTCAAAAGAAGAAGCACAGGAGTGGAAGCAGGAGATCGTGGACCGCTTCCCCGGATATGAGATAGTGGAAGGACCGCTGTCTCTGAGCGTTGCATGCCATATCGGTCCCGGGGCAATGGCAGTGACGTGCATGAAACAAGTGTAGAAATCTGGATTTGTGTTTTCGTCCGATTTACTCGATCCCGGGCTCCCCGGCAAATCCGGATTTCATCAGCCGATGCCCCCGAAGAATATTCCGAGTATATACACGAGCACAGCCACCCCGCAGAATACATATTTTGTCATCGGTTTAAACCATTTCCCGAGTGTCCGATTCCTGCCGAGCTGTACGGCGTTGCGGGCAAATGTGCTGCCGCAGACCCAGAACATTGTGATTCCGGCGAGGAGCGCTCCCAGAGGGATCACATAGATGGAGATGCTGTCCATCCAGGGACTGAGAAGCCTGCCTTCTACAAAGATGCCTGCGGCGGCAGTCACAGCTCCTACAACTGCGATGGAGGATTTCCTGGACCAGTCGAGCCGTTTCTGGAGCGCTTCGACCGGGCTTTCCAGAAGGTTGATAAGGGAAGTGGCTCCGGCGAAGAATACAGCAAGGAAAAACAGGATGGCAAAGACCTGTCCGAATGGGATGCTACGGATGACGGCAGGGATGGTGATGAAGAGAAGCCCCGGACCGGAGTTTGGTTCCATGCCGTATGCGAAAACTGCGGGGATGATGACCAGACCTGCAAGGATCGCTGCCAGAGTGTCGAAAAATGCTACATATTTCGCGCTGCTCACCACATCAACATCAGACTGCAAATAGCTTCCGTAGACTACAGTCCCGCTCCCGGCAAGGGAGAGTGAGAAAAATGCCTGTCCCATGGCATAAACCCAGGTCTTCGGATCCGCCATTGCGGACCAGTCAGGCTTGAAGAGATAGGAATATCCCGGTGCCGAACCGTCCAGAAAGGCAACTCTGCCTGCAAGAAAAAGGAACAGGACAAAAAATGCAGGCATCATGACTTTGTTCATGTTTTCGATTCCCCGGGAGATGCCGAATGACATAAAGATCAGTACAAGGATCAGACCGAGGAGATGCCACGGGATGCTTCCGAATTCCCGGGAAAGTTCTGTGAATACAGCGGCGGGATCTTCTTTATTTACAATGCTGCCTGTGATGGAATCAGCGAGAAATTTCAGGATCCATCCGATGATCACGCTGTAGCCGATGGCAATCCCAAGGGAACCGATCACAGGGATCAGCCCGATGAAGGCTCCCAGTCTGGGATGCTTCTTTATTTCAAAGGCTTTTTTAAATGCCCCGAGAGGGCCGGACTGCATAGCGCGTCCAAAAGCCATTTCACCGATAACCCCAGTGAATCCTATCAGGACGACAAACAAAATATAGGGAATAAGGAAAGCGGCGCCTCCAAATTCACCGGCACGGTAGGGAAACAGCCAGATATTTGCCATTCCTACAGAGCTTCCGATGCAGGATATGATGAAGCCCCATTTGCTTTTGAATTTATCTTCGGATATTATGTTTTTAGATTTCATGGTTCATTTGCTCTCTTTCCTTAAAATAACAGGCTCGGTTCACCGTACAGACAGCGGGTCAAGCCCGAAACAGCTTTTATTATAGCATGTCCATGCCGAATGGAAAACAACAAAAAAAGAAAGATCGGAAGGAAATCACGGCAGAGGAAAGAATAAAAAAGAATTAAAAAAATCCCGGGAAAAATATTGACAGAGAGGAAGAGATGTGATAAATTGAACTCTGCGTGAAGCAAAAAACAAAGTAGAGTATCCACTCTCACCATAGCACGATCGGGTGACTATTGGTCTGATATTGATGTATCGGTTCTCCTTGAAGCTTGGGAGAGCGCGGTTTTATTGATTGTCGGGTGGATATGATATTCACTCGTTTTTTTGTGTTTCGCATAAGAAACCTGAAGGAATTCATTTGACGGAGGTATACGACAATTAGCGATTTAATGATTAACGAGCAGATCAGAGACCGGGAGATCCGTCTGATCGGCGCGGATGGGGAACAGTTAGGTATCATGTCGGCCCGCGAGGCTATGAAAATCGCTCAGGAGGCAGAGCTTGATCTGGTGAAGATCGCGCCCACGGCTAAACCGCCGGTCTGCAAGATCATCGATTACGGCAAGTATAAGTATGAGCAGACGAGAAAAGAAAAAGAGGCGAGAAAGAAACAGAAAACGGTCGAGATCAAAGAAGTGCGTCTTTCTCCAAACATCGACACCAATGACCTGAACACAAAGACAAACAATGCGAGAAAGTTTCTCTCAAAGGGAAACAAGGTGAAGGTGACGCTCCGTTTCCGAGGAAGAGAGATGGCTCATGTGCAGCAGAGCAAGCACATTCTTGATGATTTTGCGGAGGCTCTTGCAGATGTCGCAGTGATCGAAAAACCTGCGAAGATGGAAGGCAGAGCAATGAGCATGGTTTTAACTGAGAAACGTTAAAATAATATATGTCCGGGATGAAGATCCGGTAAGGCAGCACAATAAAGGAGGAAATTATCATGCCAAAGATCAAAACAAATAGAGCGGCAGCAAAGCGCTTCAAAAAAACAGGTACAGGAAAACTGAAAAGAAATAAAGCTTACAAGAGCCATATCTTAACAAAGAAGTCAACAAAGAGAAAAAGAAATCTCAGACAGTCTACGATCACAGATGCAACAAATGTAAAGAACATGAAGAAGGTACTGCCGTACCTGTAAGGATTGTCGGAGATACGTTGGTTATTTGATGAAGGAGGATTAAGAAATGGCAAGAATCAAAGGCGGAATGAACGCTAAGAAGAAACATAACAGAACATTAAAACTGGCAAAGGGATACAGAGGAGCTCGCTCCAAACAGTACAGAGTAGCAAAGCAGTCTGTAATGAGAGCGCTTACATCTGCTTACGCAGGAAGAAAGCAGCGCAAACGTCAGATGAGACAGCTCTGGATTGCTCGTATCAACGCAGCGGCAAGAATGAACGGTCTGTCATACAGCAAGTTTATGCACGGCCTGAAGCTGGCAAACGTTGACATGAACAGAAAAATGCTGGCTGAGCTTGCAGTAAATGATAAGGAAGCATTCGCAACACTTGCAGCACTTGCAAAAGAGAAAGTTGCGTAGTAAAATAGAAACAGAAGCCCGGTCCCGGTTGGGATTCGGGCTTTTTCTATATTTGCGGACATGGGGAGTGATTGCTATGAGAAATCATGAAGTAACGGAATTTCAGCCGCTCTTGGACAGCTCGGGGAGAATCAAAGAGCCCGGATGGGCGAGAAAACCGGTTTGGACATACGATCGCAGCATGGTCAAAGCTGCTAAATTCCGTATCAAAGAATGGGATTATTATCTTGTGATGAATGATGACTACGCAGCAGCATTTACACTGTCTGATGACGGATATATCGGCCTGCAGTCAGTTTCTTTACTGAATTTCAAAGAGAAGCGGGAGCACACGGAGACGATCCTGAAACCGTTTCCCATGGGGAAGATGAAGATGCCGGCGTCATCATCGTCGGGGAATGTAGTTTACCGCGACAAGCGCCTGCGCCTGGAGTTCAGGACGGAAAGAGGGAAACGGATGATCTCCTGCGATTTTAAAGATTTTTATCAGGGAAAGCCTTTTTTCTGTGAGATCACACTGGAGCAGCCCAGGATGGACAGTATCGTTATGGCAACGCCGTGGCAGGGCAAGAACGCGTTTTATTATAATCAGAAGATTAACTGTATGCCGGCTGAAGGGTATATGTCGTTCGGCGACGAGACCTACTGGTTCAGCCCGAAAACAGATTACGGCACACTTGACTGGGGACGCGGGGTTTGGACCTATAATAATACATGGTACTGGGGATCAGGGAACGGAACTGTGGGAGGAAAACCGTTCGGGTTCAATATTGGATACGGGTTCGGGGATACATCGGCTGCTACGGAAAACATTCTGTTTTATGACGGAAAAGGACATAAGCTGGATGACGTAACATTCCATATTCCGGAAGAAGATTATATGAAGACGTGGATGTTTACTTCCAGCGACGGTCGGTTTGAGATGGAATTTATGCCGGTACTGGACCGCTCGGCAAGCCTGTCGGCTTTTATAGTATCTTCTGACCAGCATCAGGTGTTCGGGAGGATGAGCGGAAAGGCGGTCCTGGATGACGGAAGATTTATAGAGCTGAAAGATTTTATGTGTTTTGCGGAAAAGGTGCATAATAAATATTGACGAAGACGGAGTTCGGTGCTAAGATACCGGGCTCCTTTTCTGTAACGTTTTTTATTTTTGTGAGTTAATATGGTGAAAGGAGGGTGAGAGGAATGGACATTGAGAGCGTATACAGGCAATATTTCAAAGACGTCTTTCTTTATCTGCGCAGCCTGTCCGCGGATGCCGGCACGGCGGAGGAGATTGCGCAGGAGACGTTTATGAAAGCGCTGAGATCTCTGGATTCTTTTGACGGCTCAAGGGATATCAGAGCGTGGCTTTTTACGATCTCAAGAAATACCTATTATACGTTCTGCCGCAGGGAACATATCTATGTTGATGCGAGCCGTGCGGAGAAATATGGGGAGAGTGCAGGCGGATGCAGGATTCCCGGTCAGCTTGAGGAAAGGGCAGAGATGCACGGAGATGTGATCGAACAGCTTGCAGACGAGGAACGATCCTTTCTCATCCACCGATTCCTTCATGGCATGAGAGAACCGTATAAAGAGGAGTTCAGTCTGAGGGTATTCGGGGAGCTGCCTTTTGATAAGATTGGACAGCTCTTCGGGAAGAGCTCCGGCTGGGCAAGAGTGAGTTATTACCGGGCAAAACAGATGATCCGGGAGTATCTTTACTGCAGTATGGATACATCAGAAGCTGCAGGAAGCGTATGTCATGAGCCGGTGACTGTGCAGACGGAAGCCGGGGAAAAAACAGTTGTGATCCTTTATGAATACAGCACGATGTGGAGCAGGCATGTGGCGCCTCTCTTCGAGGCGGAAAATGAAGCTGTAACACTTGAACCGCTGGGCAGTGCAGACGAGATCGATGCAGTATATTACGGGGAGTTTGAACCTGTTTCGGAATTTTATGAAGATCCATCCTCTGTGCTTGACAAAGCGGAATTGATCTGGAGCGCTCCGGCTGAATAGCATCATGAAAAACTCCGGCTGAATAACATCATGAAAAGAGGGGTTGACATCCATGCTGTACCGTGGTAAAGTTTCTTTAAACCGTTGAGGGAGAGCAAGTAGCTTCAAGATACTGCTTTACAGAGAGTTGTGGAAGGTGGGAACACAGCAGGCAAGTGGTGAGGCGAATGGGCTTCCGAGGGCGAGCTGAACGCCGCGTCATGGATAGAGGCAAGTAGGCAAGACGGAGACCGTACTTCGTTAGAAAAAGGGGCATATGTCAGTATGCATGAGAGGATGTTTTTACATCAAGCCGGGTGGCACCGCAGGAGTTTGTATTATCAGCTCTTGTCCCTGCAATGTACAATTTGTATGGGATGAGGGCTTTTTTATTTGATCAGACAGGCTTGAATCCCGGAATTAGAAAGGAGAAGAAAAATGAGTGAGAAAAAGATTCCTTACAAAATCTACCTTGAAGAGAGCGAGATGCCGAAGACATGGTATAATGTCCGCGCGGATATGAAAAATAAGCCGGCTCCGCTTCTGAATCCGGCGACACATGAGCCAATGACAGCCGAAGAACTTGGGGCTGTGTTCTGTGATGAACTTGTAAAACAGGAATTGGACAATGATAACCGCTACATCGAGATCCCGGAGAAGATCCGTGATTTTTACAAGATGTACCGCCCGTCACCGCTTGTCCGCGCATACTGCCTTGAAGAGAAGCTTCAGACTCCGGCAAAGATCTACTATAAGTTTGAGGGAAATAATACGAGCGGAAGCCATAAACTTAATTCTGCGATCGCGCAGGCCTTTTACGCGAAGGATCAGGGGCTGAAAGGCGTGACCACAGAGACAGGAGCGGGACAGTGGGGAACCGCGCTGTCGATGGCGTGCTCCTACCTTGACCTGGACTGCAAAGTCTATATGGTGAAATGCTCTTATGAGCAGAAACCGTTCCGCCGTGAAGTGATGCGTACTTACGGCGCGAGTGTTACGCCGTCTCCTTCTGAGACAACAGAGGTGGGAAGGAAGATCCTGGCAGAGCATCCGGGAACAACAGGAAGCCTTGGGTGTGCGATTTCAGAGGCGGTTGAGGTGGCGACTCACACAGAAGGATACAGATATGTGCTCGGAAGTGTGTTAAATCAGGTGCTTCTGCATCAGTCAGTCATTGGCGTAGAGACAAAGATTGCAATGGATAAATACGGGATCAAGCCGGACATTATTATCGGATGTGCCGGCGGAGGATCAAACCTCGGCGGACTGATCTCACCGTTCATGGGCGAGCAGCTCCGCGGAGAGGCGGATTATCAGTTTATCGCCGTAGAGCCTGCGTCATGCCCGAGCCTTACAAGAGGCGTGTACGCTTATGATTTCTGCGATACAGGAATGGTATGCCCGCTGGCGAAGATGTATACTTTGGGAAGCGGCTTTATCCCGTCTGCAAATCACGCGGGAGGGCTCCGCTACCATGGCATGAGCTCCGTCCTGTCACAGCTCTATCATGACGGGTATATGGAGGCACGCGCGGTCGAGCAGACTTCCGTATTTGAGGCGGCAGAAAAATTTGCCCGTGTGGAAGGTATCCTTCCGGCTCCGGAGAGCAGCCATGCGATCAAAGCCGCGATCGATGAGGCGATGAAGTGCAAGGAGACAGGGGAGGAGAAGACGATCCTCTTCGGGCTTACAGGCACCGGATATTTTGATATGTATGCATATGAGAAATTCCATAACGGAGAGATGACAGACTATATCCCGACGGATGAAGATCTGAAAGCCGGGTTTGACGGAATTCCGAGATTCCCGGGGAATATGGAATAAAAGCGAAATAAAATGAAGGGAACCAGGGGACTTGGGGAAGCGGTTATTCTGAAAAGATCCCCTGGTTTTCTTTGCCTGTTTTCCCAGAATATTCAAAATTTTTTATAAATATTCGAACTTCTTTTTTTTGAAAAATAATTGTTGACTTTTTAACGATGAGATAGTATTATATCACTTGTGGTCAGCACCGATCGGTAAAGATCACAGCCAATAAGGAATGCGGAAGTGTCGGAACTGGCAGACGAGCAAGACTAAGGATCTTGTGACATTCGTGTCGTGTGGGTTCAAGTCCCATCTTCCGCATTGATGAAAAGTCTTGAATTTCAAGGCTTTTTTCTTTTATTCTTTTTCATCCGGGATAATCAGTTCCGTGCGCCCGGTCAGCTCGTCCAGCGACACTCCGAAATAATCGGCGATCCTGATAAGTGAAAAAACATCAGGGGGAGTGACTCCGCACTCGTAGGCGGACAGGGTCTGCCTTCCAATATTTAGCTCTGAAGCAAGGACTGCCTGCTTCATTTCCCGCTGCCTCCGCAGCCTCTTGATATTTTTACCGATTACATTTTTCATAAAACAACTTTCTGCCTGTCCGATAACAATTCTATTTTAACATGCAATTTATCTGCAAATAGTATATATCCATATTATGAGTATAAATATATGTAAAAATATAGTACAGTGACGTGTTTTCTCCTGAACACAGACAGTTATCAGGTCCTGACACTGTTTTGGTGCAGAAAATGATATCCTCAATATGAGTGCCACGATACATTGCATTTGGATAGCACATCCGTTTCTTTAAGATACAATAAATACAAAATACTAAAGGGTGTGAAGCACGTTGGATAACCGAGTGAGAGAGCTGAGGTACGAGAGAGGGCTAAGACAGGAGGATCTTGCAGGAAAGATCAATGTTTCCCAGCAGACGATCAGCCGGATAGAAAACGGGACTAATTCGATCCCGGCAGATATTCTTATTCATCTGTCCAGATATTTTCGGGTATCTGCAGATTACATATTGAAATTATCCGATACAAGAGTGACTCAGGAATGTCGTACTGAAGTGGAGAGAAAGATTGAAAAGGGAAAAGATTTTTTCCTTGCTTTTGAAAAATTGAGCAGGACAAATCAGGAACTGATCGGATGCCTGATGCGGCAGCTGATGGAACAGCAGAAATAGAGTAACCGGTAAATAAAATGGTGAAAAAAGAAAGAATCTTTTATGGATTTTTTCTTTTTTTTATGTATTATATGCTATAATTACAATAATTCGGATAGATGCGTCAATAATATCAGAATAAGAGAGACGGAGGAAAAGTTATGTTAGAAAAAGTTGATCTCACAAAAAAATTGTCGAAAGAAGAGTATAAGGAGAAAATGCCTCAGCTCGAGGCAAGGCTTGGACGGCTGCAGAGAGAGTGCAAAGCGCTGGGGATCCCTATTATGATCGTTTTTGAAGGGTTCGGCGCATCGGGGAAAGGGCTCCAGATCGGGCGCTTGATCCAGAGTATGGATCCCAGAGGATTTGAGGTGCATCCGATCAAAAATGAGACTGAGGAGGAAAGAATGCACCCGTTCATGTGGCGCTTCTGGACAAAGACTCCGGCAAAGGGAAGGATTGCGATCTATGACGGGAGCTGGTATCGAAGAGTCCTTATCGACCGTTTTGAGAAACGAACGAAAAATAAGGAGCTGGCAGATGTATTCCATTCCATTAATTCTTTTGAAGAACAGCTTGCGGAGGACGGAACTTTGATCATTAAACTTCTGCTGGACATTGACAAAAAAGAACAGAAAAAACGTTTTGACAAGCTGGAAAAGAATAAAGAGACCGCATGGCGGGTGACCCAGGGAGATAAAGAGCGCAATGTACATTATGACGAATATGCCGCAATGATGGAGGATATGCTGTTTAAGACGGATACTGATCATGCGCCGTGGACCATCATTGAATCCATGGACAAACGTTTTGCCACGCTTAAGATTTATACGACTGTGATCAAGGCAATGGCAGATCAGATCGAGAAGCTGCAGAAGGAAAAAGAAGAAAAAGAAGCGAAGAAGCTGGCAGATTCAGAATCAGCTGCCGGTGGCGAAACTGACGCGGTGGCGGAGATCGCAAAGGAAGCGGATGAAGAGATGAAAGACCTCCAGGTGTCGATCCTGTCAAAAGCAGATCTGTCCCTTCACTATACACGGGAAGAATATAAAGAAAAGCTGGACAAACTTCAGAAGAAAATGGAGAAACTTCACGGTGAACTGTACCGCAGAAGAATTCCTGTTGTACTTGGATTTGAAGGATGGGATGCGGGAGGAAAAGGAGGCGCGATCAAACGACTCACAGAGCGGATGGATGCCCGCGGCTATGTGGTGAATCCAACGGCATCGCCGAATGATATAGAGAAAGCACACCATTATCTGTGGAGATTCTGGCGGGCAATGCCAAAAGACGGGCATGTGGCTATTTTTGACCGTACATGGTATGGGCGTGTAATGGTGGAGAGAATCGAAGGGTTCTGTACCACGGAGGAGTGGAAGCGTGCATATAAAGAAATCAATGATATGGAGAAGGATCTGTATGACGCGGGAGCTATCGTGATCAAATTCTGGATGCATATAGATAAGGATGAGCAGGAACGGCGTTTTCGGGAGCGCCAGGAGAATCCGGAGAAACAGTGGAAAATCACGGACGAAGACTGGAGAAACAGAGAAAAATGGGATCAATACGAGGACGCAGTCAATGAGATGCTGATGCGCACTTCAACAGACTATGCCCCCTGGGTCGTGGTAGAGGGTAATGACAAATATTATGCCAGGGTCAAAGTGCTCCGGACTGTTGTGGAGGCAATTGAAGCGCGTCTGAAAGAGGAGTAGGGAGAAGATGTGCTGTCCTTAAATAACCGGAAAGGGGAGGAAAAATCCGATGACGATCAGAGAGCAGCTTGAGGAACGTGAACTGGAATATTTAAGCCCTTACGCCACTCTGAATAAAAATTCAAAAGGCAGGATGAGAGACGAGCCTCAGTGTGACATCCGCCCGGTCTTCCAGAGAGACCGGGACAGGATCCTGCACTGTAAAGCGTTCCGGAGGCTGAAACAGAAGACGCAGGTTTTCCTGCTGCCGAAGGGGGATCATTACAGGACCCGTCTGACGCATACACTGGAAGTGTCGCAGAATGCGAGGACGATCGCAAAAGCACTTCGTCTGAATGAAGATCTGGTGGAGGCGATCGCCCTTGGACATGATCTGGGACACACTCCTTTCGGACATGCCGGGGAGCGGGCGCTGAATACGGTTTACCATTTTTCACACCACAGGCAGAGTCTGAGGGTGGTGGACTGTATCGAGAAGGAAGGGAGAGGACTGAATCTGACGTGGGAAGTCAGGGACGGCATTCTGAACCATCAGACAGCCGGACATCCCCATACTCTGGAGGGATGGGTGGTCCGTCTTTCAGATAAGCTTGCCTACATCTACCATGATATGGACGACGCGATCAGGGGCGGAATACTTACCGAGGATGATATCCCAGCAGATATAAGGGCCATACTGGGAAATTCCTGTAAAGAGCGGCTGAACAGGCTGATCCACGACGTAGTAACGAACAGCATGGACCGGCCTGAGATCAGGATGTCGCCTGAGGTGGAAAAAGCGATGGCAGACCTTCGGGCGTTTATGTTTGAGCATGTCTACCTCAACCCGAAAGCAAAGGGGGAGGAAGATAAGGCGGTGCACATGATAGAGCAGCTTTTTGATTATTATATGAGACATCCCGGCGCTCTGCCCCGGCAGTTTAAAAATGCGCTGGAAACTTCTGACACGAGCAGAGAGCAGATTGTCTGTGACTACATAGCGGGAATGACAGATCCTTATGCGGTGAAAAAATTCCAGGATCTTTTTGTTCCAGAGGCGTGGAAAGTGTGAGGCGGTGAAAAATTTAAAAAATTAAAGGAAAGAAAAAACTTTTGTCGAATATATATTATAGGGTATTCTTTATGGAGGGAAAGCATGTACTATCCAGATGAGCTGATCGAAGAGATAAGGACAAGAAATGATATAGTAGATGTGATATCCGGATATGTCCGGCTGCAGAAAAAAGGCAGCTCTTATTTTGGGCTGTGCCCCTTTCACAACGAAAAATCGCCCTCGTTTTCTGTGAGCAGGCAGAAGCAGATGTACTACTGTTTCGGCTGCGGGGCGGGCGGAAATGTATATACGTTCCTGATGGAATATGAAAATTTTTCGTTTGTGGAAGCGGTGAAGTTCTTAGCGGACAGAGCGGGGATCGAACTCCCGGAGGCAGAATACTCAAAAGAGGCAAAGGCAAAGGCAGATCTGAAGACATCGATCCTTGAAGTGAACAAGACAGCCGCAAAATATTTTTACGCTCAGCTGAAGTCTGATAGAGGGACGCAGGCGTATACATATTTGAAGGACAGAGGGCTGTCCGATGAGACGATCACTGCATTTGGCCTGGGGTATTCGAATAAATACAGTGACGACCTGTACAAGTATCTTCGCGGAAAAGGATACAGCGAGGAACTGATCCGGCAGGCGGGACTGGTGAATACGGACGAGCGGCATGGAGTGTATGACAAGTTCTGGAACAGGGTCATTTTCCCGATCATGGATGTGAACAGCCGGGTTATTGGCTTCGGCGGACGCGTTATGGGTGATGCAAAACCTAAATATCTGAATTCCCCGGAGACACCGGCTTTTGACAAGAGCCGGAACCTGTACGGGCTGAACAGGGCGAGGACGTCAAGAAAGCCCTATTTTCTCCTGTGCGAGGGGTATATGGATGTGATCTCTCTGCATCAGGCGGGATTTACGAATGCGGTTGCATCGCTTGGAACGGCTCTCACATCAGGACATGCTTCCCTGATCAAGAGGTATGTGCAGGAAGTATATCTGACATATGACAGCGATGATGCGGGCACGCGCGCGGCTCTGCGCGCGGTACCGATTTTGAGGGAAGCGGGGATATCAGCAAAGGTGATACGCATGGATCCTTACAAGGATCCGGATGAATTCATCAAGAATCTGGGAGCAGAAGAATATGAAAAGAGGATTCAAAACGCAAGGAATGGATTCATGTTCAGTCTTGAGATGCTGGAAAGGGAATATGACATGGCATCCCCGGAAGGAAAGACAGAGTTCTTCAGGGAGACAGCGAGACGCCTGTTAAACTTTGAGGACGAGCTTGAGCGCAATAATTACATAGAAGCTGTGTCCGCTGCTTATAAAGTGGGCAGGGAGAGTCTCGAAAAACTGGTTGCAAAGACTGCGGTCAGCGCAGGGATGGCGAGACCGGTCAGCCGTCCGAAACGGGCGGAGGGCGCCTCAAAACCAAAGGAGGACGGTATCCTGACATCTCAGAAAGCGCTCCTGACCTGGATGATCGAGAATGAAAAGCTGTACAGGACTATCAGCAGCCTGATCAGCCCGGATGATTTTACCGGGGGAATATACCGCACAGTTGCGGAGCTTTTGTATGAACAGCATGAAAACGGGGGTCTGAACCCGGCAAAGATACTGGATCATTTTACAGAGGAAGAGGAGCACAGGGAGGCTGCCTCCCTCTTTCACACGAAGATACGTCAGCTGAATTCAAAAGAAGAAGAGGAACAGGCGCTCAAAGATATCATACTCAGGGTCAAAGCCCACAGCATTGATGTGAAGTCATCAGAACTGAATCCGTCAGATATGGCGGGATTACAGCGCCTGATGGAAGAAAAACGAAAGCTGGAGGACCTCAGGGCACTGCATATTTCTATTGATTAAGGATAAAATAAAACAAGATAGCCCGCGCTCCCGCGCCGGCGAAGGAAGGATGGACACATGGAAGAAAACACACAGAAATTTCTGGAAAGAATGAAGGAACTCGTAACGCTCGGAAAAAAGAAAAAAAGCGTGCTGGAAGTTCAGGAGATCAATGATTTCTTTGCAGATATAGAATTGAGTCCCGATCAGATGGAGAAAGTATTCGACTATCTGGAGGCAAATAATATTGATGTACTCCGGATCAGTGTCGATTCAGATGATACGGACGTGGACATCGATGACATTATATCCGATGAAGACGAGGTGGATATGGAGAATATCGACCTGTCAGTACCGGAAGGCGTGAGCATCGAGGATCCGGTGCGTATGTATCTGAAAGAGATCGGTAAAGTCCCCCTTCTGAATGCAGAGAGGGAGATCGAGCTTGCAAAAAGGATGGAAGAAGGAGACGAGGAGGCGAAAAAAGAACTTGCGGAGGCAAACCTTCGTCTTGTCGTCAGTATTGCAAAAAGATATGTGGGACGAGGCATGCTTTTTCTCGACCTGATTCAGGAGGGAAATCTTGGCCTGATCAAGGCGGTTGAAAAGTTTGATTATCATAAAGGATACAAATTCAGTACTTATGCTACATGGTGGATCCGTCAGGCAATCACAAGGGCTATCGCTGACCAGGCGAGAACGATCCGTATCCCGGTGCATATGGTAGAAACAATCAATAAGCTGATCCGTGTGTCCCGCCAGCTTCTCCAGGAACTGGGGAGGGAACCGCTGCCGGAAGAGATTGCAAAGGAACTGGACATGCCTGTGGAACGAGTTCGTGAGATCCTTAAAATCTCTCAGGAGCCGGTATCGCTGGAGACTCCGATCGGCGAGGAGGAGGACAGCCATCTGGGAGATTTTATCCAGGATGACAATGTACCTGTGCCGGCAGAGGCGGCTGCCCAGACGCTTTTAAAAGAGCAGCTTGACGAGGTGCTTGATACTCTTACAGAGAGAGAGCAGAAAGTCCTTCGTCTTCGCTTCGGGATGAATGACGGACGAGCCCGTACATTGGAGGAGGTCGGCAAGGAGTTTGATGTGACAAGGGAGCGTATCCGTCAGATTGAGGCGAAAGCGCTCAGAAAACTCCGTCATCCGAGCAGGAGCAGGAAATTGAGAGACTATCTGGATTAACAGTCCTGCTATGAAAGTAATGCGAAGAGGGAATTATGGAATTATCAAAGAGACTTCAGGCGGTCGCAGGACTCGTGACCGCCGGGTCTGTACTGGCGGATATCGGTACGGACCATGCGTATATCCCGATCTGGCTTACGGAGAGCGGGCGGATCAGAGGGGCAGTGGCAATGGATGTGAATCCGGGTCCCCTTGAAAGAGCGGAGGAGAATATAAGAGAACACGGTCTTAAAGACCATATCTGCACAAGGCTGTCGGATGGGTTTGCAGCGCTCAAGCCCGGAGAAGCTGACTGTGCTGTGATCGCCGGCATGGGCGGAGGGCTGACAGTCCGTATCCTCAGGGAGGGGAGAAGTATAGTCAGAACACTTAAAGAATGTATCCTCCAGCCTCAGTCAGAGATTGAAAAAGTGAGAGCCTTTCTTTTAGAGGAAGGTTTTTTGTTTATTAAGGAAGATATGGTGGAAGAGGATGGAAAATACTATCCTATGATGAAGGCTGCCTGCCCGGGAAGTAAAATTTCTTCCTTAAGAGAAAGCGGGGCGCCAGGCGCGGATATCAGGAAAACTGACTGGGATGAGACAGAGCTGTTGTATGGGAAATGTCTTCTGAAGGATAAAAATCCTGTGCTCAGACAGTACCTGGAGCGCGAGATACATATAAAACGGAAGATATTATCTGAGCTTGCGGGACAGGATTCCCCGAGGATAGCCGCAAGAAAGATGGAACTGGAAAAAGAGATCAGAAAAGCAGAGAAAGGGCTGGTGTATTATGCTGTGTAGAGAGATCATGCAGGTTATAGAGGCTTCTTATCCGAGAGAGGCTGCACTGGATTTTGACAATGTGGGCCTGCTTGCGGGGAGGGCGGAAAAAGAAGTGGAGAGGGTATATATTGCCTTGGATGCTGTGGACGCTGTCATAGACCGCGCGATAGAGGCGGGAGCTGATATGCTCATCACGCATCACCCGCTGATCTTCTCGCCGTTGAAAAAAATAACGGATGAAGATTTCATAAGCAGAAGGATCGTAAAGCTTATCCAAAATGATATTTCTTATTATGCGATGCACACGAATTATGATGTGCTTGGCATGGCAGAGCTTTCGGAGAAGATCCTGGGCATCCGTGATCCGGAGGTCCTGGATGTTACAATGGAAAAGGAAGGCAGGCCAGAAGGAATCGGCAGAGTGGGTGCGCTTGAAAAGCCCATGACTCTGGAGGAATGCTGTGTCTATGTGAAGCATAGACTGAATCTGGGAAGCCTGAAAGTATTCGGGGATATGCAGGCAGAGGTCTCCAGGCTTGCCATTTCCCCGGGATCGGGGAAGACTGCCATTGCCGCTGCAATTGCAAAAGGGGCAGATGTCCTTGTGACAGGGGATATCGGACACCATGACGGGCTGGACGCCGTGGAGCAGGGGCTTGCAGTCATTGACGCGGGGCACTATGGAACGGAATATATTTTTATCGATGATATGAGGAACTTCCTGACAGATAAGCTGCCTGTACTTGATGTCATGACGACTCCTGTGATCCATCCGTTTCAGGTCGTATAAAAAATAAGGAGGAGCAAAGTTGAAAAGTCGAAAATGCATGGTACGCATCAACGGGGTGACGAGAGAGTACGACGCGGGGACATCTTATCAGGATATTGCCGAGGAATTCCAACCGTATTATAAACACCAGATCGTGCTTGCTTTTGCAGGAGGCAACCATTTGCAGGAGCTGCGTAAGAGAGTGGAAAAGGACTGTGAGCTCCGGTTTGTCACTACGGGGGATCCTATCGGTCATGAGGCATACAAAAGGAGTATGTGCTTCCTCCTGGTCAAAGCTGTCCATGATGTGGCGGGACATGACAGGATCGAAAGGGTGCGGATTCATTTTTCCGTGGATAAAGGATATTACTGCACAGTGGAAGGCGGAGTGGAGCTGACGGAAGAATTTCTGGAGAAAGTATCTGCCCGAATGAGAGAGCTTTCTGCCGAAAAGATCATTATCGGAAAGCGCAGCGTCCATACGTACGATGCTGTAGAAATGTTCCACAGACATGGCATGTATGATAAGGAACGGCTGTTTGAGTACAGGCGTGTGTCAAAGGTCAATATATACAGTATCAATGAATTTGAAGACTACTATTATGGTTATATGGTTCCTGACGCGGGATGCCTGAAATATTTTTCCCTTCATCTGTATGACGCAGGATTTGTGATACAGATGCCGGTCAGGGAAAATCCCGAGGAAGTGCCGGAATTTAAGCCGAGCCCCAAGCTCTTCAACGTGCTTAAAGAATCCGTGCTCTGGGGTGACTGTCAGGATATAGAGACTGTGGGCGCGCTGAATGATATGATCACAAAGAATGATATGAGAGAAGTGGTGCTCGTCCAGGAAGCTCATCAGGAACGACAGATCGGGGAGATTGCCAAGAAGATCGCTGAGAGAGGAAATGTGAAGTTTGTTCTGATCGCAGGACCTTCCTCGTCGGGAAAGACTACTTTTTCACACCGGCTTTCCATACAGCTGCGTGTAAACGGAATGAGACCTCATCCGATCGCGGTTGACAATTATTTCGTGGACAGGGAACATACGCCGAAGGATAAGGATGGTAATTATAATTTTGAATGCCTGGAAGCTATTGATATCGCGAAATTTAATGAAGATATGAAAGCTCTGCTGGCGGGCAGAGAGGTTTACCTTCCAATCTTCGATTTTAAGACGGGAAAGAGGAAATACGAGAACCGCCCGAAGAAACTCGGACCACAGGATATCCTCGTCATAGAGGGCATCCACTGTCTGAATCCGAAACTTACAGAGCTGATGGATGATGAGAATAAATTCAGGATCTATATCAGCGCGCTGACTCAGCTTAATATTGATGAACATAACCGGATCCCCAGCACGGATGGAAGGCTGATCCGGCGGATTGTCCGGGACGCCCGCACGAGGGGCGCTTCCGCTTCGAAGACAATCGCTATGTGGTCTTCTGTGAGAAGAGGGGAAGAGGAAAATATCTTTCCTTTCCAGGAGCAGGCTGATGTGATGTTTAATTCCTCCCTGCTTTATGAACTCGCTGTGCTCAAACAGTATGTAGAACCATTGTTGTTCGGTGTGGACAAAGATTCGGAGGAATATCTGGAGGCGAAAAGACTGCTGAAATTTTTCGATTATTTTGTGGGGATCGGAAGTGAATATATTCCTACAAATTCTCTGCTGAGAGAATTTATCGGAGGAGGATGCTTCAACGTATAAAGAAATTAAAATAACGCTCTGTTATCGGAATGATAGCAGAGCGCTGTTTTGTGCAAGTAGCGGAAACTGGATTTGAACCAGCGACACCACGGGTATGAACCGTGTGCTCTAGCCAACTGAGCTATTCCGCCATATTAGGTTTTATATGGGGCCTATAGGGCTCGAACCTATGACCCTCTGCTTGTAAGGCAGATGCTCTCCCAGCTGAGCTAAGACCCCATATTTTAGCGGGTTTCGAAGTTCTTTCCGCAACCCGCTTTGCTATTATACTATCAGGATGAGGCAAATGTCAACACTTTTTTTAAAAAAGTATTTCAAAGTACTTAGAGTATAATTATCATTGGCAAAAATAAAGGGAAGAGATCGAAACCTCTTC
>ERZ1643247.1208-NODE-1208-length-25378-cov-4.711172_pt1 | contig 25378 bp, 14 predicted proteins | sample MGYA00579264_ERZ1643247 | MGnify/ENA primary metagenome ERZ1643247 (study PRJEB29033, sample SAMEA4952262) | chicken gut metagenome | biome: Broiler Chicken; feature: Gastrointestinal Tract; material: Caecum | place: Ireland | collected 2018 | study: Broiler... | reverse complement strand
CTCCACCACTGCCGTTTGAACGCGGTCATTTTATCCCGCACGGAGGTATAGCTCAGTTGGTTAGAGCGTTTGCTTGACATGCAAGAGGCCATAGGTTCGAGCCCTATTATCTCCACCAATCGATACCCAGTCGAACCCGTAAAGTTCGATTGGGTATTTTCTTTTGTAAAGCATGCTGTATAACGGCGTGCTTTTGCGCTATGCGACGCGCAAACTATCTTAACGCAATCTTGTCGACGCAATAATAAAACGGCTTGTAACGGATATAGAATAGTTTTCAGGTAAAAGAAAATCCCGACGGTCTTTGTCGGGATCGTCGGGATTTGTGCGGTCGGAATAGTTAAACCATACCACTATTTCATCATCATATAATTCTATTCGGTTTACAAGCACTTCTATCAGCACCTGCGGAGATAAATCTCTTACGCTGTGCGTTAGATATTCCATAACTTCTTCGCGCGTTATGCTGTTTTCGAGTTTGCTTTCTTCGAGAAGGATTTTGTCGCTCAATTCGTCTATTTGTCGTTCCAACTCCGTCATTCGGTTTTTGGTCGTGGCGTTTATTATACCCTCTTCGATCGCAAGCATTACGTTGTTAAGACTCTTTTCTGCTTTGGCTTTATCCTCGCGTAACAGTTTCAATACAGACTGTTCCGCTCGGTGTTTTTCGTGAATACGCATTATCTCGTCGCAGATAATATCCAAATTAACTTTGGTAGTGAATAACTCCATTGCCATATCCAAAACCTTTTGTTCGAGAACGTCTTTGCGTACCGTCGCTTTCTTGCAGTTATTGGTATTCCGCTTTTTGTTCGCACATTTGTAGAAGAAATACCTTTCACTTGTATGACTTGTTCCGCTCTCGCCGTTGATCGCTTTACCGCAGTAGCCGCAAAACACTTTGCCTTTCAGTAAGAATATCGTTTCTTTGCTTACTTGTCCTATACGGTTGTGTTCTATTCTACGTTGCACTTGCTCGAATATGTCCGACGGAATGATCGGCGGATAGATATTCGTATAGACTTTACCGTGTATTTCATATCTACCTATATATTTTTGGTTGTGCAAAATATTATAAATTGCGTTCGGTAAAAACTTCTTGCCGTTATGAGATACACCGCGTTCTTCCAACACGTCTATAATATCTTTTGCCATAGCACCGTTTGCGTACATATTGAACATTTCGAGTATAACGTTTGCTTGGTCTTCATCAATGACAACTTTCTTATTTACGACTTTATATCCGAACGGAACACGACCGCCTGTGAATAAACCTTTGTTGCGGTTTTCCTGTAAGCCTCGTGAAACCTTTTGGCTAAGCTCGGCAGAATAATATTCGGCAAGTCCGATATAGACGTTTTCCAAAAGTATACCGTCAAGATTTTTCGTGCCGTCTATATTTTCGGAAGTCCGTTGCGTAGCGGATATAAGGGTTTTCCCGTTCCTCTTTAACTTTTGCTTATTAACGGCAATCTCTATGGAATTACGGCCGAAACGGTCTATGGCGTAAACAAGCACAATATCCCATGCTTTGGACTTTTCTGCGTCTGCCAACATTCTCTGAAAAGACGGACGGTTATCGTTCGTACCCGTCATTGCTTTGTCTATGTAGCTGTCAATTACATTCAAGCCGTTGCGCTGTGCATATTCGTTGCATACTCGCAACTGACTTTCAATGCTTTGTTCGTTTTGCCGCTCGCTCGAATACCGAGCATAGATTATAGCGTTTTTCACTTTGTAATTTTACCTCCGAAAATTTATTACGAATTTAAGTGTACGCAATGCAAGAAAAAGCGATATTACATAGCCGATCCACTTTGCAACATTGTATAACTTTTACGTTACACCGCCTTACACTACCATTCATAAGCATAGCATTGCTGTCCGAAAAAGTGAATGACATAGGTTGTCGGCTTATTGAACTGAATTGCCCGATTCTTGAACTCGGTTGATGTAACTTGCTTTAACGACTCTTTTATACTGTAAAAGACAAACTCGACAGGTTGTGTCGAGTTTGAGAAAATTTTTCGTTGTTTTTAGAAATTAGCTATGCAACGCAAGATATTTCTTTTGTATTGCCATTCTTCTGCGCCATACGGTGGAACACTGTACGGATAGAAATCTTGCAATCTCTACAAACTGCATACCGCCCATATAGCAACATAGCGTTTCATACTCTCCCTTGGTTAGGTGCATTCTATCGATTATGCTATCTACTGCCGCATAGTCTTGTTCAACATCTTCGTTGAAATCTTCGTACGGATCACGCGTTAAGTTTTCCATGCTTACCGTGGTTTTGCGATACGTTTCAAAGTAGACAAGCTGTAAATTCAATTTACGATAGCAAGCCGTCTTTACCGTAATCGGTTTGCCACATTTGTAACCGATGACGTCGCTCAATTTCTTGCCTATGTGTTCTAACAAAAAACATATAGCCGTTTGTACGTAGTCGTAAGCATCGGAATACACGTGCTTAACACCTTGGTTGTGGTAGATGTCCCCAATTGCGCCGTAATACAATCGCTCGTAGTGCTTATGCGGTCTTGCATTGAAAACCGTTTTAATTGCCTTGAAACCGATCGCTTCACCCAAACGTTGCACATTGTCTTTGGTGATAACAACGTCATCTATACGGGACGAAACCTTGTTTACACCTACATTTACCTTATCCATTTTCTTTTACCTCTCTGTTTGTTTTTGCCCTTCGGCAAGGGGCGAAACAAACGAAAAGGCGGATTCATTTTTTGTTTATATACGATGCTTAAAACGAAAGTCAAGGGCGACCGAACGGGAGTGCATTTTACCCTTGACTTTCGGAGACTTTTCGTTTAGATAAAAAGAGCGTTTATTTGCAAATCTTTCATCCCCGAAAAGACGAAGGGCAAAAACGGAGAGTAGTCCTACTTGTTCAAGCCAAGCACACGCGCCAATCTCACGGGGTAACATAGAAGTAAACTTAGGGCTAAAAAGGGCACAAAAAGTAACCTCGTGGCAAGCACGAAAAAACCAATCCAAAACACTGTCCCTCTCGTATATATACCAAGCGCACGCGCTGCTCTCAAACGAGTGTTTTCGGGCATGAATTATACGCTCAAAAATATGCGAAAAATCTTCTACTCGTTATAGTACAAGCACCCACGCCGGTGCCAAACGCAAGAAACGCCGTAAAATGCGCTGTAACCGCGAGGAAATACCGATGACGGGAAAGTAATCGAGATAGATGGCAAAAGGCGCACAACCTCAAGCGAACGGCTTTTAGGGCATAAAGAAAACAACGACTGCAATCAAGCAATCGCTGTTGAAAGAATACAATAATCTAAGATGACGAAACATACTGCGGGCGAGCACGACAAGCCCCGCGCGTGCCGCCCGCGGTTTTGTCGTAGCTATTGTTGCTGCGAGTGGGAATTTCGTATTGTGTTATTCGGTTGATATTTGTCTTTCGGTTAGTTTGGTCGGTGGGTTGCGGCGCGTGTGCTTGGCTCGGCGCCCGAGCGCGTAAGCGCGAGGGTGACGAAAGCGGCGTCAGCCGCTTTCGTCAGCTCTGCCGCCGACTCGTTCAAGCCAAGCACACGCGCCAATCTCACGGGGTAACATAGAAGTAAACTTAGGGCTAAAAAGGGCACAAAAAGTAACCTCGTGGCAAGCACGAAAAAACCAATCCAAAACACTGTCCCTCTCGTATATATACCAAGCGCACGCGCTGCTCTCAAACGAGTGTTTTCGGGCATGAATTATACGCTCAAAAATATGCGAAAAATCTTCTACTCGTTATAGTACAAGCACCCACGCCGGTGCCAAACGCAAGAAACGCCGTAAAATGCGCTGTAACCGCGAGGAAATACCGATGACGGGAAAGTAATCGAGATAGATGGCAAAAGGCGCACAACCTCAAGCGAACGGCTTTTAGGGCATAAAGAAAACAACGACTGCAATCAAGCAATCGCTGTTGAAAGAATACAATAATCTAAGATGACGAAACATACTGCGGGCGAGCACGACAAGCCCCGCGCGTGCCGCCCGCGGTTTTGTCGTAGCTATTGTTGCTGCGAGTGGGAATTTCGTATTGTGTTATTCGGTTGATATTTGTCTTTCGGTTAGTTTGGTCGGTGGGTTGCGGCGCGTGTGCTTGGCTCGGCGCCCGAGCGCGTAAGCGCGAGGGTGACGAAAGCGGCGTCAGCCGCTTTCGTCAGCTCTGCCGCCGACTCGTTCAAGCCAAGCACACGCGCAAATCTCACGAGGTAACATCAAAGTATATCTTGGTAATATAAGGTTACAGTTTCAAAGAACCGAAATGACTATCGACAAAGCACCTCTATTTCTTTTTTCTTCTTGGATTGAATGTGTCGAGTATGCTTTGCATGACAGTCGCTTTGCTTTCTGTAAGCGTCGGCAACAATTCTTCCAACAACTCGACTTGCTTATCCGTCAAATACTTCATATCCGGCTTATACCAATCTTCCACGCCTATTCCTCCGCCGCAACCTTGGGTAGTTATTACTGGATATTCCGCCATTAGCCGTACAACGTCCCGCTCAATCGTGCGCAAACTGACTCCGAACTCGACGGCAAAATTTTCTCTTGTTTCATGACGGCGAACGCATAGTCTTTCGAGTAACATTTTGCGTCTTTCGTTCGCCGTCAATCGCCTTTTGCCTCCCTTTGTGTTTCTTTGGCGCCGCTATATAAAACAAACTCGACAGGTTGTGTCGAGTTCATTAAAAATTCTTTTGTGATTTTATCTCACAAATTATACAGCTAAAAAGCGTTTCATGATAGTAATGTTTTTATTCGCTTGCTCGTAAGACTTGTCCTCGGCAAAAATACGAAGTAACGGCTCGGTTCCCGAAAACCGACAGCTTATAAAAGCGCCGCTTTCGAAAAACACTTTGCAGCCGTCCGCGTACGATACTTTTTCTATAGCAGTATCAAAACATGGCAGTTGCTTTTCTTGCAATAAAATGCGCTCTATCTCCGCTTTCTTTTCCGCGGAGAAAACGAGATTGCTTTCTACCATGCGGAACGTGCCGTACTTCTTCTCAAGTCCCTTCCAAAATTCTTCTTGCGGCATATCCAACGCACTCAACATTTCCACGAAAAGCGCGGCGGCATAGGTGGAATCTTTCCCGAATATATGTCCGCGAACCGTAAGTCCGCCCGACGATTCTCCGCCGAGCACGGCGTCGGTTTCGTCGAGCTTTTGAGATATCCACTTAAATCCCACGGGTACTTCGTAACACGTTTCGCCCAAACTGTAAGCAACCGCGTCCAACATGTGCGTGGTGGCGCTGTTGCGCACCACCGGTCCTTTCCAACCGCGATATTCGTGCAGATAGTAGTACAGCATAACCAAAATGCGGTTGGCGTCGATATAGTTGCCGTTACTGTCGATAATGCCCAATCTGTCGCCGTCGCCGTCTAAAGCAATGCCCAAATCGTAATGTCCCTCTACCACAAGCTCGGACAGTTCGCGCAACTGCGCTTGCCCCGGCGCAGGCATTTTACCGCCGAAATACGCGTCCTTTTGCGAATGGATAACGTCCACCGTACAACGCGCAGTGTGCAGTACGGTAAGTAGCGAATGTATGCCCGAGCCGTGCATGGGATCGAATAAAATGCGCAGGCCTTTCTTTCGGATCGCGACAACGTCCAACCTACTTAAAATCGAATCGATATAGTCGTTGAACGGATTTTCGATATACCGAATTTTGCCGTCCGCCGCGCCTTGCGAAAAGTCCGTATGCCGCCACGTTTGTACGGCATTGACTATGCTTTCCAAATGCTCGGTACACTCGACCGACGCGTCGCGCCCTTCCTCTGTGATGAGTTTTATGCCGTTATATTGCGCGGGATTGTGGCTTGCGGTGATTTCTATACCGTAGTAAAGCCTTTGCTCTTTTACCGTATACATTACATACGGCGTAGGCGCACTCCTGTGCAAAAACAGCACGTCCAAACCGTTTGCCGCAAGAACTTCGGCTACCCATTTCGCCGCCGTATCGCTCAAAAACCGCCTGTCATACCCGATCAATATCGGTTTATCCGTATATTTATCTTCTTGCGCCAACTGCGCAATGCCTTGCGCGATTTTGCAAACATTCTCTTTCGTAAAGTCGTCGCCTATCTGCGCACGCCATCCGCCCGTTCCGAACCGTATCGTTTTATCTGTCATTTTCATCTGTTTTCTTCCGCAAGCGCACGTTGCGCCTATCCTAACGTAGGGAATACCGTTACGCGCAGTTTTGCCGCGCCGACCGGAACGAGCCGAATATTTTCTTTCGCCCCCACCGCGCCGAACGCCGCACTTTTGGGAAGGGGCGGCGTAAACGTGAATTCACCCTCTTTTTCGCGCGAACGTTTTTCATACAAGTCGTATATCTGCGTAACCTTTTTCGCGTGCACCGACCGCCAATCGGACAGCCTGTGCGCCGGAACGTTCAACCGCAAAGGCACGCCCGCGAGCGACCACGGATTTTGCGCCACCGCCGAGCGTTCCAACGTCAGTTCGTCTTCGCATTCGGCAAAATCAACGCCGAAATTCCACGCCGCGTCGGTCGTCATGTCGTAATTGAACAAATCTCCGTCGCCTCCTACAATAGGCACGGGCGTTTCTTTTTGCGGTAAGCCGAGCGCGAATATCAGCGATCCGCGCGTAAAAAATATGCCGCCGTCGGGCGAATTCTGCATTTGTATATGCGGATTGAGCGAAAGCGTAACCGTATCGCCGTACGAAAACGTACGTTTTACCGCATAAAAACCCGACCGATTTGCCGTTTGACTTTCTCCGTTGACAGTTACGGTTGCGCCGTTGCTCCAAAGAGGTATGCGCAACGAAAGCGTGAAATCCGTAGGCTTATCGGGTTTTACCGTAAACGACACCGTATCTTCAAACGGATAGTTCGTTTGTTCTTCTATGACAACGCGCGTGCCCGCCGCCGTAAACGTATAGGCGCAAGGCGCATACAAAGTTGCAAACACTTCGTCGCCGTTACGCATCCACAGTCTGCGCACGAAATTAGGCATAAAGCGGTTTACGTTGCCCACGCAACAGTCGGTTTCGTGTTTGGCGTTATAGCCCATCCACCCTTCGCCGCAGAAAAAGGCGTTGTGATTGCTGTTTTGCGTGGCAAGCACTTGGTTTGGACAGGAAAAATATTGCACCGCGGTAAAATCTTCTTTGACCGCGCCGATACCGGCGTTGAAAACGCACCGTTCGATTTTGTCGGCATATTGCACGTCGCCCGTAGCCATGAGCAAATAGTACAAAGCCCACGTATAGTCGCTTACCGTACACGTTTCGTGGCTCTGTAAGCTGTCGTTCCCGAGCATAAATTCGTTACTGCCGTGCCCGCCGTCGGCAAGCATAAACTGCGCGTCGAGCTTTTGAAACGCATGTACCGACGTGCGCAGATAGCGTTCGTTGCCCGTGTACATATACAAGATCGCGCCGATCTTCGCCGTTTCGTCATGCGTAACGCCGTGCACATACGGCTTGCGCTCCGACAGCATGACAGCCTCGCAGTTGTCGTCGGCGCACTTACGGTTATAGTCGGCATACGTACGTTCGGCAAGCGCAAGCAAACGCTCGTCTCCCGTCTTTTCGTACGCCCACAGCATACACTCGATATGCAAAAACTCGCGTTTCGTAGAGTAGTCGTATTTGTTTTTCAGATAAAAATCCGCAAGCGCGCGCACGATCGAATCGTCGTGCGTGTATTCGTATTTGGCGATCAACGCGCGGAAATACACCACAAGCGGCCAACGGTGCCAACCGTCGGTAGCCCGCAGTACGTCCGACCCGATAAACCCGTCGGCGGCAACGTTTTGCAGAGTGTAAGAAAAACTTTCGTCGGCGCGCGCCGACAAATCTTCCCGTCCGGTGAGAACGCCGCAACAGTACATGCCGTCCAAACGGTACGCCGTCTGTTCGAACACTTCCCACGGCGGCGTTTCCGCTCCCCGCGTTTCTCCCTTCCAAAAAGCTATCGAATACGGATATCCCGCATGTTCCAATCGCCCCGTCAGACCGTTTGCCTGCGTAGACAAAAAATCTTTGATCCAACCGCGCGGCATCATGTCGCCCAAATCTTCCGCTTGCATTTTTCGATACATTTTAATAGAATTCTCCGCTGATGCTATATGGTTTCTACGTCGGCAACAATAGGTCTGTGGTCGGAATACCATACGTTCGGCACGCGGCAATCAAGCACTCGCAGACGGTCGTTGACAAAGATATAATCGATTTTCTTTTCGGGGGCGTTCGACGGAAACGTCAAATACCCATACCCCGCCGCCGTATCGCGCAATACCGACGAAAGCAAGGCGTACGGCTTTTCACTCGGCTCGAGATTGAAGTCGCCCGCAAGTATAAACGGAGTACGTACGCTCTTTGCAATCGGCAGTATTTCGCTTACCGCCAAATTCCCGTCTTCCGAAGATAACCCGAAATGACAGAATGCAACCGTCAATACCCCATCGGGAGCGTCGATTTCGACAACCGTCAGCGCTCTGTCCTCGTAATATACCGTAGGACTTCGCCGTGTTTCGGGCAAAACAAGCGGTATTTCGCGCAGTATGCGCATCGGATAACGACTGACAAGCGCATTACCGTACCGATACCCGTCTAATTTAAGCGCGCATGTAAAATGCACGTACCCGAGTCCGGCAAGACGGGCGATCTCGTCGGCTTGACACCGCCCGTCCGAAGGTCGATAATCGCGCACCTCGTTCAAGCAGCAAATATCCACGTCTTCGTCTTGCAGAAAGCGGGCGAACGGCGCGGGGTCTCGCCGTTCCTTACCCGTTTGTAAGGTGTACGGGAAATCGCCCGCCGCCCAAATGTTGTAACTCGCAATTCGTATCATGCTATTTTCAGTCCTTTTATGCCGCCGCCTTCACCGTAACGGGTATCGGCGCACCGCTTTCGTCGGTCGTCCAGAACGTCATATCCCAACCGTGCTCGGCAGAAACAGTCAAGTCGTTTTCGGAGAGGTACGTTGCGAGCGCGGCTGTATTTTCAAACGCTTGTGTAGGTGCGGATATGCCCGTATAGTTTTGACTTCCGGCACCCGCAATCGATGTGTTTTTATCGCGCTTGGGTCTTACGGTGTAAACGTTTTTCAAGTACCTGTGTTCGTTGGGCGCATCCCACGACGCCACGACACCCAACGCATTGTTGCCCCAGCTATAGTTTATCTTATCTCCGTTCGCCTCGATATCAACGACAACGTTGTGCATTTTAACGGTTTGAACGGTATTTGCCGCGGGACTTAACAACCCGTTGCTGTTCGCCGCAATATAGAGAACGTGCATATAAACGTTTTCCGTCACACCGTAAATGTTTGCCGAGAACAGGAATCCGCCCGCAGTGCCTTTGCCGTCGAATATTCCGTGTACGATATTCGTAAACGAAATGTTTCGTATCGTGCCGCGCTTACTGTAATCGGTAGTTGCATTTTGGAGCGTACCGAGCATTCCGATGAACCCGCCGAAATAAGCGTTCGTTTTGCTGGCATCGTTCTCGTTTTCGGAGTTATCGATCATCAAGCCGTCGATCACATGTCCTCTGCCGTCGAACATACCCATAAATCCGACTCCAAACGCAGCCATAGCTTGTTTATGTTCGGCATCGAAATACACGTTGTTGCCGTCTCTGTAATAGTTGCAAATAAACGGCTTAAACATACGCGTATTGCTGTTCACCTTGCAATTGCCTTCTTTATCCGCAAGATTTTCCGCAGTGTTGTATACAATATCCGAGCCTAATACAAAGTAACCGTCCCAACGGTACGTTTCGTCCCACTGGTATTTGGTATACTCCCCGAATTCGTCGAGTTCGTCGGCGTTGTCGATTATCATGGTATATACGGCGCAATCGATACTGTAAATTTTTCCGGTCGTTACGATAGTAGCCGTCATTCCGTCGCCCATGCCGTCGCTGTGACGGTACGGCGGCTCGATGACTACCGAGTTTGCGTCTTTACTTTTCAAAATCTCTTTAACGTTACTGCCTTTGCCGAGTTTGATACTTACTACGCTATCGCACGAAACGATTGCGTCGTCGCCCGAAAGAGACAGCGCGGCATTCAGATCCGCCGCCGAAAGAGACAGCTGTTTGCTCGGGGTTTTCTTGCCGTTCGATACCGCAAAGTAACTGCTGAGTTCAATAGTCCACTTACCGCTAAGCTCAACTTCTTTCAGGATGACCGTTACAAAGCATTGAGCGGTCTTGCCGTCCCACGTTGCAGTCACGGTCGCCGTACCCGTTGCAAGCGCCGTCAGCACGCCATTGGTCGACACGGAAACGACGTTCGGATCGGACGACGTATACGCAGCCGACGCGCTATCGGTAATGTCGAGCGTAAACGTGTCGCCCGCCGCAAGCGTCACCGCGCCGCCGTGTTTGGGTATCGGTGCGCCGAACGCGTCTACCGTCCAGAACGACATATCCCAACCGTTGTCTGCGGAAACAGTCAAGTTGTTTTCGGAGAGATACGCCGCAAGCGCTTGTTGCGTACCGAATACGGTATCGGGACTGTTCGTCTTGTTTTCGCCCGCGCTGCCGCTTAAATCCATAGCTTTGGCATTAGTTTTTACGTTTACGACGTACACGTTGCGCAAGTAATCGCAATCTCCCCAATACTTTATAGGACCGAGCACGGGTTCGCCCCAATCGATATTGTCTTTACGAATATTGACAACAAAGTTTTCGGCAGTCAGCGTTTGCACGGTTTGACTTCCCGCGGGGCTCAGCAGACCGTTGCTATTAGACGCCAAATCAAGCACGTCGATATAGATGTTCTTAACGATCCCTTGCACACTCAGCGAGAACAAGAACCCTCCTATTGTGCCTTTCGTCTCCCCGTTAACCGTATACTGTCCGTGTATCACGTTGGTAAACGATATATTTTGTATCGTGCCGCACTCTTGCGCTATAGAGCCGCGTTGCAAAGAACCGAGCATGCCGATAAATCCGCCGTGATACGCTTTGTCTTTTTGCGTATTCTTCTCGTTTACGGATCCGTCCACAACCAAACCGTCTATCACATGTCCGCGGCCGTCGAACATACCCACAAAACCGCGTTTATATCCTTCCGTCTTGGTGTTGTCGTTTTGCTCCGCCCCGAAATAAGGATACCCTCCGCCGTGGTCGGAATATATGAACGGCGTAAAGAACTTGGTTGCCGAAGAAACGTTAGTCAAATTCTCTAAGCTGTTATAAGTAATATCCGCGTCCAAGATGAAGTAGCCGTCCCACAGATAAGCGTCGTCCCACTGGTGCGCCGTATACTTCCCGAATTCGTCGAGATCGGCGGCGTTGTCGATTATCATGGTGTAAATTCCGATCGGCAACGTATAAATGCCTTGCGTTGTGGTTATCGTCGCTTGCATTTCGCCCATGCCCTCGCGATAGCGGTACGGCGGCGCAAGCGTGATCGTACTACCCGAAACGCTCTTCAATATGTCCTTTTCACCCGTTTTGTCAAACGTATCGCCGTTATAGAAATTGTACTTGTCTATAACAACGCTCTGCACCGTGCCTTTGATCTCGGCGGAAATGTCGCTTACGTTTACGGTGATCTCTTTGTTTCCTTTCAGTTCGAGATTCCACTGCGCGGTAAGGTCTTTTTGTTCCCTCTTTACAGTTACTTCTATGTCGATAAACTTTCCTTGGTACGACGCGCGCAAAGTAGCCGTGCCGCCGGAAACCGCCGTGATAGTATTGCCCGCCGCGGTAACCACGGTAACGTCGCCTTCGGTTCCGCCGCGCCAAATCAAATGCGTTAAGTCGGTCACGGTTTCGCCGCCGTTTTTAACGGTAATACGCGCGTCCGCGGTGCTTACGTTGCCGCTGCCGTCAAACATATTGAGCTCAAGCACATATACGTCGCCCCTTTTATCAAGCGCCGACTCTACGGTAATGTTAGGATTGCCTACGAATACCGAAACGGTTTCCGATATCGTTTGTCCCCACACGGTTGCCGATACGGTAAGCGTAGCGCTGCCGTAATTCTTCGACGTGACAGTAGCAACGGAGTCGTTACTTGTCAGTTCTATCGCATCCGACGTGCCGCTCATGCGCCAACTCCAAACGATTTCGTCCGCAATCGGGTTGCCCTTATAGGTCAAACTTGCGGGGATCTGCGCAGACTTAGAAAGCTCGGCTATGTTCAGCGAACGCTCTACCGTGATCACCGGTAACGTATGCGTGTCGACAACGGTCACCTTACAGAATGCGGTATACGTTTCACCCGTCGCGGTCGTCCACGTTGCCGTTATCACCGCCGTGCCGTCGGCAACCGAGGTAACTACGCCCGTTTGCGTGACGGCGGCCACAGCCGTATTCGACGACTCAAACGAAACCGTTCCGCCCTCGGACGACGTTTTTGCCGAAAGAGCAAACGAGTCGTGCATATCGAGCGTAAGACTGTTTTTATTCAAAACGATATGCGTAAGCGCTACGGGAATGGGAGCGCCGAACTCGTCGGTCGCCCAAAAATCGGGATCCCAGCCGTTCTCGGCGGAAACGGTCAACCCGTTTTCTTCCAAATACGCCGCAAGTTCTTCCGCCGATGCGAACGCTTTTACGGGAGCCGCAATCGTATCGCTGTATCCGTTGGCTCCGCCGCCAGAAAATCCTATCGCGCTGTTGGCGCCGCCGTTGCCCGCCGTAAGTTTGCGCATTACGTAAAGATTTTTCAAATGCACCGTATCGTCTACTTGCCAGCTGCAAACGTTGCCGAGCGCCGAATTGCCCCAACCTATGAGATCTCGTTCGGGCTTGATGTTAACCACGAAATTGTCCGCTTTCAGACTTTGCACGACAAGCGCCGCGGGACTGAACAGTCCGTTGCTGCCGTGCAAATCGATAACGTCGATATATACGTTTTCGATAATTCCGTTTACGCTCGCCGACAGTAAGAATCCGCCCGCAGTACCCACTTCCTTACCGTTCACGTTATGCACGCCGTGCACCACGTTGGTAAACGACACGTTTTTGATCGTGCCGCGGCATCTCGGGTCGGGCAAACTTGTGCCGCTTTTTTTGAGAGAGCCGAGCGCGCCGATAAAGCCGCCGTAATACGCCTCGCCGTGTTGCTTGTCTTTTTCGTTAGGCGACGCGTCTACCATCAAACCGTCTATAACATGGCCGCGGCCGTCGAACACGCCGATGAACCCTTTATCGTACGTCGCCATGCTGATTTGTTTCTCGGGATCGAAGTATGCTTTTCTTGCTTGCAGTCCGCCCGTACCCGTATTCTCGCCGTTATCCGCATAAACGAACGGCTTGAAAAGTCTTGTATTTGCATTTAGCGCGCAAGCGCCGTTTGCGCCTGCCAAGTTCTCTTTGGCGTTATACTTGATATCATTATCCAGAATAAAGTAGCCGTCCCAAAGGTATTTGTCCGCCCACTGATGTTTTGTGTACCGTCCGAATTCGTCGAGATCGTCGGCGTCGGAAATAATCATTGTGTAGATTTCCATGGGGAGCGTATAAACGGCCGCATCGGTTGTCACCGTTACATTGCCGATCTTACCCATGTTAGCCGCGCGAGTCGGCGGTGCCATGGTAATCGTATCGGTTTCGGAGTCGTACGCCCTGAAAATATCGCGTTTGATAGCGACATCCGCGCCCAATTCGGTATAGGGGATCTCCACGGCTTGCGGCGCTCCTCTCATTTTGCCGCCGCCCAACACGTCGGAAAACTTGTAATCAACGGTTTTCTGATCTTTGAGTTCGAGCGTCCAAACATCGGTCAGCGTAACATTCACGCTCTCGCACGTGACGAAAATTCGAACGAAATTATTATTGTAACTACCCGTTAAAACCGCCGTACCTATCCTGCCGCCGGACATAACGGTATTACCTAAAGCGGTTGCAACGCTTGCGTCGCTCGACGTCCATGCGATTTTACTTGTATCCACCGGTGCGCCGTTGTCCGTAACGGTCAGCTTGGCGTCGGCGGCAACGGTGTTGTATCCGTCGGCGGCGACGGTGTCGAGCGTCAACAGATAGCCGTCTTGCGCTTCGTCAAGCTCCGAAGAGAACGTGACGGAAGTGTTGCATACGCGTATATCGATCCTGCGCGTTACGGGGATTCCCCAGACTACGGTAGAAACGTCGATCGCACTTTCTCCGTACTCGTTCAGAGCGATTTGCGCATGTGCGCCGTCGGCCGTAAACGTTGCCACGGTTTCGTCGGCGTTCTCGGCGTACGACCAAGTAAACTGCGCATGATCGCTTACGGCGTTCCCCTTATAAGCGACCGACGCGTCGACGGCCACCGTCTCGCCTTTGTCTTTGACAATCGACGACACGGACAGCACGATCAGCGGTGCGGCCATCGAATTGACTACCGTAACCGAACACGTGCCGCTGTATTCGCCGCGCGTTGCCGTGACCGTAGCCTTGCCCGCGGCTACCGCCTTTACCAAACCGTTTTCTACGGTAGCGATCGCGTTGTTCGACGAACGCCACTCGACTGCACCTTCGCCCGCCGTTTCCACGGTGAGTAAAACGGACTCGTACATATCGAGTTCTACCGAAGACCGGCTCAGTTCGAGAATTTTCTCGGTAGGTTGCGGTTGCGGTTCGGATGTGTCATGGCATGCGGCAAGCGCAAAACTCAGCGCAAGCAACATCGCAAACGCAACAATAGCGAACAGTTTCCCTCTCTTTTTCACAATCTCCCTCCTTTATTTTACCAATCAACCGTTATGGTGTCCATTGGCACGAATTCTCGGAATCTATTGAACTTCAACACTTCGCAATCTTTCTTGAACGCCGCTTTCATCGCGGCAAGGTCGGCGTGCGAATAGTAACTGCCGTATAGACGAATGGTCGCAAACCGAGGAAACATACTTTCGATATCGATATTTTTCTTCAAAATATCGTACAGGCGCGAATCGGTTTCCCGATATTGTTGTATCGCCGCATACGCGTCGTCGATATAGCCGTTAAACCGATCCAAAACACCCTTGGGCCAGAATTTCTGCAACTCCGTTTCTTCATACAGTCCGCCGTTGATTTCCTCGAACGTGTCGCGGATCCATGTGGTGTGCGCCAACAACTCGTTATACATTTTATCCATCGCTTCGGCGCCGTCTCGGAACATCGCTTTGAAATACTTTTTCCGCAAAACTTCGATATCCTGATTGACGTCCCACGAGAGATTTACCGTGCGATACGCCTTCCACCAAGAAAAATGCGTGCGATTTCCGGCATTCCATATGCCTTGGTTGAACATACCGATAGAACCGATAGACTTGCAGAATCTGTAACTTTCCGCCGCCTGCTCAAAGGAATTGAAAGGATACATATAATCCGTGAAGTTTGTGTCGTACAGCCACGTGGTCATGGTATCTGTACACGCCGCCCAACCCATCATGATGTCGTACGTTTCGCGGTTATGCTCGTCGTAAAGGTCATAAGTAAAGTTGGCTTTAATCATAGCGGCAATCACGCCTACGTTTTCGTTACACTTGACGCTTTCGTCTATGGGTTGCCACGCGTCGCCCACTTTCTTTGCCGGCGGTTCTTTGGTGGCGTTGTAGGCAAAGAAGAATATCTTGACTTTGCGCGCTTTGTCGCCGTTTGTCGCCCACGCAGTCCCTTTCTCAAACTCCGCTTCAAGGCGGGCGTTGACCTTATCCGCCATTTTGTTGACGAACTTAATAATCACCGCCGAACTTGCGCCGTACTTGTCGTACGCGGCGGCGCAGGTCGGACAGCCGCAACTGTCTTCGTTGTCTTGGTGGGTAAACGAGAAGTTGTTACGGTCGGGGCAAGCCTCGGCATAGCGCATCATTTCGTTTACGCCGTAGTCGATCATGGCGTCGAGCGAATGTTCGCCTTCCGTTACGCCGTGCGCGGTATAACACAGTTGGTTGCCTTGGCTCGACACCCAATCCGGATGCGCTTTTCTGATTTCTTCGTTGTAGTACGTGAACGTGTTGTGGTAATCGTCGCCTACTTTATCGGTGGGAATGAACATATCGCCCCACGCAGAACGCTTATCGTAGCGGTAAGGTTCGGGCCGCGTGGTAATATAGTCGAAGTCGGGACGCTCGGTGATCTCGATATCGGGAAGCGTGACTTCTTCACCCGCCTTGACGTCGTACTCGATAAGATCGCTCGAGTAGATTTCCATACCGAACACGCGTTGCATAAACATCTGCGCACTTACCTCTACGCCGAACGCGGTATTAGATCGAATGAACGCACTGTTACCCTTGCTTACGATATACACGCCGCCACGGTCGCCGAGATACTCGCTCGTCATTGTAAGTCCCGCCTCGGTAAACAGGCGGCAATTCCCCACGGCCAAATACTTATCGGACTCCGAAAACCGCATATCGGGCGTTTCGTTGATTATGGGAAGGCGCACGCGCATGGCGTCTACGATCCGATCCACCAAATACTGCGCCGCCGCCCGCTCGTTGTCGTTGGGGGTTTGCGGCAACAGTACTTTATAGTCGCTCTCGCCGTCCGCCGTTACGAACACGCGGCTGTTGGGCGTGAGTTTGATTTCGTGTAACGTCCCCTCGACCAAATGTTGTTCGGGTTCGGTCACGGGATTTTTGACGTCTGCAGTCGTCCCGCCTCCACCGCTATTGCCGCAACCGTTGCAACCGTTGCAACCTACCATGACCAAACATATGATTGCCGTTACAAACAGCGCTATAATCTTGATAGATCTTTTCCGTTTCATAAATACCTCCCTTATGCGACAGTCACGTCGTACGTTTTTACCGCTACGTTGCCCGCTTCGTCGTGGGCAATTACATAGACGGTATACACGCCTTTACGCGACGGGATAAACGAATTGCTCTTTGCGCCGATCGTAGTCATGCGTCCCGATGCGGTGCGTACGTATCTCGACACAACGATATTTTCCGCCGCCGACACGTTATCGGTAACCGTAACTTCGGGTATGATAAAGGCTTCGCCGACTTTACCCGTTTTCACCGGATCGCCGGTAAACACGATCTCGGGCGCAACGTTATCGAGAACCAAAACGATGTATACGAACTTTTGCTCGTTGCCGAACGAATCGCTCGCCGCGTATTCAACCGAATACATACCGAACCGATCGGGCGTAAATTCGTATATACGGTCGGGCGATACGTTTTCGAGGCGTATGCCGTCGTTGCTCGTAACGACACTGCCGTCGGGCGCGTTTACGGTAACGCCGAACGAGATCATGGGATCGAGCGCGTCGGATGCAAGCGCCTTTTGCACGATCGCCGATTTGCCTACTTCGCACATGCCGCCGTATACGCCCTGCATTTCGATCACCGGCGCCATTCTGTCGGCGGGATTAGCCGAAATCAACTGGTTACTCACTTCGGACAGCATATACGACGCTTTACCCGCCGTAGCTCCCTCGTAAGCAATTCCGATATAGCCGCTGTTGCCGCCGAAGCCCTCGAACGGCGTACCGTCGTCCCACCGTTCTGCCGCAATCGAAAACGTTTTGGTCGAGTCGAACACCCACTTGCCGTTTTTGAACGACACGACTACGTTGCAGTTGGGTACGGACGGATCGAACAACGAACCTGCGGAGATCCGCATTCCACCCACCGTAAAATACGCGTTTTCGGAATACACGAGTTCTCCGATCTCGTCGTCGTATTCTTTCGCCCGTTCGATCTTACAAGTTATACTGCGCTCCGGATCGGTAGCATCGAATACCGTAAAACACAGCGCGTCGAATTCGGATTTTTGGGTGATCGTAGAGAATTGCACACGCATTTCGGACAGGATCTGCTCTTTGGCGAATATCCATTGCCCGTTCGCGTCGGTAGCCGCAACTTCGGCGGAAAAATCGCCTTTTTTCAGTTCGAAGCCTTCGCCCATAAAGTAGTTCTCGATTTGCAAACGCATACGACCGTCGCGTGCTACAAACGGCATGATACATTGGACTTCCCGTTTCAGTTCGGCTTCGCCCGCCTTATACACGATCTCCACGCTGTCGCCGTGTTTCGCCACGCGCGGAATATACACTTCGCCTTTGTCTATGACGCGTTCTCCCGACAAATCTTTTACCCATACGGTAGATTCGACTTCGGTTGCAACGTCTCCCGAGTAGGCATACGCACGAAGTTCCGGCAAATAATACCGCCCGCCCGAAATCATGACGGGTGCAAGCGCCGGTTCGTCCTTGAACACCGTACCGCCCGCCGTAACGGTCAGCGTATAGCTTTCGGTCTGGGTTTGTCCGCATACGTCCTCGGCGGTATACGTGACCGTCCACTCTCCGCTCTTCTCGGGGCGGAACGCGCAGTCGTCGCCTATTATGATTTCTTGTTCGCCGCAAACCGCTTTTACGGCCACGGGCGCATTGCTATTCGGCGCGGGAACTTTGACGAGCGTGCCTATCGCGGCAGTGCGGACTTCGGGCGGTGCAACGGTAAGCGTAACGTCGGCAACGTCGCCCGTTTGCACCGTTACCGTCGTTTCGGCTTCATTGCCGAGAGGATCGCAGGCGGTGTACGTGATCGTATAATACCCCGCATTTGCGGTAGAAAATCTGCCGTTTTGCACCGACACGGCAGTCTTTTCGCCGTTCGGAGTTTCGGAAAATTCGACCTTGCTCGCAACTTCGCACACACCGAACTGCGCGTCGACCGCAGTCGCCGCGGGTACGGGGAACGTAGCTCCGACTTTTGCGAACGGAACGTTTTCGAGGTCGAACGGTGCGTCTATGGTTATCACGGGTTTATGTTGCTCGTATACGGATTCTTTCGTCAGATCGATACCCGTGATGTGCGTCACCGCGAAATAGGCCGTATCGCCGATATATTCTTCGGCGGACACGGAAAGCCGAACGTAATCGCTCTTGAATCCCGTCCAAATGTCCGAAACGAAATTCGGGTCTATGAAATCGCAAATGATCTTCCGATTGTCTTTTGCCGCATTGCCGTTATCGGTATACTGCTTATCGTAATACGGCTGTTTGGCTTGGTCGTCATACCAAATACGGATCGGTCTGTCGGCATGTTCGCGACCGTCGGTATACACGCCGGAGAATGCGTACTGACACGTCGTATGCCACTCGTCCTTACCGTGGAAAATCTTGCCGGTATACCACTCCACACTCGAATAATCCTGCCCGTTCGCCATGGCGGATACGACCGTTTTGGATTCGTTTTCCCAGTTGCGGTACTGCACCGTAAAGAAAATTTCCGGATTCAAAGCATCGGCAAACGTAAAGAACAATCTGCGGAAATCCTGCGTCCCCTTAAACGACGGCGTTACGTTGGCTTCTATAAGCGGTGCGGCGGGATCGATATCTTCAAGCGCGATAAGCGTGTTGAACGTGATACTCTCTTGCGGCGCCAAAGCGATTTGCAAGCCCGTTATGCCGTACGTCTCGTTCGTGCCGTATTTCGCCGAAGATCTGTTGCCCACGGTATACGCGGGCACGACGACATGTTCGGCCGCGTCGGACTGCGAAAACACATACGGCATAACGCACATTGCCAGACAAAGAACGAGCAGTACGAGCGTCGCGCGCATCGTTCTTTTTCCGATTTTACTTTCTTGACCCATATCTTCCTCCTTTTCGGATATAAGTAGTTTTTTTATCAGCCTTTTAATCCACCCACCATCAAGTTGCCCAGCAAGTGCTTTTGAAGCACCAAGAAAACGATTATGATGGGTAAAAACATGATCATGCTCGCCGCCATACGCATAGGCACGGTGTTCATGGCGTTCTCGGTCGTCTTCTCCATTAAGTGCAACCCGTATGCCACCGTGGGATACGACGGCATATACACGAGCGGCGTTTGGTAATCGTTCCAAAACTCGATAAACTTTATGAGTATTATAGTTAAGAGTGCGTTGCGCACGACGGGAAGGGCGACGCGTAAGACAATCTGCAAATTGTTCGCGCCGTCGATTTTCGCCGCGTCGGTAAAGTCCTTGGGGAGCACCTTGAACACGTTATAAAATACCAAAAAGTACAGACCGGTAAATCCCGCATTGATAATCCACATCCCCCATATACTGTCGTACAGCCCGATCGCGCGTGTAACTTGGATGCGGGCGGGTCCATTGCCGATAATAGGCAATATCATGGTGATGATAACGATATTATACATCACGTTGCTGAACTTATAGCGAAACCGAGCGCACAAATACGCCGTCATGCACGGCACAATCGCCGCCACGATCGCGGAACCGAGCGAATATAAAATCGCATTGCCGAACATGGCGGGCAAAGAAACGAACTTCTGCCCGACTTTGTCGTTTGTGATCATGACGCGGAAGTGCTTGATCACCGTGCCGTAGTTCCACACCCACTGTTCGGGAAGCCCGATGGAATTGTGCAAGAAGTCGAGCCGCGATTTGAACGAGTTGATGAACCCCCACACAAACGGCAAAATCAGCGAAATAACATACAGACACAGGATCACGCACATGGCGATCATCACGGGCGAGAATCGGGTACGCGTAGCTTTTGCTCTTTCTCTTTTCATAGTCCTTTCCCCTTATTCCGCGCTCGGACCGAATTTATCAAACAATTTGCGCACCACCAACGTAAGCGGCACGGCGACCAACGTCATCCAAATTCCCATCGCCGCAACAATCGGCATTTGCGCCGGAGACGATGCTGCGTAGAGCGTCTGTTTGTACATCCAATATCCGTATGTCGTCAGTCCCGCGGGTGCGGCGTCGCCGTAGAAGTTGAACAGATTGAACTGGTTTGTGAACAACCCCGCAACGCCCGCTATGAGAAAAGTCGCAAGCGTAGAGAACACGTTAGGCAGACTTATATACCAAAATTCTTTGAAGCCGGTTGCGCCGTCGAGGTGCGCGGCTTCAACCTGTTCGGGTGAAATATCGTTCATAGCGTTGACGTACATCAAGCAGTTGACGCCGAAACAGCCCCAAATGTTGTAAAACATAATGGTGCCGAATCGCGTATCGGGATTCGCCATCATGCCCTCTATCATTTTGTTGCCGCCGGTGATCAGTCCGACAAATTCGGGAATCGCGCTGTCAACGAAAAACTTGAAGATTACGCTCATGACGATCGCCGAAATGATGCTCGGTAAAAACAGCATAATGCGGAACAGGCCTGCAAGCGGCATCTTTTTGTAGATATAGTAGGAAAACAGCAATGCGAGCGGCGTGGCTATGACGAGCGGCACAAAGTACGCAAGCAACGAATTGCCGAACGCTTCCACCAGTTCCGGATTGGTAAATATACGATTCAAAGCTGTTCCGAGATTGCCGAACAGCGTCCAAGACGTCGTTCCCGACACCAAATCGATCTTTTGAAAGGTTAAAAGCAACGAATTGAAGTTAATGGCGATATAGAAAACGCAGAAATGCAACACCGGCCAAATCATAAAGACCGTATAGAACGCCAAATCGCGTTTACTGCCGCGCGACCGCAGTTTTTTGTGCGACAAAACCAACTTTGTGGCGAGTTGTTGCTTTTCGTCCATACATCCCTCCCTATTTGGAAAGCTCGTTCCACCAGTTGCTCGATTGATAGTCGATCATGCCTTGGAAAACTTCACTTGCCGAAGCGGAAGGATTGGCGTGAATGGCTTCGGAAGCGTACTGGTACGATCTGCCGTTTACGCGCGTATACCAATAGGTGTTGAACGCGAAATACGATTTATTGTTGACGACAAGCGGGGTATCGGAAACGTTATATACCATATTCGAACTCTTCCGCATTTCCCATAAATCCTTGGCAAACGTCGTCATCTGCGCTTGATCCTCTTCCGCAACCTCGTAGTCGAGCGCTTTAAGGGCCGAAGTGATACGTGTGAATTCGCTTAACATTTTATCCGAATTCATGAATCGAATGAACTTGCCCACAATCTCTTTCTTTTCGGGCGCGAGCGTGGCTTTGACAAACACCATGCTGCCCAAGTCATCCAATATGGTGCGCTGTCCCATCTTCGTTTTGTCCGCTTTGGGAAGAGGCAAAAATCCGAAGTTGCGTTCGTATTTGTTTCCCGCTTTATACCGTATAGCCGTATCGTTGAAAGCGTCGGACGCTTCGCCTTCCCACCAACTGCCGTCTATCAGCATGGCGATTTGTCTGTTACCGTCCATACCCGAACTTAAATACAAAGCCTGCGCGTCGGTATGCGACACAACACCCTCGTATGCGTTCGAAGATTGCCATTCCGCAGTGTCGAGAATCTTTTTAATAAACTCGGTGGCTTTGAGACGGCCTTCCTGACGCGCCAACTCATACGCATTGCTTTCGTTGATTGGAAAACCTTGTTCTTTGCTGTTTTTATACGACGTGCCGTCGGCGTTTATCAGCGTGTGCGACGTGCCGCCCAAAGAGAAGTTGAGACGGGTTTCTTCCGGCCCTTCGTAATCGGCAACAAGCGACATCATGAGTTTGCCGAAATACGCCTTATAATGCACGCCTGTCCAAATAAACGGCACCACGCCGGAACTCTTGATAAAATCACACAGCGTGTAAAATTCTTCGTATGTTGCGGGCATACCGTCGTCGTATGTGCCGTACTTGCCGTCCGGCCCCGAGGAAAGATCGGTCAAATCGCCGGTAAATTTGTCGTATATGCTCGAAACGCTTTCATGGCCTTTTTTGTAGTAAAAGCCCTTCGACTCGAAAATGTCTTTATTGTAAACAATGCCCGAAAAACCGCTGTAATTGGGAAGCGAGAAATACCGCTCTTCGCCGTCGATTTCCACGCCCATATATTCGCGCTGTTCGGCGGTCATTTTGTCGGCTATCGACCGCGTTTCGCCGAACTCGGTCAGCGGCTCGGTCATCCATTCGGTCATATCGTAAAGACCGTCGCCGTTATATAGACCGTGAAAGGATGTTCCCTCGGTAAAATACACTTCGTTGGTGCCGTTTCTTACGGTAGAAGCAGCGTCGGAAAATTCCTGTTTTCTGTTATCCATCAAGATCTGTACGCCCACTTTGCCGTCTACGCCCGGATAATCCTTATACATTTCTTCGAATTGCTTTTTGGCGGAAAGCAACCAATCCGCGCGGAAACCCGCATAATAGTTGTATACGTAAATCTGCGTTTTGGTCGGATCGAGTTTTTCGACAAACGGATCGTCGTTGTTGTTGCAAGCGACAAAACTCGCCACCGAAAAAGCCATAAGTACACTCAGGATGAACGCTATCGGTTTTCTTCTCTTCATAATTTCCTCCATCGGATTTTGATTGTACGAATCACTTTATATATGAATCATTGCTACATTTATTATAACAAAAGAAACATGCCGTTTCCACTCAAAAGGAAATAAGCATGTTTCAAAAGTAACGATTTTTTGCGGTGTTCTATCTCAAACGGTTTTAACTTTGTACGCGCGTCGCAAACGAAAACTCAAGGTGTAAAAATATTACCCCCCCCCGTGTCCTGCCGCGGCGCTTCGCCGAATCTTTTTTCGTACGCGCGGTAAAACGTAGCCATGGATTCGAATCCGCACGCAAACGATATATCCACTATAGTTCTGCTCGCGTCGTTTTCTATCATATCTTTTGCCATTTCCGCGCGCTGCATGTTCACGTAATCGCGGAACGTTTGTCCCACCGTCTCATGAAACAGTTTGGCAAAATGATTTTTACTGTATCCGACGCGGTGCGCCATCGCCTCGACGGTAATTTCGTTTTTGAGATTTTTCTGAATATATTGCATGGCGTCTATGACCACGTGGCTCGCTTTGCCTTGTATAGGCTTTACCAAACCGTATTCTTTATACAGTTCTCCCAAAAACAAATTGCTGTATCCTTGGTGCTGCAAAATACTGCAATCGGGCTTATCCTTACTCCACTGCAGCAGAAATTCGATCGCTCTGCCGTTTTTCCGCTTATCTTGCATCAAAATCGGAAAATTGACTTCTTCCACGCCCGCCGCGCGCCGTAAATCGTCCAAATAGTTTTCGCCTATCAAAATCGCTACGGTCTCGGTCCCTTCGCGAATATCGAAGTAGTGCACTCCGTAACTGTTGATAAACAAAATGTCGCCGCGCTCTATGGCGTACATATTGCCGTTTACGCAAATGCGGTGCGTCCCGCTCAAGCAAACGCTGAATTCTATGGAATTGTGGTAGTGCGCCCTCGATATCCACGTCTTATCGGTGACTTCGTGTTCGAGATAAATGTAATCGGCGACGTCGGAAAACGATTCGTAAATCAATTTTTTATTCATAAACTCTCCGTACGCATCCGTCCGAGCCTTCGGCATGCACGTGCGTACTGTTTTATCTACAATTCCATTTTAACATAAAACGAACGCAATGTCAATACTGCATCTTGCGCGATAAAGTCTATACTGTTGGCGTGGATCACACCGTCGCGGTTTTGCAAAAGATTATCCAACGTAAACAAATTTTTGTTTTTACCCCCCCCTCACTATAATATAGCGTAGCATGCTGGAACAGTGTGCGTATATCGGCTCAGCGCCTTGTGCACAATAGACCCGTATATACGGGAATTTAGGTTCGACTTTGCTTTGCGTCAGTCCACCAGTGTCAACAGAGTTTGAACACCACAAAGACGGAATATATTTTCGTCAACGGTGTTGCGGGCTTTGTGGCATACAAAGAAGGAAAATAGCAACGGATTTACCGTTGCTATTTTCTTATATTACAATATTATAAATGTAATTCTTCTACTAATTGACTTATCTTGTTTATAAAATCGTATCTTTCAGGTGTTGATTTTAATAAAACAAATAAATCTTCACTCTTATTTTCAAATTCGCCAACTTTATGATAGTAATATAATAATTTAGTTATGTTTGCCTCTAACTCAACACTATCACGATAATATATGTACCATTTTTTATTTGCATAATTCATTAACTTTTTGGTATATGCCTCATATGGTTTTTCTGCTGCTATTTTTTTATTACGGCAAATTCCTCCTATCTTGTTAAAAACCGTAGTTACAGAGTTTGGCTCTGGTTCGCCGTCATTATCAAATCTTAAATATTGCGTAATTGCTATTGAAACACTTTCTAATATCAAATCCAATCCAAATTCGTCTAACCATTTTGAACACAAAATCCGACCTTTATCGCTGAATTTAAATTTGGTTATACTTAATTTCTCTTCAATTATTGCAATTTGTTCGTCTTTTGTTTGAATGGGGGCAGATACAATTTGTTTCGCCCCACAAAAGTTACAAAAAAGAGAGTTAGCATCTATTTCTTTACCACAACTAATACAAATCTTTTTTTCTGAATTAGCCATTTTGAATACTTCCCACTAAAAACTGGTTTAAGTATAACATTTTTATCCAATAATGTCGAGAAGTTGTAACTGCAATTTATAAAATTTAATATTAGAAAGGCATTGTTCCGTCGTCTGCAATCTCTATGAGTGTAGGCGGCTTTTTTAGTTCTCCCGTGAATT